>SDBT01015369.1_pt1 | contig 12168 bp, 8 predicted proteins | sample 2277101 | NCBI WGS metagenome assembly SDBT01 (sample SAMN10404973, study PRJNA504765) | marine sediment metagenome | isolation source: marine sediment core GS10_PC15, 103 cmbsf | place: Arctic Ocean: Southern Knipovich Ridge | collected 2010
CCGCGTTCCACCGAGCAGGACAAGCAGACGTATCCCGCAATGAGCATTAGTCCTATTGAATTTCTGATGATTCCGGCCAGTGCAGCTTTTTTTAAAAAAGTTGTTCGATGTTGGGTTGGTATATCATCCATAGAATCAGAGTTTTTATAATATTAATACAATATAGAACAGGACTCTGTGCAAGCACTCTGACAAATGCATGACATTATCATGACAATGTTAAGGTGAGATCGGTACGTGGGATCAATTTATGAGTCATTTCCTACCTTAGAGAAAATTCGAGAAGAAGCCATGAAAAGGACTATAACCATTGGATTGCTATTTTTTCTGGCAGTTCAGCTTAGCAGCCAAAGTGATATTGATGAGTTTAAAGATTTGATGCTTGAGAGGCTTAAGACGGATAGGCCAAGGCTTTTGCTGGACCGGTCCCGGATTGAAGAGATCCGGGATATGGCGGTGACTGATCCCCTGCTGGCTGAATTGATTCAGATTGTTCACAATTATGCGGACTCGGCCCTGCTGGATCCGGTGTTCAAATATGAATTTGACGGGCCGGATAATCCCCGGTTGAAAGCTCAGCGCCGTGCAGCCATGTTCCGGGTGTACAATTGTGGTCTGACCTACCTGCTGACAGGGGATACCATTTATGCCCACCGGATAAAGCAGGATCTTCTAGCAGCGGCTGAATTTCCTGACTGGGCCTCATGGCATTTCCTGAATGTGGGGGAGATTTCTGCATTAATGGGCATAGGGTATGACTGGACATTCGATTATTTGACTGAGCATGAAAGGAAAAAGATAAGAGACGGAATACTGAAGCATGGTCTCTCGCAGGGCCTTATAGCCTATTACGGTGATCATCAGGATGATTCGTGGGTGGACCGTGTTCATAATAAGAACCAGGTGAACAGTGGAGGAATGTCCATGGCTGCACTGGCCATAGCGGAATCATCGCCCGATACTGCTACCATGATCCTCAACGGGGCCCTTAGTTCCGTCCCCAAAGCCATGGAAGGATATCTGCCCGACGGAGCCTGGGCAGAAGGTCCGACCTACTGGGCATATGGAACCACTTACAATGGATTACTGATGGCCAGCCTGCGATCAGCCCTGGATACGCTTTTTGGAATGGATATGGTAGAGGGCTATGAGGGATTGGGTAAATCCGGTTCGTTCCATATCCATACAGCAGGACCCACCAACCTCTATTTTAATTATGGCGATTCCAAAAAAACGCTCTACTATTCCCCGGTTCTCTTCTGGTTATCGCGTGAATTTGAGGAGGTTGGTTATGCCTGGTTCGAGAGAAATATATGTATCAATGATCTTCCCCGGATGCGAAAAGGCGGACTAATGGATGATGATACTCTGGACCGTTTCCTGGCATTACTGGTGGTATGGTATTCGGGGGAAGGAGAAGATCTGACCAACGACGATTTTCCGCTGGATGCATCCTTTCACGGACAGAATGTTGCCCTGGGTGCTTTCCATAGCGAATGGTCACGGGATGGAATATATTTTGGTTTTAAGGGTGGGAAACCTCATGCCAGTCATTCCCAGATGGATATCGGATCCTTTGTAATGGATGCCAAAGGTGAACGTTGGGCCATGGATCTGGGGTATGGCCACAACGATCAGCCCGGATTCAGTGATTATAATGGTGAAAGGTGGAGCTACCTGATAAACAGCAATCTGGGACATAATACACTTTCTTTCTGGGGGATGCTCCAAAATAAGGATGCCTACATCCCGGTCAGAGAGTTTGATTCGAATGATGAGTGGGCCTATGCCTCCCTGGATATGACAGAATCCTATCCCGGGATAGTCAATAGCTGTATTCGAAAATATTGGTTCCCGGAAAGAAGCAGCATTGAGATCACCGATGAGATTGATCCAAAAATTGGCTATCTGGATGTACGTTGGGCTATGGTCACTCCGGCTGAGATAAGCCTGCATGGAAATGAAGCACTGTTGAGGCAGAATGGCAAAGAGTTCAAGGTAACAATTGTAGAACCGGAAGGTGCCGTTTTCGAAGAATTGAGCACCAGACCTGAGAATCCAGGACCGGAGGAAACACTGAATGAAGGCACCACCATGTTGGCCACTACGATATACCAGGAACATATAAGTCCATTCAAAATCAAAGTAGCATTAACCCCCTACGATACAGTGCTCAGTCAATCGCAAACAGCCATCTGGAGGTCTGAGCTATCAGATAAGCCATTGATCTATGAAACATATCCCAATCCATTTCATGACCGGATCCATTTGAATTTTGATATACCCGGTGCAGGAGAAGTGAAACTACAGATCTTCAATATGGAGGGAAGGTTGGTTGCTGTTGTTCTTGACGGGATCCGGCCTGCCGGCCGTAATGTTTTTGTCTTTGATGGCAGTCAGCTTCCACCGGGATACTATACACTGAGGCTTACACATGCCCGGGGGGAGGCCTCAGGCCGGATGCTGAAGCAATAGATCAGGCGTGCGCTGAGATAATGACCCTGCATTCCATTCCAGTGGGTATCAGGAGTTCAACGCGTGCATTGCTGCCACTGATTGGGATGGTATTTTTTGTGATTACTGTCCCGCCTTCACTACTTATTTGCAGATCGTAGGTACCTTCAGATAAAATCTTTGTCCTGATCCGGATTGCGGTCCGATTCGAAAAATTCAGCACCAGCATCTCCAGCCGGTCGGACTGGTTCCGGGTAACCACAGATGCAATATCTCCCACAGCTGTATCCCATTGCACTGCATTCAGCGGAAAATAACTCTGGTATCCCGCATCGCCGGTAAGGGATTGGTAGAGTAATCCGGCGAGGCGACGTGAGGATGGTGCGTTGTAAAAAAACTGATGGTAGTAATCCGGGTACGCCAGAACCCTGTCTGTATTTCGTACCTCACCGGTATAAATTTCTTTGTTATGGCTGAATGCCCGGGACAGGTCCCCGAGTTCCTGTGTAAATCCTTTAAGATCTCCCGAAAGCAACAACCGGGCATACCCTCCAGCATCCTTCATGGAGAGCTCATCAAATTGCCTGTCATCCGATACCAGCCTGTATTTTAACAGGGCAGGCCCGAGCATACCTCCCAACATGGCACCACACCACTCCTCCGTACCCGGTATCCATTCCATCTCTTGAGTGCCATGGATATGTATGTAATCTTTCCGCAATTTTGCTGACAGGATCAGAGGTTGCAGGTACAAGCGGTCACCTGAAAGATGATACGCCTGAACCAATGTAGAATATATGTATTCAGTTTTTCCAGGCCAATCGTAGATAGGGGATGAATAATTGCCCGGTGTCCACCACTCCTCATTGATTCCACCTGGTATCCCGGATGGCCAGTAAATGGCCGAGGGAACAATGCCGGCCGGCTTTCCCCGATCCGTGCTCAACGCAGCATCCACCCATGTTTTCAGCCATTCCATCACCCAGTTTCCAATTTCCTTATCTCCGGTTCTCTGCCAGTAGAGCAACAGGGGTTGCATCAGGCGAAAATGATAAAAAGTATCACAGGTCCTGTGGGCAGACATATCCAGATCTCTGCTGCTGAAATAAGAGGTTTTGAACTGGAGAAATCCCCTCTGGTTCCTGCCGCTCCATTTGGAACGGACCAGTTGGAAAATTGCTTTAACCCGCTCCTCCCACTCCGGGTGGTCAGGATCGAGGTGCATCATGGGGGTAATCACGTCGCTGGTTTCCTCAGAAGAATGCTCAACATCGGTCATCCTGGAGGTATATCCCAATTCCAGTTCGGGCCTGTCCAGGGTAACCCTGCTGAGTTTTTCCTGTGCTTCATTTATCCCGGGTGAATTGAATCCCAGCAGGATCGCTTTCCACCATCGCCACATTTCGCAATCATCATTCAATCCTCCACCATAAGTACCGTCGGATAATTGCCGGTGATTGATCCACCACTCTATAATTTCATTCAGCTTTACCAGACCTTCCCGTTGAAATGTAGCCCATTCAGGGGCCATCCGTGTATCCTGAACCGGATTAGGCCATGGAACCGGCTCATTGAAGTATATTCCAAGTGTTTGATTATCCGGAAATTCCTTCCTGGCAATCTTTAACAATTCCCTGCCTTTGCCATACCATTGTTCGCGTAGATGTCGTACCATTCGAATATCGCTTATCTGAATGGTATGATAGATAATTGCCAATCCGGCATACAAGGCATATAAGGGATACAAAGGTGAGGACCGGTCCAGTTCAGTTACGCTCTCCGGGCTAAGCAAATCATTCCTGATCCGTTTGCTGTATAACGCATTAAGGTAGTACTGTTTTAATCTTTCATCTTCAATATATTCTGCAGAACGGCTATCCCACGCCCATGTTTGTGCATATGGCCATACAACTTCAAGGTCTTTCTTGAATGCGTCAGGAACTTTTTCAGAATCTTTCAGTCCGGTAAGCATCATAAAGCGTTGACCATGATCAGATGTGTTTCCCGCCTTCTGAAGTATCTTCTCAAAATCTTCCTCCGGATCACAGCCTGCCCAGGTTAGTGCCAGCGAAGCCATCGCTGTATTGCGAATAAAGACTCTCCTTTGCATTTAATGATTATGAGTTGAGGTTCAGTTCTGTCAATGCATCCCCAACCCCCTTAATGTTGGACAGGTTCATTTCTGAGTATTTACGCGCAAGAATAATACCCTCTGCACCTCCCCGGAAGGCAGATTTTACCGATTCTTTTACTGATTCGGCTGTGTATGGGGCGTAATCCGGAGCAACATTAGCCCAACTTTTTATTGGGATATCGATATCGATGGACGGCCAGATTTTCGTTTTGGTTCCGCTTGCTCCTTTGAGAGCCCGTCTTGTTTCTCTTTCGACCATGCTGACAGGAAGTCCGCCATGAGCAAGATCTTCAAACCGGTGATCTTCATATCCCATAACGGAATTAATAAAATCGAACCGGCGTTGTGGATCCATATCCCCGTACAGGGTATTGCCGGATCTTTCAATAAAAGTTTGCATTCTTGATCCTCCCACCTTATCGTACATTACGATCTTTAGAAAATCTGCATAGTTACTCAATTCTTTCAGGTCCTGGCGTGCCCGGTAAAAAGGATCATAAATTCCCTTAAACGAAAGTGCGGATCCTACCAAAACATCAGGGCGAATGGACTTGCTAAGTTCATATACCTCTTTGTAAGTTTCCCGCAGTGCATCCACCCAGAGCATCTCCCATGCAAGAATTTCAGGGTATTCCAGGCAAATCCTCCAGAATGTGACATAACGGCCATCAACAGGCTCCGGACCTGACTTGCAGCTTTTGACAAATTGCACCAACTTTCGGTAACCCTTTACGGCACTGTCAATATCAATGTTTTTCTTTCGGGCACGTTCAAATGTATATTCATCAAAGCTTGATGGTGCGTCGTAACTGCTATGGGTAAATTCCAGCACATTACTGATTGGACCCATTCGTTCTGTTCTCCACAATAAGCCGTCTACCTCATAGGATCTCAGGCAGTCTTCGATGAGTCCGAAAAGCAATCCCCTGTACTGGGGATTCAACAGGTTTACATTTCCATTGGATTTACCATTTATATCTACCTCGGTCAACTTTTCATAATGAGGTCGGTCGGTGCCAAAATTATCCGACATAAATGCGATTACTTTGAGATTCCTTCGTTTCGCTTCCGGTATCACCTCGGCCAGCACATCATAATCCCCGAGCTCAGGAGCCCTGGCAAATTCTGGCTTATATACAGTGTTTTTGTAATACTCTTCATGCATGGTGGCATAGTAACCGCCAACGTAATTTGTGTCTTCTTCCTGTACCCCGTGATCGGGAAATGGTTCTCCGGGCAATTGTCGTCCTGCCAGTCCGCGATTATAGGCGAAAACGGGTATGAAAATGGTATTTACCCCGGCCAGACCGGTGACATTGTCCAGGACCTGTTCAACACCTTCATCGTAAAAGGAAGCTGCACCTATCTGGATGCCGATCATTTTTTTGGAATTGGTCCGGGTTAAATCCAATGCCATGGCTGTTCCCGGCAACCCTGCTGCTAATGTTGTGGCCACTGATGCTTTTGCTGTTGTACTGATGAATGATCTGCGTTTCATGGGATTTCTTTTAAGAAAGTTCACCTACAATTTATCTGAAATATTTGATACTGCCAGCAAGCGGGTATTTGTATTGCTTACAATTCACAACTTTGTCACATAAACGTCATTATAAAACAATAGGGATATGCAATGATTTATATGTAGTTTAGTAAAGAATCCAAATATATGAGCCACTTCAATTATCTGAGATGAAAAAATTACTTCTGGTATTGTTCTTAATAGGAAGTCTCCAACTCAATCAGGCTCAGCAGCGCTATGATTATCAGTTAAGATTGGAACCTGTATGGTCCCGGGTAGCGGATATACTGAAGTTCTCCAATGATGCCATCCCGGTTGCCCACCAATCATGGGCAGGGGATCATGCTGAATATATTGACTTCAATATGGATGGAAGCTTTCTTGTCAGTGCTCATCAAAATGGTCTGATCAAGCTCTGGGTATGGATGGGTGAAGATCCGGATATAAATGACAGGCGTCACGAATGGGTAAAGACCCAGCAGAAAGACGCAGAGAATTAATAATATATCTGAAAATCCCTGCAGGTATAATAGTTTCCTGATTTCTGTCTCTGTAATAAATCATCATTATAAATCTAAACCGAAGAAAATTATGAATTTGAACCGACGAAAATTTCTGACCATGGCCGGGGGAGCATCGGCCCTGGGATTCGCGGCTCCTTTAAGCGGCGGAGTAATGGCTGTGCCCGGTGCCAGATCTGTTGTAGGAAAAGTCAAAATAACAGATATCAAAACGGCTACCGTTGATATTAAATATCCGGCACACCTGGTGAAGATCGAAACAGACTCAGGGTTATATGGCCTTGGAGAATCTGTGCCCAGGAAGGATCAAAGGGATGGTGAAAATCGTGATATGACCGGGAATATCAGGAACCTGAAAAAATATATTGTAGGAGAAGATCCATTACAATATGCTGTTTTGTATGAACAAATGATGAGGGGAGATATACGTCTCGGCTCGTGGGCCGGTACTGTACCCGGACTTATATCGGGCGTTGAAACAGCCCTCCTGGACCTGGTGGGCAAAATGCTTGAAGTTCCTGTATATACATTGCTGGGCGGTAAGTTCAGGGATAAGATCCTGATCTATCATGATACAGGATCACCCAAGACTGCAGATCCAAAGGCCTGGGTTGATGAGGCCAGAAGGTCAAGGGACTGGGGATTCCAGGCCCATAAATTTGACCTGAATCCGTGGAGAGGAGATAAATGGAACCGCAGCCTGGAAGACGCTGACATCCGTGACTGGGTAAAAATTCTGGAAGCCATCAGGGAAGAATTGGGTCCGGATGCTCCCATTGGCGTTGACCTGCACTGGAAATACAATCCCCAGGATGCATTGAAATTCCTGAAAGAGGTTGAGGATATGGGGCTCTGGTTTGTGGAAGATCCCATCCCCACACACAACGCAGATGCAATGAAAAAGGTAACTGATTCCACCACTGTTCCCATTGTAACCGGTGAAAATCTTTTTACGCGACATACCTTCCGGCCATTCATTGAGAAACAGGCTGTTGATGCCATCCAGATTGATACCCAGAAGGCCGGAGGATTGATGGAGACGAAGTGGATTGCAGACTGGGCCAATATATATAATATTCCCATGTTTGTCCATAACCTGTGTACTCCGGTGGGTACCATGGCGTCTGGTCATGCCTGCGCTGCTATTCAATCATGCATTTCCCTCGAATCCGATAGCGTGGAACTTCCCCACTGGCAGAATCTGATTGTAAACGATGGCTCTTTCTATAAAGAGGGTTACCTGGAGATTCCCGACAAACCGGGCCTTGGGATTGAACTGAACGAGGACGTTGTACGGGAGCATCTTATGGAAGGTTCAGGCTATTTTGAATGAGCAACATATTGATATAATATTTCTCCCCTTTCATCATAGAATGTAAAGATTGCACGAGGATCAGCATGTCCATCAACTACAGACACGTTTAAAAATCCACCAGAAGGCTCAGCCTGCAAATAGAGTTGATTGATTTTTCCTTCAGGATCTGTAGAGCCTTTTGCACCGGCTTTAATACCCAGTCTTGAATTACCATCAACAAGAGCGCCGGTTGAAAACTCATTTATGCCTGAAGGATCTATTGCATGATATTGCCAATGACGATCTCCGGCTATTATATAGAAATGTTCTTCATTGATCATATTCTTTTGAAACCAATCAAATAATTCATCACGTTCGTACCGATAGCCGTTAGTCGGATTATCTTTTTTACCTTGTGAAGCAGGACCAATCCATGGTAGTGGTGAAATGATAAATTTAAATTTCGCATCACTTTCCAACAATGTCTTTTTTAACCACTCGAGTTGTTCAGGTCCCCATAAGGTCTTTTTTGGACCATCCGGCATTTCATTGGGACTGCGATGATCTCTTCCTTCAAGCAGCCACATCTGGGCCCATTTGTTAATTCGATATGTGCTAAAAGTTTTGGGATCATTATTATCCGGTGCTGCGATAGGGAGCTGTTCTATAAAAATTCGTTTCCCCATTTCATGCGATGGGTTTATTCCATTAATTAAAGTATCGGAATCATTATAACGATGATCATGATCATCTTTCATCCAATATGTGGGTATCAATGAAAACATTTGTATAAATCTTGGCTGAATAAATTGCTCATGCCAACGTTGTCTCATTTCTTTAAGATTTTCAGCTGTCTTTTGTTCAGGACGATTCCGATCATAGTATACATTATCACCTGTGCCTATAAAAAAATCCGGATTCAGATCCATTATTGCTTTTAATGAAGGATATCCCAGATCACGGTCAGGTCCGTTATATGCTTCCCATAACATACGTTTACCATCCGACCTGCCATAATAATGGCGTGCATAATTCATTCCGGTAACAATGATAAAAGACACATCACCCGTCCCGTCCTCACCCTGCAATGTATTAAATTGACTATTCTTTCCGATTCTAGTATTGTGAACATCTGTCCCATACTCCAGACGATAGAAATATCGTGTATTGTGTTTGAGATCGGTGATACGGGACTTGATAATAAAATCTGATTCACCTATTGCATACAGCCATTCAGTTTTATAAGAATTTTTGAATTTCGGATTATCGGCAATTTCAAATCGACCAACACCCTCAGCACCCAGAATTTCCCAATTCCTCAAACTATCTTGTGCACATAAACGGGATTGCAAAACAATGCTATTTTCAGTTACCCCTCCGGCCATTTCTCCAAATGCATTCCAAATAGTTACATTTTCAACTGGTTTGGAACAACTGGAAAGAAAAATCAATAGCAATAAAATATATTTTGTATTAGTCATCAGATTGAATTGGTAAGATCTTAAATAATTACCTTGGTTTGTCTACGAAAGTAAACAATCCCATTTAATATTCACTTATTTCATTTTTTACCCATTACAATTCGTAGTTCTATTATCAATATCTTCTTTCCATTGATCATGTGTGACTTCAGCAATTTCGAAATCTCCTGGAGATACCGGACAAACCTGGCCTTGGGATTGAACTGAACGAGGACGTTGTACGGGAGCATCTTCTGGAAGGTTCAGGCTATTTTGAATAAGACTGGCGCTCCTGTTGCTATCAGATGTTGTCAAACGCATCCTCAGACTGGCTCTTTCCACCCCTTGTCAGGTCCACTTCATGCTTTCGAAGCACCTCCTGAATTTTACCGGCTTTAAGTTCCCGGGGCTGGCATTTTTCCTGAATTGAAAGAGAGGCCGCAACACCAGCTGCATGGCCAGTGGCAATACAATTCCCCATACTTTTACCCGAAGAGGCACCAACGTGGGTTGCAGATATGGCTCTTCCCGCGACCAGTAAACCGTCTATGTGTTCAGGCAACAGGGCACGATAAGGGACATCATGGGTTTTCATTTCCGATAACCGGGTAAAACCGATGTCCATGGCTCCACTTCTCCAGGCTATGGCATCATCGAATGTGGATCCCTGGATGGCATCTTCTTCCGTGAGGATATACAAACCCTTTATCCGTCTCGATTCACGAATGCCGATCTGGGGACCGGTGCCGGAGATCTCTATATTTTTCAATTCGGGGGGACCAAATTCTTTTGCAGCCTCAATCATCTCCACTACCTGCCTCCGGCTTTTGCATTCAGCCTCGGTATAAATAAACGGATCGGTAATGTCAAAATGGCCGAAGACTTTGGTGCCGGCATGATTTACGTAAAAACTGTGATCGTTTGCAATGCGGGCCAGCGACCAGCTTTCGGGTATCAGAGGATATTTGGTTTTTGCTTTTTGGGCCCTCTCCTTATCCATTCTGTGCTTGTAGGTGATACCATCATCCTGCACTTGGGAAACACGTATGGCCAGCGTTTGTGGTGACACCAGTTCCGGATCCTTAAGGGTTTCAGCACCTGCGAAATAGGATACATCCGCATCCCCGGTGCAATCGATAACCACATCGGCCATAATGGTAGCCAGGCCTCTTTTGGTAGCAACCACTACTCCGGTAACCCGATTATTCTCCACGATAGTATCCACCACTTTTGTGTGCACCAGGTACTTGCAGCCTGCCTCTTCCAGCGCATCCAGTAACGATACTTTATAATAATCCACGTTGCAAAGAATACCATGTTTCACGAATTTTGCTGCGCTGGGGCCATAGGCTTCAAGCTTTCCAATTACCTGTTCATGCACAACTGAACGGGGTTTACTCTCAGGCCTCATTTGATTGATGGACATCCCCAGCATCCAGGTACCCACCCCACCAAAGAAACCATAGTTTTCCACAATAAAGGTCTCTGCTCCACACCGGGTTGCACCCAGAGCAGCTCCAATTCCGGCAGGTCCTCCACCCACAACCAGCACACCTGTTTTTACAAGGGGATGGCTAAGATTCTTAATTCGTTCGAAATTGCTCACAGGCTTCCTATACTGATTGGAAAACGAAGCCAGGAGGGATCCGGAGAATAAAGTTCCCAATCCCATTCCTGCCAGGAATTTTTTCCTGGATAATGTGTTTTTACTCATATCCATGTAGATTTATTGGTATTCCAAACCCTGAATGATGATTTCTTTGCCTTCAAGTTTCAGGGGTGCACCTCCCGTATTAACCGACCGAAGATAACCATATAATTCCCTCCCTTTCCCGGTGTTTGGATCGTAAAGACGTACATTGTTATCGTCCTCCCGCCAGGAGGGGATCATGGATATGCCCTGGATTTTCTTTTCCCTGATCGCAACCCGCAATAGCAGACCCTCCCGTAATCGCGTGTTTCGGTCACTGACACGGTCGTCAAACACAAACTGGGCTACACTATGGATGATCGGTTTTCCATTATGTATCTCAATTTTCTGGTATTTATGGGGTCCGTGACCAAAAACCAGGTCAGCACCCGCATCGATCCAATTCGCAGTCCATTTTTTTCCAGGATCACAGGCTGATGAGCAGCTTCCAGGTTCCCTCCTCCGCCTGCATAAGGAATACCTGCATCATCTAATACTGCAAGGCTCCGCATCAGAGCCTGCCAGGGGTAGGTCACATTGTTGGCCACACCCACGGCATCGATCTTTGCAGCAGTCAGCGCCGCTACCTGGTCAGGCTCAGAGTGCTTCCAGGCTTTATGGGGAATATCAGGGACATTAGGAAGGTGTTGGGCTCGGGGATGTACTCGACAAGATATTCGACGGCTACGAGGAAGAGGGTAAGACTGTCGCCGAGTCTATTGAGGGCGCAACAAGCACGGTCACTATGGGTTTCTTAGGCGCAGGCATACAGACGTACAAACCTTCAGCCCGTAAGGAACTTGAGTTAATCACTAACGATACCGCCCAGAGAGAGTACGGCGAAGACTTTGCCGACCTTGCCCCCGAACTCAAACAAGACGTTCTATGGCTGGTCGAGGCCGAGGGCGGGGATGCGGTAGAACAATTAAAAGAAGAGATGGGCATGTTTGTCCCGACGAGAGCCACGGCTTCAAGACTACAAAAGAAACTAAACGCGTCACGAATCAGGATACGCAAGGGAATCGGCAAAGACTTTGAACTGTTCATGAAAAGCAATGTTCAGATACGCGGATTCAGTCGAGACATAGGCGATATA
>SDBT01015370.1_pt1 | contig 12168 bp, 20 predicted proteins | sample 2277101 | NCBI WGS metagenome assembly SDBT01 (sample SAMN10404973, study PRJNA504765) | marine sediment metagenome | isolation source: marine sediment core GS10_PC15, 103 cmbsf | place: Arctic Ocean: Southern Knipovich Ridge | collected 2010
AGTGATAGTAAAGGCCTTGATAGAGTTGGACGTGCTCTGCTATAAAGTGATAGGAAAGCTCACCCTCTTGGCACAAAACCTGCACAATAGCCATTCGAGTTGACTGACCAAGGGCATTGAGCTGCCTTACGAGCTGTAGGTTAATAGGCATAACCCCTCCTTACATGCGCCGGATGGCATCTTGAATGAGCTCATACTCAGGTGAGCCCCGCTTGTACTGGCGTTGCTGGCCATCCATTATACAAGTATACTGAGGCGGAGTAGATGGTCCAGACTTTGGAGCTTGTGGTTGGGGTGCTATTGTTATAGGTTGGTTGGGTTGTATACGTAAGGCGTGCAGATGGTCTCGCCAGCGTCGTAGGCTAGCAAAGGCGCTATAGAACGCTAAAAAGACAATCGCTAAGGCTATATAGGCTATCATGTATCCTCGCCCCTTATAGCTTGTAAGACACTATCCTGTAGTGTCGTAAGGTGATCCATCCCAGTTCCCCAAAGGCTTGGCATTGTACGCCCACTTTGGAGCTTAACGCCCTGGCGATCCAACAGGGCTCGTGTCTCAAGCTCTCGCCAAAGCATATAACTTACCAAGGGGCCTTTGGCTACCTGATAGGTCTCCTTGAGCAGTGTGAGAACTTTGTGAAGGTCCACAGGCACCATAATAGGAACATAGCTATGACCAGCGTAGTGTTTCTGAAAGGCTATGAAGTCAGTAGTGTTACTGACTTTCAAGTAGGTCTCTTCTCCGTAGGCTCCAAGGATGCCCAAACAATAGGATCGAATAGACATCCTACCTAGGTGAGCTTGCTCACGGGCTACATTGTATATAGGACGATATACTCCTACTGTGGGGCGATAAACGCGATGGTCCTTGGGAGACCGACGCTTCAACGAGCTTAGGCCTGGATAGGCTTCAGGGCTATGTGTGAGCGAGTCTATGTGCTCGTCTATGAGCAACGTAGTAATAGCATGTACGGGAAGCCCTGAGCAAGCCTCTTGTAAGTTCTGAAGAACATGGAAAGCCATTCGAGATATGGGGACGCGCACGAGCTCAGAGTCTGGCGTGGACTCCCATTGAAAAGCCACATGCATGCCCGAAGGGTCCAGGACATATGATTGCTCTTCAATGAGATAGTTGAGAATGGTTGAGGGCCTAATCCCTTGAGATATGGCCCAGGTTAAGAGCTTTTCATAGATGGGGTGTACTACTTTAGTGAATGGCATGTGTATTGTATTTGCTCCCAAGTATTTGGTCTAATTCTATTGTATCACATTTTCTACGAGAAGTCAAGCCAACGCTACCATAGAGATTACAAAAGTACGCACACACAATTTCAAATCTCGAAAAGTGCCCACTTACTACAGAGTAAGCACACCTCAACTATGTGAGATTGCGGAGCTGCCTATGCAGGTATTGGGCTAGTTGCTAAGCACCTTAACCCTATCAAGTTACCAGAGCGGGTAGAGTGCATGGAGCAACGCCAAGAGGCCGACCACAATAACCAGTTTAACGACCAAATCTATACACGTACCCACAGGCGTGTAGTAGTACCAACCCATAGGCATTTCATACCAAAACCATGTCCATCGTCTTTTGAGTTTCTGTAACACTTGCAATGACCTCCTTGGGCTAGTTGTCGAGCAACTTGAGAAGGGTTCGAATCAGGGCTGCCACAGAAGCACTTGTAAAGGGCTGTGGTTACACTGACTACGAAGATGCACCCCAGGCAACACCCAGAGTGCTCCCAGTCGTCAAAGCGCCTCTCGTAGCTCTCACAGGCCCTTAGAAATCGGTTTATTATATGGTTGGTTTTCATCGAGATGACGCCTCCTCAAGCGTCTATGGCACGTAAGGCGTGATGAACCAGTTGGCCCAACACTCAGCCGTGCCTGTGAGAATCACCCATAGAGCTAATGCAATCCAGGCCCACCTACGGGATGAGCTCTTGGTAGGAGCCTTAGGAGCTCTGGGTAGGTGCTTAGTTGGTGGCCTCCAGCAACTCGTCATTGCGAGGTTCCTTGTACCAGTATACACTCTATGAACTTGTCGGCCTGGGCACGATAGGCATCTCGATCCTCCCAACTTACAGAGGGGTACTTGGCAAGTAGCTTACGATTCAACTTGTCATGAACCCCTGAGGGGAGCGTCCACGTTCCATGGTCATTCATGCGTATCTGTGCTAAAATGTCCTGAGTCCATTCAGCCCATAGTTGGTGGCAAAGGTCTGCGACACGTTCACGAAGGACCTTATGAGCCACCTCGCTCACAACCTTGGGCACGTGCAGCTCCCTCACTGGACTCTTGATAGGCACAGATGCCCAATGAATAGCATATGCCCCACTATAGGAGACGCTCTCAACAACATCGTCGTAGGTGATCTCAAGGCGCAGCTTGCCAGGCATGGCTCCAAAGACCCGTAGGTACTGGGCTGGGCGCATCATCACGGGCTTGTATTGAAGTGTTATTTGGGGGACATGTTGAATGCCGGCTTTGGCAACCCTAAGCCGTTCCTCCATAAACGACTTGTCGACGCCGTTGGGGTCGTTGAGGGCCACATAGACTATGTTGATGTCGAACAACTCCACAATAGATGCGTAGCCATTAGCGTGAGTCATTAGTCCCCCATAGGTGTTGATAGTAAATGGTGTCTGGGCCTCGCTGGTTAGCGCCTCACAATGCTAGAGAAGTCGATCGAGTCAATGCTGTTCTTGTCCGTCCAATAGCGAAGGATTCTGGGATGGCGGAGGCGATAGGCCTTCGTCCAAGACTGCCCCTCTACCTCTATCTGGATTCCCAGACTAGCAATATCCGACGACTCATTAAACTGAGCAATCAATTGCCTGCGCGTCTCGTCGCTTCCAGGGACCACCTTGCCAATCTCTCGTAGCTGGCTAGTCTTGGCATCCATCACTGAAAACCACAAAGCCCCGACTGTCTCTGCATACTTGCTTCCAGGGGCTCCCAAATCAAAGCCAGTCACCAAAGCACACACCGCCACAGTCTGCTTGACCTTGAGCCATGCGTAGCGTGCACCATACTTGGCAGAGGGGTCCTTGGCAACTAGGCCTTCGTGACCCTTAGCCAGAGCCTGTTGGAAGAACGCACGACGGTCTGCTACGTTCATCAAACTACGGCCTTCGATAAGGTTAATGAACTCCATTGAATAGGTAGTCAATAACCACTCCAAACCAGCACGGCGCGTAGCTTGGCTGAGGTCCCTACAATCATCAGGATCAAACACGAGGTCAAAGGCATAGAGCTGGGCCTTGCCGAACTGCTCCTGTACCCTAAGGGCATTAGCAGGCTTGGAACCTACAACGGACATGGTCGCACCCAAAGAGCCAGTGCTGTCCCCAGTAGCCTCTAGCACGAGCTCGCAATCCATAACGACTCCGACCAATGGCAAACTAAAGGACATATCGCGGATGTGCGGAACATTGTCAGTGAACTCTGAGTAGTCGCCCTGGCGATTCTTACGTCGCCCAGTGCAACGAACTCCATCCGTAGTAAAGTGTACAAGACATCGAGCGCCATCCCGCTTGATTTCTAGCCAAGAGGCAGTAGGCACCAAGAGAGGATCGTTGCCCATGTAGCCAGGCAAAGCGTTCCTGTCATAGGCCTTCGCTGGCTTAAACTGCTTTAGTGGCCTCTGTGGGCCCGAAGGAGCCCAACGGCAAACTATCTCGTAGCTTACTGGCTTGCGCTCTAAGGCAACCCAATATCGACAGGCACCGCACTTGTCCTTATCTATGCGGTGCTCTACCCACGGACAGTAGTGAGTATGTACTGGTTCCTTACCCTTGCGCGAGCTCTTAATCGTCCTCATTGCCTACCTCCCACTGCTCTTGTTATCTGTGGTTGTCACTTGCGCCTCCTACTTGTGCGCCTGTATTGAACGCCAGTATAGCACATCGCCTTCTTCCTGTTACCCCCAGCGAGAACATATCGGAAGTCTTCCATCCTAAGTCCTCATAGAATGCGCACAAGGCGTAGCTCCTTACAACCCTAATGGTGACGATCTTGTCTGCTATCTTGGACAGATCAGGAGCTTGCAAACACAGCCAGAAGTCCTCATACTCCAGTGTTCCCAGATCACGATGCTCCGTTGACCATCTGCACAAATGGCAAGCTGGCGGAGCAGGCACAAACATCAGTCTCCCGCATAGTGGACAGTTAGTGTTGCAAGGGGCGTCTTGTATTGCTACGATAACAACCCCTTCACATGGGTCTTTGGTCGCCATTATCGCCTCCCTTTGCTAGCATACAGGACTCTGTGGCCACTCCGTGCAGTTGCTTCCTAGTAGCCCTTTGTTAACCCTTGTGTTGGTACACCACTCACAGTCAGCATTACATTGTACTGAGGGTCTCCACCATAACTTGACCAGCCAGCCTTTAGCTGAACTTGGTGGAAGTTCAATACGATAGCGCGCGCATTGGGTCCTTCGGCTAGCAAGGTGATGTCATCACATAGCGTACCATAAAAGCCCAATGCGCGAGACCAGGCAGATAGTATACGTGTGAGGTTGAGCCCCTCAGGTGCCTTGATGGTTGTGTGTACGTTATAGAGATATTGGGCAGTATGGGCACGGGAATAGTCTCTACCCAAGACTATTATTATATCTACCCGTTCATCATTGAGGGTGTCCAAGTATTCCATTAGGTAATAGAGATATTGGGACATGCGTTGACGACCAATACGGCGGCTCTTAGTTATCACTGTTGTTACTCCTTGGTGTTTGTAGATTCGGTTGGTTTAGCAAGCTTGTAAGCAATGCGTGCCCTACCATAGCTCACGTAGGCACCACGTGTAAGCTTGCCATCAGCACGCATCTCCTTGAGATACTTAGCAACCCCTGAGTTAGAGAGCCCCAGACGCCCAGCAATAGCCGCAATAGACATGCCCTGAGGGTGCTTACCTAGCATCTTGATTATGAACTCTTCTACTTCCTCGGGCTTTCTACGATGGCGAGACATTAGGCGCCTCCTGGAGTGTACACCGGCCCATATCCGTTACCTCCGCTTTCTGCGCCTCTGCGATCACGCACGCACGCGTGAATCCTCCAGCGTCCACCATTGGGAAACAAAGGATCAGCCTTGGACACATAGCCCCTCAGATAGTCTGGTGCGTGCTCATCAATCTCCCACCAGGAAACATGCTCACCCTCAGCCATGTCAACGAGAGTCATAAGGGTTGCTATCTTTTCTGCTATCAGAATAGAGCGTACCCCAGGAGTGGTGCTAGAATGTCTAAAGCCTACAAAGATCTCGTTAGGGCCGAATGGGGGCGCTTTGGTCTCCCTGGGTTGTCCTGTAAAAGTCACTACCATAACGGGAGGGCCATCTTTGTCCCAGCTAAGGGGCTCAATGTGCATGCGAGCCTCAGCAGCTGGGTCATTAGCTTGAGCATACCCGTGGACGAACACAGGACCGGGTAGGCTTGACAACAAGGACCATAAGGCTTCAAGCTCCTCAGTTGTGCCCTGAAACGCTATTGAGGCCCCTGGAGGTATGCCTTCCATATCTCCATGGACACCCATTTCTATGATAGTGATCATTCGACCTCCTCATAGGGAAAGGGTAATTTGATGTCCATGCCAAGGCGATCCTTGATGGCTAGACGCCATGCGACCACTAGCCCTTTGAGTGTGCCAGTTTCCTCAATCTGAGCCTTACGACTGTTGTCGCTTCTGTGTATCATACGGAAGCTCTCATTGAAGACCACTTCTAAAAGTCCCTCTAGGACTAGGCCAACCATCTCGGTCATGCCATCCACTTGGGACTCCACTTGGGAAGCTTTTGGTTGGGCCTTATCGAGTCTATCATAGAGATATTGGGCATTAGTCTTGGCCTCCTCCAATTCCTCCATGACATGTACCAGTCGGGTTTGCAAGGCTTTGAGCTCCTTGCGAGCATTCTCGGCCTCGTCCAGCAAGTGTGTCCTCTCGCGCTCCCCAAAGCTCAACTCTGGCTCAGGCATCGTCGTTATCCACTTGCTTGGCTTGGTCAGCTTGGACATTAGCCTCAGCTTGGTCATAAGCCACTTGTTCTGGTGCCCTACAAAACTCCACAGCTAAGCGCCAGGCACATGTTGGGCCATGGCAACGCCAATCGAATGCCTCACCTATGGTGAACTGGTTAGGCCCACAAAACCTACAATCATAGGTATCGTCACTGGCACGATAGCACACAGGGGGGCCACTTAGGGAGAGTCTCTTCACTATCTTAATCGCCTCGTGTAGCTCAAGCATTGTTCCTCCTTGTCTAACTTTGTTGAGGCTTCCTAGTGATGGCTGGCAAAGCATCTAAACGCTCAAACAGCTTGGGATGATGGTCACGTGCCTTGCCCTCGCTGATGTACTTGCAGCAGTCGTCTAGGTACTCACGAGTGACGGTGCTGCCTACAATCGTGGAGTCATGAGTGTTGGTGGCGGCCTGTAAGCAAACAATCTCTATGTGGGTGGTTCCTCTTGGGAAGTGCTGCACCTTAGTCGTGATGTGGTCGATCCGACGACGCCCATCAGACTTAACGCGAGTAGCAATGACCTGATTTTTATGCTGCCCCTTATTACGCCTCGTGGCCGTTCCGTAGTCGAGATAGAATCGATAGCCTCTCATTGTTAGCCCTCCCTGAGCTAGGCCCACCCTAAAATACGTGGCCGCAGCTAAGACACTTGGTGGCCGTTATCTTGGACATTCGATCTTCTCGGCACCGTGGACAGCTCATAGTAGCCAATGGGCCTATAGGAGCATCAGTGGGATATTGCAGACGACGACGCTGTGAAAAGGTAGCACGCCAGGAATCGGGTTGGTATTCTCCGCCCTCTGGCGGTCGCTTTACCAATGGCATTAGACTCTCCTTACGTTGGGCCCAAGATGGGTGATTGCTGTGGCAGTCATAGCAAACCCTGAACCACCACCCTGCGCAGGTATGATAAACAGAGTGTGGTTATCAGCTGCTGGGCGTAGCACCGCCGACACCTTTTGCAAGTCATGTAAGAGCGTCTTACGAGCATTCTCGCCCTTACCAGCCGTGTAGCGGAAGTACGGAAGATGCACACCCCCAATAGTTACTTGGTATTCGCGGAGCTGCCCAGGCAGGCACACGAGTATCTTTCGAACCCTCAAAGCCCAGTGGGCCAGCCTAAGTTGTTGCAGGGCGTAGCGCGATCCCACTATCTCAAGTTTTGCCTCTGTGAGGAAGTACTCTAGGTGGGCATCATTAGGTAGCGTGAGATTTTCAAGGGTGTCAATAGCCTCTTGAGCGAGTACTTCTGATGGAAAGGCGTACGTGATCTTACGCAGAATGGTATGTGGATTGTCGCGTAAGGCCCTATCAATGCGAGATGCGTAGGCAAGATTGGCCACTTCGATAAAGTTAGGCCTGATATACGATCGTAGCATAACACCTCCTGGGGTGATGATGGTTAGTGTGAGTACTAATACTCGAAGCCGCAAACAAAAAAAAACGCCCTGCTAGGTCCCACTCGCTGTTCTGTGCGCACTCACCTCAAGGAGGGAGAAGGCATAGGATTTTGCGTCTGTCTTGTGGGGCAGTTCCTAGCAGGGCTATTCAGTTGTCGCCGTGGGCTATAGCTTGGAGTACAGGGTCAAGTTCAGCCGTACTCTCTGAGGCAGGCCTTGGATTGGCTTTGCCCCACCAGTAGTGGCTATGACCATGGACTTGGCTGACGCAGAAGGCTGTATGTCAACCTTGTTGGCGTCCGTTTCGACTTCGATGATGAGCTTGGTGCCCTCCATGTGAGTCGTAACGTTGCTATAGCGATCGATTTTGTCAGTCATTGTAGGGCCTTTCGTTGGGTTAGTTGTTTGGGTCGTTGCTTGGTGTTGTTGTTGGTGACGCCGGTGCTGTTAGTCGTAGATTTTCTGGCTACTGGTTGGTGCTGGCGTTTCTTTGGCTTTTCTCAAGGGCCCCCAATGCCAGATTTCTGCCAGCCGAGTAATGTCCACAACCTCATAGGTGTAGGCAGAGTGCTCATCATCGAAGATGGTGACGCCATCGGGAGCTCCTGCACCGGTAAGCTCCAGCAACCCTAGCTCGGCCTTGATTGGCCCAATACTCTCATTGATGTGCTCTGCCCTAAGCTCCAGAGTTTCAAGCACTGCGAACTTGGCAGCGGAAAGTCGATCTGAGGCCTGACACCAATAGGCCTTGACGATCTCAAGCGAGTCGTCTTTGCGCACCAAGACTACATAGGGTAGAAAGGTAACAACTTTCGGGTCCACGTATACCTCCTGACGGATTTGTGCAAGTACAGCTTTGACGCCTGCGTGAAAGTGCAAGTGTGGCAGAGAAAAGTCTAATGCCATTTCATAGTCACCCCCTTAAAAAGAAAGCAGTGTTGGGCAAGTCCTCTTGCCACTCCGTAGGAACCGCACCGCGGTGCCATAGGTTGGTGGATTCGACGATGGCCCCATCTGGAAAGCGTATGATGAAGAGAGCCCCACCAAAACCTCGTTGGAGGTTCTTGGAGAGGTTCTCGTCGCCCACAGTGTAGGCATTGTCCCTAGCAACAAAGTGCGTCTTCGGGTCCTTGAGGACCATCTTATGCATCGCATACCAGTGTGTACACATGATACACATAATGAGATCGACCATTTCCCATGCCGCATAGTAGACGTAGTGGCTGGGCACGGCTCTTGCGCCACACTTGCTACATGTGAAGTCTTTGAGCTTGCTAGCTTCTTTGCGCTTCTTGTTGCGCTCATGGCATTGTTGAAGGTCTTCTGTTGTCCAACTCCTGTAGTTCATGCTGGAGTCCATGTTAGCCCACCTCCCAGTGGCCGTTGCCCTTGTTATGCCGCCACCAAATAACCTTGTGCTCAGGCTCAGATGGTTGTAGGTATGTTAGTGAAGAATCGTTAGGCAAAAGCGCCCCACTATCGTCTGTGAGAGCCAGTGGGTCATTTATGTATGGTGGAGCAATGATATGAGCACGTAGCCAACCCGTAAGTGTCATATAGCCACCATCGGTATAGTAGACCTTGTCTATGAGCCAAGTCTGGTGGGTGCGCTTGGATAGATTGTGCAAGTATCGGCCTAGCTGAAACCAGGCACGAGCAATCTTGCCCCAGTCATAGTTGAGAGCTCCACATGCCGCAACCAGTTGCTCCCACTCAGTGGGTGTAATGGGGTTAGCATTTGGACCCAGTAGCGGATTGGGTGTGATTGGATACTTGCCATTACCAATGTGGTAGCCTGCATAGGCATCAACAGACGTGTGACTCATGCCCATGATTTGTGTACTGTTGGGACCGGATTGCCCAATTGGGTCGTCACCGTCGACCGGAATAAAGTCGGTCAACAGGGCGGGCTTGCTAGGAGAACCAAGGTCGCATCCTGTGACCTTGTGATCTCGCCTTGAGCCAACTTCGTCAACGCTACCAGAGCCCAGCTCACCTAGCGCTTCCTCTAGGCCCTTTTGGAGAGCCGTTATATGTGTATCCAAAAGGTCATTGATAGCCTTATAGGCTGTGGCCAGCTCGGGTGAGTGATCACCTGTGGCGAGGAATACATCGTAGTGCGTGTAGAGAGACTGTTCGGGCTTCGGTTGGGTAGTCATTGTATGCGCTCCTATTGGTTGTATGACACAGATGAAGGAACCCAACCAGCCTAAGCACACCCCGACTAGCTCGCTACGCTCGCGCGCAGATCCAGTTGGGGGTGCCTAAGCTGGCAACAAGAAAGAGACAGGCAACGGTGTGTCAGCCTTTGCCTGCTGCGTACCTGTCAACTCCAACACCACAACGTTCATGCTGAAGGCATTGAGACCTTCAACATCATCACGCAACTGATCCTTGCCGCATTGCAACGTTGCCTGAGCCCTTTCCCCAGTAGCCCAACTTTGCGACGGCTGGCCGCTTTGCGGGCAGGCTGAGGTTGTTGGAATGCGTGAAGTTCGAGTCCGTGAGGTTGCTGCTGGGAACTTGAAAGCTGACAGGTACGCAGCAGGCCAGCTCCCATTGCCCCACCCACAGGTTTGTGCCTGTGAGTGGGCATTATGGGAGCTGACGGCGGTGATGTCTAGCCGCACTTGTGCTCTATGAGCTTTTGGCAAGCTAGTGCCTCTGGCCGGTTGGCCTACTGGGTTTCACTCAGGGGCGTATCTGCGATGTCGTCCAAGCTGAAGGCATCGGGCTCAGAGTCAGCAACCGGAGCGACTGCGACAGTTGGTGCATCACCTGATGCTCCAACAACCATAACAGGTTTGTCTGTACTCGCTCGCATTGCCGCTAGAGCGGCTGCTTGCTTGGCTTGGAGTTCCTGTTGGAACTGGGTTGTGCTCGTCGATCGCGGCACAGCACCTGACCCACCTTCCATGTTGGTTCCTTGTGCCCCAGCTTTGGCCTCTGCATCTTCTCGGCCAAGTATTCCGATCAGGTCGTTGATAACGCGTACTGCCATACCACGTGCGTCGCCTTCGTTGAAGCGTTCGAGAATCAGCCGACGTGTAGCCTTGGCATGACGCAGATGCGTACTCGCTTTGACCCCAGCAGCACGAGCATTGCCCCGAAGGGGCGGCACGAACGACTCACAGATGTTAACTGCGACCAAGATGTGTCCCCACTCGTCTCGCACCCAACCCTCGCCCTTTGCACCCAACTTACCGTCGTGGATGTACTGGCGTGTGCGTGCAGTCGAGCGCCCGATCAGGAGGGCAGCCTTTTTGAGGGGCACGTATCCAGGATACGCTTCTAATGCAGATGCTGTCTGGCGGGCCGTACGTGCTTTGGCTGCGGCGAGCACTGCCAGGCTTGCGCCGGTCTTTGCGGCCTCTGATGCCTTGGCCATCGTGCTTTGCGTGGTCTGCTCGGCTGGTGCTTGCGCCTGGGCTGGAACCTGAGCTTGGGCTGTGACTGGTTGCGCTGACATTGTGTAGCCTCCTAAAGGTGTGGGCCAGATTGTTGGGCTAGTGTTTGTGTGGCCTGATTCAGCCCACTAGCTTATCCTCTGGCATAGTAAAGCGTTGCTAATGTGATCGTTGAATGCGCTTTCCTGAAACAGTGTCTAACGCTCAACGACCATTTCATCACCTCTATTATACTATATTTCGGAAAGAAAGTCAAGTCATTGCATTTTAACTGTTTGATCAAAGTGTTAACACTATTAAATTGGTTGAACAAGTATCAATACTAGCTCATCTTCTTAGATAGCGCATACGCATTAATGCTTTTTAACTAAGATTGCTACAGGCTGCGAAAGGGGCAGAGTGAACACTGAAGATTAAGAGTGGGGCTTATAGAAGGCAAGTAAGTAGGATCGCATCTTTTTAGTGATTTTTTAGTACGTTTTTAAGCAGTCAAAAGTTTTAGGTTTAGGCGCCTACACTTCCTAAGCTTAGGCATACATTGGCCAGTGTTTAACGGTTGGTAAGAGGTGTGTAATAGGACGCATTTAGTTTACAAACAGAAAACCAATACTTTTGCACTTTTTTTTCTGTAGCACACACTTACTTTGAGTGTAGAAAACGTGTTTGATTCTTTAGAAGATTAGTAAAGATTTTTTCTGTGCAGGATTTCGTCTAAAATGGGACCGCAAACTTTAACTGAGAATAAGGGTTAAAAAGGTAACTAAAACTATACTTAAACTTATCTTACATCTTTATACCCATGTTGTTAAGGGGTAAGCATGCGATTGCCGTGTTGCTAATGCTGATTGCGTGATGGTTAATCCTCCTGATCGATGGTCAAGTTTCGACTCAAATTTTTATTCACAACGCAAAGGGCGTCGAAGATTTTTAAACTCGACAACGCTTAAAAACCGATTAACATAAACTTTAAAAACCTTCGATATAGTATTAAGGCGTTAGGATTTTAAACCAACGAACGAACAAGTTCGTGAACTCAGAGAGACAATGCCCACGCATGTTTGTGTCTAAAAGAATCTTTCGTAGGCGTTAATAGGCGTTAGCATGTCCTCTATCTCATCTTTTTAGTAAAACTTAAAGTTAACTTAAAAACTTTGAGCGACGGAATTCAGTAAGCTCCAAGATGCCTACGCATGTTCCCCTTAACTCACAATTAGTCATAAAAGGGGGTTGTGGGAATAATTTCGAGAACGTAGGAACATGCCCACCATCAGATAAAGGGATAATACTGGGGCAACACAAAGAGGCGCACCCAATAATGAGTGCGCATCTTATCTAGGACTA
>SDBT01015371.1_pt1 | contig 12167 bp, 14 predicted proteins | sample 2277101 | NCBI WGS metagenome assembly SDBT01 (sample SAMN10404973, study PRJNA504765) | marine sediment metagenome | isolation source: marine sediment core GS10_PC15, 103 cmbsf | place: Arctic Ocean: Southern Knipovich Ridge | collected 2010
AACCGAGAAAGAAAAACTTTCAGGTACTAAGGAAGCTCTAAAAATCCTTTTGGAATTAATAAAAACGTATGAACAGAGAAAGGTTGCCGTGGAACATATTGAATTTGATTTTCATATTCAAACCAAACCAGTCGCACAGCTTATATATTTAATTCTCCAACAGAAACAAATCGGGTATAAAAATGTTGTTGCCAACATATCAGGGGGATTAAGATATATGAGTATTTGGTTTTATATAGCGTGTTCGATCACTGGCATAAAAATTATCCACGCTGATTATAAATATGAAGGCAATGAGGAAGTAGGGATTAATTCAAATGTAGAACTTACTATTCTACCATTTAACAATATCACACATAAGCAGTTTGAATTTTTAGAGTTATTTTTCGAACCAAATTATTCTCTCAAAGTTTTTTTCTCTCAAGAATATAGTTTTAATGACCATCCTGTATTAACAAAAATAAAAAAGTACAATTCTTTAGAACAATTAAGAAAGACCCTGGAAAAGAGAAAAGGTAGTCCTCTAACTCGTGGTTCGATCAACGGATATATTAAGAAATTACAAAATTTATCAACACTCGAAATCTCCCCCAATCCAGAAGATAAAAAAGAAAAAACTATAACCATTAGTTATTTAGGAATCGCATTTTTCTTACAGAATTTATATAATAAATTGAATTAGAAGTAAATTATACTATAAGTCAAACTTAACCTATATGATTAATCAAAATTTTAGATATCTTATTTCTGATATTATTTAATACTTTTCTAAATTCCAGGATCTCAGTATAAAAAAATCCATTATCTACCTTAAAGTATAAGATTTTTTGCTCTTTATATTTTTCATAAATTTCTATTTCTAAAATAGGCTCAGCAGTAATAATGGAATGTTCTAGAAATGCTCGGGGATATTTTTGTACAAAATTTTCCAAAGTATAATATCCTTGATGTTGAATTTCACTAGCACTAATATAACCTCGGATTTTTCTATATGAAAAAGTACTTTCTTTTTTATTATAATCCCTTTCAACAGAACCAGAAATCTCGGTAGAGACCCATTTTATTTCTTCTTTATCATTTAAACTTTGAAGAAATTCTAAGTAATCAGGTAATATTTCTGAAATCTTATTATTTATATTATTAACTTTTTTTAATAATTCAAAAGCTTTATCTCTAATAATAACCTTGTTATAATCTTTTGTTTCACTTATGTTTGTTAAGGTTTTTCCCATCATTTTTTCAAAGCATTCTGTTTTGATTAAATATAAGAAGAATTGAATAGCGGAATACATTGCATATTTCCGTAAATTTTTTTCGTACTTTCTTTCAAGATCTTTTTTTCTTTCATCAGCAAAGTCAGAAATCCCTCTAATAATTATGCAATCTATAGGATGTTCTCGATTATGCACTGCGGATTCTACTCCAGCAGCTTCCATTTCAATAATTAAAAATCTTCGATCTATTCCTAATAGTTCAATTTTATATATTTTAGAAGCAACTACAATATTGCTAGATGCTATATGTCCAACATAATAATTTGGATTTTTATTCAAGAGAGGCTCAACAATCATTCTCACATTTAAATCTTTTACATATTGGATAACTGTGTTTTGCCATTCTTGAAATAAAATTTCATTATTAATATCAAAGTTTTTAATACACCTATCTATTGAAAATTTTTGTCTCCAATGTTCACCAGAGTATTTAAATTTAAAGGTTACTCCCTCATCTTCTACTTTTGAACTAGCAAAAAATTCACTTACTTCATTTGCGATCACAATATCACCCAATTTTAAATCTTCATCCAAAGCACCAGCAATTCCAATTAATACAACCAATCTCACATCGAATAAGTTAAGTGATTTTTCCGTGATTTGGCTTGCTCTTGTTGGTCCCATTTCATGTAGAACAATAGCAATTCCACTTAAATTAGAAATAGGAAAATCTAGAAAATAATAGGTTAAACCATCTTTGGTAATAGTACTTTTTATTTTACAGATTTCTTTAAATACTTTAAATTCTTCCTTAAGCGGGAATATTAAGAGGAGATCAAAAGAATTTGATGCGTTAACGTGCCCAGCTTTAGCAGTAGGGAATAATTCTTTATTCCTCTTTTCTTCATTATATGATTTGTTTACAGATAGGATCTTTTTATTTTTAGAGCTTGAATAAATCAAAGATTCTATTTGTTGATAAACCTCATTTAATCTTGTTGATTCATTACTCCTATAAAAGAATTCTAAATCCTTAAGTAGTTGTCTGAAAAACCTAATAACAATTAAATCTTCTTTTTTCAAATCATCAATACTAAAAATGTTAAAACTTTGAAGCATCTCTCCTATAATGTGAATGTTCTCGGGCTTAACACTTAATTGTCTTACCATATTAAAATAATCTTTGTAAAATTTGTTAAAAAAAGGGTGATTATAATATTCCTTTAAAAAAATTGTCAAATCTAAAATTTTTTGAATATTTTTAACATTCTTCATATTTTTTCTTAAAATGTCGTCAATTTCTTTAAAAAACTCATCATTCTCATTGTAAAATAATAAATAGACACTTTTTAAAAGCATAAATAAATTATCTTTTTTGAATATTTTATCGATATTGGATTTTAGCGTATCACTTATTTGTGATTTATATGGAATTATTGAATCTCTATTTTGCTTGATAAAATCATAACCAAAAATTTTGTTAAAAAAATGAATATAGTTTAAATCCTCCGTATAAAAATAAAAAGCAGGTCCAAGAGAAATATCATGTAAAATACTGTAAAAGTTCTCAGGATCTTTCTCAATATAATCGTCATTAATAATTCCGTCGATTATGATATCAAATAATTGCTTTTGATATTCCTTTCTTAATTTACCTATAAATAAATAAACTTGATATTCAGTAAACCGCTGAATAAACAAGTGTAACGTTACTAGTCCATAATTAAAATATTTTTCATTTGAAAGTAATTTACCAATAATAAACTCTAAGAATTCAAAATCAGGATTACTAATTTCTTTTTTTACATTTGTGAAGAAAAAGATGTTTATTAATATTAAGATTTTAAATTGTTTAACTTCATCAAAAGAATTAAAGTTATTAAACAAAAATTTATAAGTTGATTTCAAAATGTCTTTGTTCTTAACCATAAGGCTATTTAATAACTGTCTATCTAAAAGAGGATCATCTGCTTTCTTTATCTTTTCAATTAATTTATCATTCCTTTTTCTTATTTCATCAGGCCAATGAATATTCAATATATCACCAAAAAATTAACATATCTGACAGTTGACATTGAGGTATTATCGATATTTTAAATTGTTCAAACTCTATAATAAAATATATTCATCATACATTCTAAATTTTATGTTAGCATCTTTGCAAATATCGAATAGTTCTATATAAGCATTTTAAAAATTGAAGTTTTTTTTGTTTAAATTGATACAATCTACTTGTAATTCATGAGTTTGGAAGCAAAAAAATCAGATGGTCTAAATAAGAGAACAAGAAAATTTCTTCCCTTAGTGCATACTCGGGAAGGAGCACTTATTTTTAACCCTGAACTTATATATCAATCTTTGCTAAAAGAGACCAATATAAGTAATTTGTTGTAAGTAAATAGTTATTTAATTTAAAAATCATCTTTTTATCAAGCATGGTCATTTATAAGGGATTTTGTTATCTTATTCTCTATTAATTAATCATAGAAATTCACAATAGGCTTCATTGTGTTGATTATTAGAATTAAACGAATAAATATAGAATAAGATAAAAATTCATACTCAAATAAAAATCTTATAAACTTAAAAAATATTTATGTATTTTGGAGGTGTTATTCTAAAATGTCGAATCTTTACTCAAAAAATATAGATGAAATAGCAGAAACTTGTATTGATATATATTTGTCTCCAGAAAAATATCAAGAAGATAAAAATAATATTATTAACCGCTTATTAGAATTGCCAAACGAAACAGTTATTCTGAGTTAGATCTTAAAAAAAATTGTGTATGATCGAATATATACGAAAGATATTGGTTTTTTGACTATCAATTTTAATTGATTGCATGGAAAATTGCAATAAACAAAATTTAATTATTCTATAAAAACTATGTGATTAATTATGAGTAAAGTAGATATATTAAGTATTGAACTAGCGGAATTAATAGCCAAAGAGTTAATAAAGAAAGGAATTTCTGATGTTGGAAAAAATAGCGGAATGTATGGAAGAATTCAAAAAATAGCTTCAGATTTAGGCATAATTGAATATAAAAGTGGTATTGAACGAGGAACTACATATATTTTGAGTGATAGGGATTACTTAAGAGTAATGGATAAAATTTGGTGGTTTATTTTAAAAGGTTATCTGGCTCCAGGAAGAAATATATTAAATCCTTGGTTTCCTAATGTTCATTTAACTGAAGAAGGCAGAACATACAGGGATGAATTACTTCAAGAAGAGGAAAATAGCAAATAAATGGATTTTGAACCTATTTCAACTTTTGAATTAGAAAATTTTTAAATTTTTAGAGATTTGTCAGCATCTGAAAATTTCAGGACATATTTAGATATTCGAGAATTATAAAAGAAAGAACTTTCTGTTTCGCTCTTTCTCGCAAAAATCAATTACATTATTGAAAGGATATTTTTTTGAAATTGAGATGCAAATTTTTTTAGCTTTGGAGTTTTTAATGTAAATTTTCATAATAATTGATCGTAAAATACTTGTGAAATTAATTTAAGACTTATTTAATTCTTTTGTACCAATACTTAATTAAACTCAAATCAATGTTTACAATAATTTTATTATAATCTATAAAACAACTGAGAGAGTTAAAATGCCGAAAACTAAAAATATTATTGAAAGATGTAATGAAATTATTAAATGTGGAGAAGATGTGTTAGAATCTCAGGAATCTAATAATGTACGGCTAAAAACAATATCGAAAATTAATATTTCAATTGAAAATATTTATAACTTATGTTTTCCAAATGGGATTCCTGATCATTTGCGATTAGGTAATTTTATCAGAACATTGACAAATCTTGGTATCATTAGAGCACATCTAAATGATATTGGGATATTTTCATATAGGTTGGAATCATTTAAAGGATTTAAAGAAGACCTTGAAAAAGGATTTATTACTAGAGATTTGGTAAAAATAGTAACTTTAGATATCTATAATGATATGATTGAGCAAGCCCAGAACTTAAGAGCATTCAATACAGATCCTCTAAATAGAGCGGCTTGTGTTTTAGCTAGGATCGATATTGAAGACACTTTGAAAAAATTATGTCTTGATAATGGAATTTTTTTAAGTTCTGATAAAGCTTCAGTAGTTCTTAAAATCCAGGGGACACGAGGCACTAACATCGCGAAAAAGTTATTTTTAATTCTTGTCAATCAAGTTAAGAATAACGTGAGGAAATATAAACTTATTCCTAATGTAATAAATATTTAACAAGAATTTATTTGTGTGTAAGTTTTTCGTTAACGTTTAAGAAAAAGTAATACATAACTATTATTAAATAAAAAAGAAGGAACCTCCTAATAAGATGGAACGATTAAGAATTCTAAAAATAATTAAATCAGTAGATAAAGAAAAAGATACTATCATTGAGAATATCCCCCAAGAATATATTGATGTCTATTGCTTCATTCACGAACAATACATGATCTTGGGAAAAAAGATTGTAGATGATTCTTTATTTAAATTTGTATTTAGAAAATATTATATGATACGTATCTCGGCACAGGTATCAGAGCCCTTTTTTACAGTGCTTGCTGATTTTACTCTAACGGATAGTGATAAATTTGAGGAAAAGGTTAGAGAAGTATTACATAAGTTAAAATTAAGGAAAGATAAAAGTGGAGAATTTAAGATGGAATATTCCTATGGTTCGAAGTTGCTTCATACAGTAAATAATAAGTATCCTATCTATGATTCTCAAGTCCGAAAAGCGTTAGGGCTAAAAGAACCGTATGGTACCAAACCTGAAGAGAAAATAGAATCGTTTTTTTCTGTTTACAATGAAATTAAACAGAGCTATGAATGTATCATAAAAAATAATTCCTTAGAGATGATTATTGAAGAATTGAAAGCAAAAAGAGATATCTCAAAACTAAGGGATAATCCTGTTAAAGTCTTAGACTTTATCTTTTGGGCAAAAGGTCGAATATGATCTTAAAAAAAAAATAATACAACTATCTGAGTATATGACAAGGATCTATTCATATGTAGTTAGGTATGATTCTGGATTTGCACCTAATCCATTTGGAGAGTATTGCACATTAGCCACCTGTAAACCCCGGATTAGAAAAAAGATCAAAATAGGAGATTGGGTAGTTGGCACAGGTTCAGTTGAAAATGTGGGCAACATAAAATTAATCTATGCAATGAAGGTCGAAGAGAAGATATCTTTTGATCAATACGATAGAGATAAAAGATTCAGTTATAAGATTCCGACTTGGTTTAGTAGTGATAAAATTAAGAAAGTTGGTGATAATATTTACTTTAAAGATCCAAAGGGTGTGTATCACCAGAGACCTTCAAAACATAGTAATAAAGATGGTAGTGAAAATGAGAAATTAAAAAAACACGACCTTAGTGGTGAATTTGTGCTAATTTCAAAACTTTTCTGTTACCTTGGTAAAAATGCTGTGGAAATTCCTAAAGAAATCCAAAATATTATTAAAAAAGGACCAGAACATAAATGTAATTTCCCAGAAAATCTTATTTCAAATTTCTTAGACTGGTTGAAAAATAAATGTGGTCTTAATGGATGTCAAGGTCCACCATATTTAATCACCGAAGATCTTGATATATGCCATAAATGTATAGAATATGATGGAACGCTAGAGGATGATGAAGAATAATGAAAGTACTCATTGTACCAATAGGAATTGAATCAAAAACTGGAGGACAATATGCCCCAATATTAGATGATGGAAGATTCTTGTTTATTCCTATTCCAGAATTCTCAATTGAGAATCCAAAACATAAAGAAAAAATAGCAGAGCTAAAAATATTTCATAAAAATGTATATAAGACTTCTTATGATTTTAAGACATATAATGAGATTAAAATTGACCCTTGGCCAGAATTTCCTAATAGAAGACATATGGGAGACTATTTGGGAGATGGAAAATATAGGGGTTATCCTTTAACTTCATATATTCCACATTACGACCCTGAATTTAATACCTTCACATATGGCGAAGGATCAGAAGCAAAAGCCAAAGCTTTATCAAAATTAGACAAAGGAGATATGCTTGTGTTCTGTATGAGTCTAATTCCTGCTTTCCGGAGCAGAGCAAAAGGTAAATATTTAGTAGGATACATTACAATTGAAAAAATTTTCAACTTTCGCTTTAATGGGCAAAATCTCGATTATTCAAAAATTGATAAAAGAATATGTTATAATATGCACATAATTCGAAAAGATAAAAGCCCAGTTATCGCAGTTGGCAAACCTAATGAGAGTAGATTATTTAAAAAAGCAATTCAACTTACGGATAATAAAAAATGGAACATTTTACCAGATATTTTAAAGCAAATCGATTGGCCCTATAAAACATCCATAGTTCATATGGGCTTAAAAAAACTGATGGGAGATTATGCAAAAAAATTCTGTGAATTTGTTTATTCTTATGATGATGATGAGTGATCATTTCTAAATTTTCAAAGTGAGAACGATAAGAAAATAAGAATATAAATATATGTGGGATCATAGTTGAAATTGCCTGAAGACGAGTTTATCTATGGATCTAAAGCAAATATTGCCTATATGATAGGAAATGCTGTACCTCCCTTGATGGCATACCATTTAGGTTTGTATATATATTCTATATTAGATTATATAACTGGAAAGGAAATATCAATTGGTTTTTCTAAAGAATTAAAAATCTCTATTTAAACCGAGACTATACCACATACATTTTTTGAATTATATAGTTATAAAGATGAATCTCCTGCCATTTCAACATAAAACATTTAGTAGAAAAATTTTATATTTTCAAAAAAGAATCTTTATGAATTGGATAATAATTTTTTTATGATTAATTGAAATCAGGCCAGAGATAATAGTCATCATAAACATTTAAATTTTTGAAACATTTATAGTTAAACTAGTATTGAAGATATGCTAATGAGTTTTACATTCTCTTTTTCGAATGTCATAATTAAACAACTTATTTCCAGAGAAGATTGTTTCTAATTTTTAATATTAAAAGAATGAAGGAACTAACGAATTTTAATCTATAATTATGAATTATGAAGATTTAGTAAAAGTAGCAAGAATAAAAGATTTAGAAAAATTGTATAAAACACTCTACGAAGATAATGAGCTGCCAGCAAAATCAGACGGTTATATGTACATTATTAGACCTGTTGATAAAACAATAGGTGAAATTATCGGTAATGTCTGTAAAATTGGTAGCACTTCTTTTGAGGTTAAACAGTACGTCAAACGGAGAATTTTGCCAAGAAGCCCATTTCCATTAATAATTATTGCAAAGATAAAAGGAAAAATGTGGGAGCCAATATTTCACCTGAGGTATGCAGAACTTCGAGATCACAACGAATGGTTTGTATATGTTCCTGAGATGCTGCAATTTGCAGATTTGCTAAAACAAAAAGGATATAGTATATGAAGAAAATATAAATGCCAAGCCAAATTAAAGAGTTTTTATCAACATTTTAATTTTTAATCGCGGATTTCTTGGATTCAGCTATAGATCTGATGATATTGACATTTTAGAAAGTTTTAAAGCACAAAATAAGGAAGAACAGGAATTAAAAAACCTTCTATTGGGTTTGTATTATTTTTCAATATATAATTTAGAATTAGCATTGCAGAATATCGAGAAAATCAACAATCCCACCAATCCGCTTAAGATTATAAAGCTAATTGCAGAATATTTAACCTCAAAGGATAAAAAAGTTATTATTAATCTATCAGAACTAAAGCTTGAAGGAGAAAATGTTCTATTTTTAGAAGTTAATTACATTCACTAGAACTTGGTTATAAACAACCTGCTTTCCCATGCGATAAAGATTATCACTCTGACCTCTACTGTAGAAAGATATATCTGAATTAAAAAGATACTCATTATTATCTACATCCTTTATATAAACAAGATAATGATAACTCATTGTGCCTCTCTTCACATACTCGAAATGAGTGGTGTCAATATTAAAAACAAATATTTTTTGCTCACCTTTAAAACTACCCTCAAAAAAATAGATATTTCTTTCTTCCGAGTTATATGTCAATACACCAGCTAGCCACTTTTTCGTCTTACTTATATATTGACCCCACCAACTTTTCATATCCTTCCAATTATCACCAATGACCAACTTTCCAATTTGATATATCATTATTTTCACTTTTTTTTTAATTAAAATTAATTAATCTAAATATATACGATAATTGAATATAATAAAATGTAAAGTGCCAGATAACGATTTTTTTGACAAGTTATTTAAGCCAAGTGAAGATTGGCTATTTTGTCCTAATTGTGCTAAATTATATGGTAAATTTATGCAAATTTTGCAGTTTTAACTTCTAATATTATTACCTAAATTCAAATAAATAAATATGGTAAGTAGATGGAAACATTATATTCATATCAATATCAACCAAGGAAGTCTTAAATGATTTTCTTTTATTTATCCCTTCAAAATAATCCAACATTATTGCGAATGTTTCTTGATTATTATAGCCAAATTTCTTGTTATATTTAAGACATTCATTAGTCCAATTAATAATTTCTAAATCGTCATTTGATACCTGGAGTAAATTCCTTGATAAAATAATTAATATGAATATATCAGGATTTTTATAAAAAATATCTTTTAGGATATGGAAACCAATATCGTAATATAGACTTTTTTTTAATTCTATTTTTTGCTCTAACCACTCAAGTAATTGGTTTACATTTTTACCAGACTTATTATAAAGAATTCGTAATTGGCCTTGTATATCTTCTTCATAATAAAACTTAGCTTCAATAATAGTATTATTATTAATCATTATATCATGCTTGTTTTTTTTATCCCATTCTAAAGCGATAACATATCCTCGTTCACTCAACATTTTTGCTAATATTTGAACAATTGGAGTCTCTTGCTTAACATTGGCAGCCCATGAACTTAGTTTTTTAAGATCGTTGATAAAATCTTTCGATTTAATTATCTCTTGAAGTGTTCCTATATCAATTATGTCCATCAGCAATATTTGTCTATCTTTAATTTAAATTTATTCAAGAAAAAATCACTTTCTAATATATAAGGATAAATAGTTCAATTATTTTCTAAAGGGAGTATATTAAAAAAATTGAGTATCTGGCAAAATCAAAATCCTTATTATGCAATTGTTGAGAAACACCAAGATAAAGCTTACTCCCTTTTATACTCTCGTAATGGTGATCCTCAAGGGGGGAAAGAAATAGAATTAACGGAGAAGCAGCTTAAGTGGATCAAAAAAAATACCAAGAAAGTTGTTGAATATCCGAAATAATTATATAATTTATCTATATTCCCCTTGTTCTGGTTGCGGTGGCTTAAATTTATTTAATTCAGTCTGATAAACAATTTAGAAGCACGATTTTTCGTATATTTTTTTTGGTCGTTCAACTGCCCTATCAAGTATCTCTTGTTTTCTCTCATTTAGTGTCTTTAAGAAGCTAGCGGCTGTATTCTAATCTCCCATTACACATCCGTTAGTCCTAATATATTATATAACATAGAGATGGTATATTCCTTAATACCATTTATAAAATAAATATTGGATAGAAAACGCTAATGTCATTAGGATAAAAATTACTCTAATTCAATCCAGTAATTTCCTTTCCTTTGTCTATTACCCACTCTAATATTGATGTTAATTTAGATTGATCAAAAACGTCCTTTACATCAATAACATGCAAGTATTCATTTCGAGAGAAGTATATAGCTATCTTACGTATTTCATGATCTTCAGGAGCACCATCAATCCCTCCAATTTTGGAAAGAAGATAATATCCCATTAATTGATGAAAAAACTCTAGTTTAAATTTTGGATTCGAATAAGTCTTGATATCAATTAAGATATTATCCAACACAAGGTCTGCTTCACCGTCAATACCAGAGATTTTAGTAGCGGTGCTGAAAGTGGGACTTAATAAACACACATTCTTAGTTTTGAATTGTTCTATCTTAATATTTCCAATTAAAGATTGTAAATCTTGAGTATCATTTGAACTAACATTATCAATTTTTCCTGTGATATATCCTACTCTATAAAAGCTATCAATTTTCGCGAGGTGAAAGCATGATCGTAACAAATTATTTGTAATTTTTCCATCCGTCAGGAATTTAGAATAATTTTCTTTTGCCAATGCAAATAAGGGTTCACCTTCTTCTAACCAAGATTCAATTAATTGTTTGCTAGCTCTTGGTCTGTAATTTTTAGTTTTTAACCTAATCTTAAGTCCTAATAATCCCTTCTCTGCAACCCAATGCTCAGCAATCGCTTTAGAATCTAAGTACTTTAGCTTAAAACGGAGTAGATAATCGAAAGCAGTTCCTAATAACTGAGGTTCATCCGCAATTGGAGGATGCTTTAACACTATTTTTTTAGCATTAAACCGTGGCTTATCGAACCATTCATTAAATTTCTCTTTAACTTCTTTAATATTGGTAAAACTTGAAAGAGATATTGGTCTTTTCAGTAATACTTTATCACTCATGAGTTCCACCCTTTTCTATAATATTGTTTTATCAACTGTCTAAAACTCTTTAATTGTGTTTGCATTTCTTTTGCCTTCAATTATATTTCTTTTATCTTATTTATCAGGAAATTCTAAACCATATTTAAAACTTAGGTGTATCAAAAATTGATAAATTTAGATACAACTTCCAAAATTTTAATGAAAAATCTTGACGCTTCAACAAATTACTAAACCGAAAAATAATCTTAATTTAAATTTCCATAAAGATTTCTAACATTAAAAATTAATTGGAGGTTAGAAAAATGACTTGTGAAAGATCAGAGGATTGTAAAGAGTCGAAAGTAATATTTTTCTAGTTAAAATGAGTTTAGAATATGATATTGCTTGGGGATTTGGAGGATCTGAAAATTTAAAAATTGAACAGTTTTTAATTTTTAATTCTAATTTCCAAATTATGTTTGT
>SDBT01015372.1_pt1 | contig 12166 bp, 12 predicted proteins | sample 2277101 | NCBI WGS metagenome assembly SDBT01 (sample SAMN10404973, study PRJNA504765) | marine sediment metagenome | isolation source: marine sediment core GS10_PC15, 103 cmbsf | place: Arctic Ocean: Southern Knipovich Ridge | collected 2010
TTTCGTGACCTTGATGAACCGGGGCGGCCGCGCAGTGAGCCGACGCGAAACCCGTGGAACACGGTATCTCATCAATCTTCCTTAGCCCTGCAGGGGCCAAACATGTCAGCCCAGGGCAGAGCGTAGCGTCGCCCTGGGTAGATACGGCCACGCCACGAAGAAGCCCTGAAAGGGCGAAACAATACGGTGGCCCGCCTTTTGCTGTGTTCTGTTTCGGCCTTTCAGGGCTTGGGGTTTGTGATCATGATTACCCAGGGCGGCGCTGGGCGGCTGCCGCCGCCTCGCTCTGCCCTGGGCTGATTTGTTGAGGCCCCTTTGGGGCGAACGGTTCGCCAGCAACTAAGCTGCCGGCCCCGCGATACCCCGCGAGGCATGTGGGACCGGCTTTCCAGCCGGTCAGGCCAATCAGTTGCCCTAAGAGACCGACTGGAAAGTCGGTCCCACACTCGGACGTGGGTGACTCTGCGCTGCACCGCTAGTTCCCTCACTCGTAGCCCAGGTGGGGAAGTGAAACGCTCATCTTTATGGGCGTACACCCTGATCGGATCGGGACCTCAATTGGGGTCGCGCGTGTCGTGTTCCTTACACAGGACGAATCGGCACCGGCCGATCTGCCGCTTCACGGTCACCGCCGTCCTTCATGCGACGATTTGATCGCACCGGCGTACTCGGCCTCCATTCCCTTGAGCTTCTTCAGCCGCGACTCCAGCTTCTGAATCTGTTCAGAATTGCGGTCGGATTCGTCGAGTTGATCCTGGATCTGCTCGATCTCCTCGCGAATCTCGGCGAGTTTCAGCTCCCATCGCGATTCGTTGAAGGCCGTTCGCTCGTCCGCAGTTACCGTTCCGTCGCCATCGGCATCGGCTTCGGGGTTCTTCTCGAGAAAGGCCACGCGCTCGGCCCGACTGACAAACTCGGCGAATTCGGCGACGGTCTCAGCCGACGGCTCGTCCGTCATGTTGTCGAGCAACCACTCCTGAAGGTCGATAGTCCGCGACGCCAGCTCGATGTGGGCGCGACGTTGCTCGGCGTAAAGCTCCTTGACCTCGGCTTCGTCCAGATCCTCTTCCTTGGCTTCTTCCAATTCGAGTTTCGCACGACGCTTGAGATCCTCCCTTGCACGGTTTCCCTGAACCAGTTCGAGAGCCTCACTGACGCTGAGGCGGCCGTCCTTCTCGGTGTCAGCAGTCGGGTATTCCTCGATGACCGTCTCGCTCGCTTGCATCGCCAACGCGAGTAGGAACGCCGTTCGCTCGGAGCGTGAAACCTTGTCGTTGCCATCGACGTCCGCGGCCGCGTACTCCCGAATGCGCAGATACACCTCGTGCCCGCGCAACTCTACATTTTGTCCGTGGTCGGCGACCTCGCGACCCTCCTTCTCCTTGTGTTCCTGCGCGGTCGTCTCGCCCAGGCCGAAGGCGACCCAAGCGAGGGCGACGGCGGCGGTCAGGATTCGCGAAAGCGGTCGGGTTGAAGTTTGACGGTGTGGCATCAGGATCATCTCGATTCTCCTTTGCTCGTTGATATGGTGTACATCCATTGCATGTACTCGGTTGCCCCTGATCTGCTGCAGTCGAAGTCGCCGCGCATCATACCGGCGGCCCGAATCCGAGTATACGGCCCATCATTTGCGCGCGCGGGGGCGGATTCCCAACTCGTCCCCCATCCCAGCCGCGATATGGAGCGTCTGATAGCAGTTCCGGGGGGTGCTCCCCTTAGGTTTCGCGCTCGGGCCATTGGTGGCGAAGTCTCGCCGCAGCGGGGCGACGGGCTGTAGCCACGGGTGGAGCGGCGCGGCCGCGCAACCCGTGGAAGACGGGTGCATCATCCCCTTCTAGCCCCGGAGGGGCGAAAGATTCGAGCATGGACTTCACAAGTGTGCGATGCGCGGAGCGTGCACCGTCGATGTTCGTCGGGATGGCTCTTGTGCCGTGGAGCCTCCTCCGCCCCGCCGGGGCGGATCCGTTGAGATGCGAATCAGCCCACGCGTTGCGCTCCGCCCGCGTTGCCGCGGGCGATGCTCCACCCGTGGCTACACTCCGTCGCCCCTTCGGGGCGAATGCGTTGCTGGTTTCCCTCACTCACAGTCAGGCAAGGGCAATGCAACACTAATCTGGTTGGGCGAACACCCTGATCGGACCGGGACGTCCATTGGCGTAGCGCGTGTCGTGTTCTTTACATAGGACGCATGGGCGTCGCGGGAGAGCGAATGGACCGCGGACTGGTGCCAACTCATCGATCGACGGTGCCGGCCGAAACGAAGGCGTTTGTGCCGCTGCTGCCGTATCAGCGGGAGGATGTCGAGTGCGAGGCGCGGTTTCGATGGTGTTGCTGGTCGAGGCAGACGGGCAAGAGCTTTACCAAGTCGCTGCGGCGCATCCTGCGCGGTCTGAAGCGCGGGCGGACGCAGATTTTTCTATCGGCCGGCGAGCGGCAGGCGCGCGAGTTGATGGACAAAGCCCGGCAGCACTGTCAGGCGCTCAGAATCGGGTTCGATTACTACGAGAAGTCTTTCTTTGCCGACACCAGCTTCAAACAACTCGAAATCCGCTTACCGCGCGGCGTGCGGATCATCGGGCTGCCGGCCAATCCTCAGACGGCACGCGGGTTCACCGGTGATGTCTTCCTCGACGAGTTTGCCATGCATGCGGACGACCGGCAGATCTGGTCAGGGGGCACCGCCCCCCGGTAAGAGACACCGTCCCCTGGTAGGGGTGTTCCCGGCGCTGTTGCGAGGCCAAGGCGAGCTGGATGCGGCCTCCACGCCCGCCGGATGCAAGAACGTCTTCCACGACCTCCGCGAGAATGAGAAGTTCAGCCATTCGACGGTGACGTTGCCCACTGAGAGTGGCGCGTCTAGACTGACGCCATGGCCCGCAAACGTGCCACCAAGAAACGGACGGTCGCGAAGCGCGAGGTTGGCGCCAGGGCTCGCGCCGCGCGGCCGTCGGCGCTGCTCGACACGCGCATCGTCTACTGCGGCGACTGCGTGGATCAACTGGCCAAGCTGCCCGATGGCTGCGTGGACCTGATCTACATCGACCCGCCCTTCAACAGCAACCGCAACTACGAGGTCTTCTGGGGCGAGACCAAGGAGAAGCGCGCTTTCGAGGACCGCCACGCCAGCACGCAGGCCTACATCGACTACATGCGGCCGCGCTGCGTCGAGCTTTCTCGCGTGCTCAAGAAGACCGGCAGCTTCTACTACCACTGCGACTGGCACGCCAGCCACTACGTCAAAGTGATGCTCGATCAAATCTTCCGGGAGAACAGTTTTCAGAACGAGATAGTCTGGAAGCGCCGTGTGGGAATGAGCAGCGCGGTCCACGGGTCGAACCGATTCGGCATTTGCACCGACTACTTGATGTTCTATGTCAACGGCCCGTCTGGTGAACGGCGCGCTACATTCCACCCTCAGTACAATCTGAACGATCCCGATTATCAGCGATACATCGAGAAGCGGTTCACGCTCGTTGACGAGACTGGAAGACGATTCCAAGCCACTAGCCTAGTGAATCCCGCGAATCGGCCTAACCTCAAGTACGAATACAAGGGGTTCAAGCCACCGCCGAACGGATGGATGATTTCAAAAGACAAAATGGAGGAGTGGGACCGGCAGGGCAAGATATATTTCCCAAAGAACCCAGACGGACGCCTTCGACGAAAGAGCTACGCCGACGAACTCAAGGGAATGCCCGTTCAGAACCTCTGGACGGACATCCCAGAAATAAACTCACAAGCCGCCGAACGCCTTGGTTACCCGACACAAAAGCCACTCGCCCTGCTGGAGCGGATCGTGAACGCCAGCAGCAATCCCAACGACATCGTTCTAGACGCTTTCTGCGGTTGCGGCACCGCTCTCGTCGCAGCGCAGAACCTCGACCGCCAGTGGATCGGCATCGACATCTCGCCCACCGCCTGCCGCGTGATGGCCAAGCGGCTGCGCGACGTGTGCAAGCTGCGCGAGGACGAGGCGCTGTGGCGCGCCGGGCGCGGCTTCGTGGTCCGCGACCTGCCGTGGACGCTCAAGAAGCTGCGGGCCTTGCCCCACTTTGAGTTCGAGAACTGGGCGGTCATCGCGCTGGGCGGGATTCCCAACAAGGTCCAGGTCGGCGATATGGGCATCGACGGCCGGATCTTTCCCGTCGGGACCAAGCCGTACGACGCGGAAACCAAGGAGGGGCAGACCGCGAGCATGTTCGCGGGCGACTGGTTCCCGATCCAGGTCAAGCAGGTGGACAAGGTCGGTCGCCCCGACATTGACCAGTTCGAGGCCGTCATGACGCGCGAGGACCGGCAACGCGGCTTCTTCGTCGCCTTCGGCTACACGGCCGACGCCGAGCAGGAGTGCGCGGCGTTCCACAAGAACAGCGGGCGGATCATCAAGCTAATCACCGTGCAGGAAATCCTGGACGAGCAGCACGTGCAGAACATGTAGCCCGCGTAGCTGAGAAGGGACACTAATGAACGAGCAAGATTGGACGAGCATCGACGCGGCGGCCGACGAGCTTGAATCGTTGGTGCAAGCGAATGACTTGCCTGGCGACCACCCAAACACGTTGGAGGCTATCGAGAAGCGGGTGTGGGAGCTTCGGGATGCGGGCATTGCGACGGACAAGTGCGCGTCTCTCCGAACCTCCGCGCGAAAGTTTTATGCCGATCGCAGTCGGCGAAGCAGGCCGATGTCCGAGTTGGAGGCCAAGCATTGGTCGATGATTGCGGACGTTTGCAGCATTCGCGAGCGGATTCGGATGCTAAGGGCCGCGCAGGGGAAGTAATTCGATCTACGCCGGTCCACCATGCATGCGGTCAATTTGTAGGTCGGGCTGTGCCCGACGCACTCATCAATCCGGCCGAAGCGTCGGGCCGAGCCCGACCTACTCGCTCCTGGAAATGGCCCCTTCCGGCCCCGGGCCGACGCAGCGAGCAGTCCGCATCTCGCCTTCGAGGACCGCCACGCTTCAACGGCGGCGTACGTCGACACCATGCGGCCGCCCTGCCCGAGATCGATGCCTTCTTCCGGAAGAGCGGCAAGGTTGTCATCCCGTTGACGGTGCGCGAGATTCTGGAAGAGGAGATCGCCCGGAAGCTGGCGTAAACCGCAACAGACGTTCCGTCCGGCGGAGCGCGACCTACGTGGCTGCACCGTCGCTAGGGCGTCTTCATGAAGAGATCGTTAAGAATCCGCGCCAGCCGCATGCCAGCTGTCCGAAGCCTGTCGTTGACCACGGGAATGTTCCGCTCGAAGTAAGCCTCCGCGATTTTGCCGTCCTTAGGGACGTCGTAGGCGTGCGATATGGCTAGACGATACGACTCGGTTGCCCAGTCCGCGGCACGCAATGAGCCGAGCCCGACGAGCCCTTCGTCGCCAAGTCCAGCATTCGCACCACCCATCAACTCGGTTGCATAGTCCCGCCACGGCTTCTTGGTGTGTCGGATCAACCCGGAATCCCAGACACTGTGCAAGTTGGTCTTGTCCTGGAAGAATTCGACGGACACGTCGTTGCCGCCCCGGTCCTTGGCGTGCGAAACGTGGAGTGGTTGGTGGATGTCTCCGACGAAGTGCACGAGGAATTTTAGGGCTTGGATCTTCTCCGGCTTCGGGGTTTTGGGGTTTTGCAGCGCCCTGATGCACTGGTCGATGGCTGACACAACGCAGCCGACATCCGGGCAGTCACGCCGTATGTCGAAAGACTTCGACCCGGGCTTGACGTTAGCGTAGTGAAGCGGCTTTGCCCAATCGAAGGTTCGGTCCGACTTGATGTCGTCGGCCCAGGTGGACACGTCGGCAAGCGTCTTATCTCCGAGTAGAGCGTTGAGACCCGCCTTGGCATCGGGGGTCAGGAAGTGGCTGGCAATCTCGCCGACAATCCGATGGCCGTCGTAACCCCAGCCGAGGCAGACGGATGACACGGTTAGGAATGCCGAAGTAGCCAAGCGCATTAATAGCATCGTGAAATCATAGTCAATGCGGCTTTGAGTCTCAAAGGCTCGTCGCTACTAAATCGGGGGACACCATACCTATTTGTGGGCGACACCAGCATCTAAATCGGGGGACACCATACCTATTTCTTGGCGACACCAGCAGACTCCATGCCTACACCGGCCCGGGCAGGGCCGGTCCGCTGGTCGGAATGGACGGCTCATTCCACAAAATGGCTCGCTCATTCCTCGGAATGGGTCGTGCATTCCCGGGAATGGGTCGCTGATCCCTCGGAATGGATGATCCATTCCTCGGAATGGCTGGTCCATTCCCAAGGATGGACGGTCCCCGCTTTGGAATGACTCATCCATTTCAGGGTGTTTGTGCCCCAAAGGCGGGCGCCTATGGCCGATTCCGGGCTCTCAGTGGTTGGTTTCGGCGGTTTGGCACTCTGCTCGCGGTGTTCTCGTGCCACATGGGCGGAGGACCGCACGGGTGCGACTGAAAGCCAGTTGTGGGGCACGCGATGGACCCGGCGAATGGCGGCCCGGCCTGGGAGACTCAGAGAATGCCGGGAATCTCAGAAAAAACACTTGCCATCAGGTTGCCGACACAGTATCTGCGAAGCTCAATCTGTTACACTTTGCGAAATACACATTGTCTTCGCATTAAGGAGTGGACGCGATGGCCGATTACATTCCCGCACCAGACGGCGATTTCGATACCTGGCAAACCAACTTCCTTGCCTATGCCACCGCCAACGCCGCGGCCCTGGGTCTCGATCCGTTGGTCGACATCCCGCCGTTGACGGCCGCTCAGGGCACCTGGAGCACCGATTTCGGGGCTAACGCCAGCGCTCAAGCAGCCGCCCAGGCGGCCCGGCAGACAAAAGATGCCGCTCGCGACGCCTATGTAGGTTTAATTCGTCCTCTGGTTGTACGGCTGCAAGCCAGCCCGGAGGTGGACGACGCCGAACGGGCGGCACTCGGCATTACCGTCCCCGACCGTATTCCCACACCGGTGGGCATCCCGACCACCCGACCGGTGGTCAAGGTGGACACCAGCCAGCGACTGCGCCACGTGATCTCCTTCGCCGATGAGGCCACCCCGACGCGGACCGCCAAACCGGCGGGTGTGCGTGGTGTCCAGATCTGGGTGAAAGTCGGCGATCCCACTCCTGTCGATCCCAGCGAGCTGACCTACCTGGCCACCGACACCCGCACGCCGTATACGACCTCGTTCCCCGGCGCCGACGGTGGCAAGACGGCCCACTACATGCTCCGCTGGGAAAACACCCGCGGCGAACCCGGCCCCTGGTCCGAAACCGCCAGCGCGACGATCGGGGCGTAGCAGATAGGCGAAGACCGGAGTGGCGGGGACACCTATAGGATGCGAGTTTGTGGCGCTTTGCTTGCATCGCTGTGCGTCGCTACAATAAGCGAACACAACAGCTGCCGATGAACCGATCGCCGAGAATGATCTGGCTCATGATCTATTTGCGGCCATTCGTCGTCATCGGTCTTGGGGACGCGTCAAAATGATGATCATCTTCATGCAGCATTTCGGTGACATGGCCAACATCCTGGCCTGTATCGTCGTCTGGTTTATGACTCTTCTCTTTCGAGTCGGGCTCAAAGTCCAATGCACGTCGCGCGCCCATGACGCTGCGGCCAGCCCTGACTCCGATACCCAAAAGGATAGTCATGGGTGGTATCTCATCTCTTGGGCATTCAACTGTTGGTCCGTGGCCTGGCTTCTTTGGATTCTTCTTTACCTCGTGAAGATCGTTTTCCCCCAAGTTGTAACGCTTGCTCCCTATACGCGGCTGACAATGACCGTCTTGTCCGACCTAAACTCGCTCTGCTTATTGCTCGCTTTCTACGGCCTTTCAAGGGGCCGGTCGGCGTCGATTGAAGCCGCCAAGGCTGCGGGGCCGATTGCCGTGTTTGTGCTGCTCGCGATTGTAGGCATGTACTGGATTACGAGCGGCCTGGTAACCGACAAGAACGATTTCAGTTTGTTCCTGATTCCGTGGTCGATTGGACTAGCCATGTTCGCTCCATTTGCGCTCGGGCGCGCTTTTAGACTTCGATATGGAACCAATACGGCGTGGATTCTGGGAACGGTATATGCACTTCTCCAGCCATTCGCCTATGGGATTGCTCTTTCAGCTACGCCAGTGGGAGTCGCGACGGTGATTGTCAAACGGGGGGCGACCGTCGATCCTGAATTGGCCGCGCATGTAAAGATCGAGAGCACGACACCGAAATCGGAAGTGTGGGTAATCAGCAAATACGTCGGTGATACCCAGCTCATGCCGTACGAAATAAACGCACTACTATCAGGCCTACGCGAGCACATGCCTTCGTATTCGCGGTGGATCGCAAAACTCCAATTGCAATTCGACGATCTGGTGTTCGCCATACTGGCGCTAATGAAGCTGATATGGGGCGGAGCACTCATCGCCTATTTCCGGCTTCAGCCAGTAGACGTCAAACGGGCAGTCACTTACCGCCAACCCCCTTCCGGTCCCACCGCGAACATGGTCCCGCACTGGAAGGCCATCCATTTTGTGCACTTCGTGATTGCTGGCTTCCTTTTCTTAGCGATCGGCCGCATATACGGGTTACAGCTGACGAGTATCATCGGAACCGGCTTCCTGGCGGTGAGCTGGGCGCTATTCATGGCAAGGGGTGGAAAGTCATGGAAGGACGTCGCAGACATCGTAGGAGATGCCGTGACACGACTGCGTCGTCGGCCCTAAGTTCCTGTCGTTCATCGGGCTGAGGGTCTTTGCACGGTTTACAAGCTGCGACGCACAAGGACTTTCTGATCTCGCAACTGCTGATCAACGGTGAGACGTCGGGCAACAACAGCTACGACGGCGTCACGTTCTTCAACGCGGCCCATGTGTCGGGAAGCTCGGGTTCACAGAACAACTTGCTCACCTACGATGCGTCCGCAACGGACGACCCAACGGTTGACGAGTTCAAGGCGGCACTCACTCAGGCCATCAGCCAGATGATCTCGTTCAAGGATGACCAGGGCGATCCCATGGCAATCGGCACCAGCGGGTTGGTCTGTGCCGTCCCACCGACGATGTTCTTCAAGGCGTTGGAGGCGATCAATGCATCGGTCATCAGTAATACGTCGAACGTACTGGAAGGGGCCGCCCAGGTCATCGCCCTGCCCTGGCTGACCGACGCGAGCAAATGGTATCTGCTCAAGACCGACGGCGTGATTCGGTCACTGATCTTCCAGGATCGCGAACCGATCGAATTCAACTCCCTGACGGCCGACAGTGAGGAAGGCTTCAAACGGGAGAAGTTCCTCTACGGAGTTCGGGCGCGCTATCGGATGGCCTACGGCTATTGGCAGTTCGCCGTTCGGACGGACTTTGTCTAGCAATTCTACCTGACGAGGCGGTCGGCGCACGCCGCCGGCCGCTTCGGGGCCAGTTGAGGGATCACAATGAGCTACATCACCAACGCCGACATCGAGGAACGTCTGGGGACGGCTCTGTACATTCAGCTCACAGACGACACCGGTACGGGATCGGCCGACACGGACGTGGTGGACTCAGCCCGCGACGAGGCCGAGGGTGAAGCGAACAGCTACTTGGCCCAACGCTACAAGGTGCCGGTCAATCTGACCACCTACCCCGAACTTGCGGAGGTGTTGAAGGGATTCACCCTCGATCTGGTGGAGTATCGGTTGCATACCCGCCGTCCTCCGGTGACCGATGATGTCGTCGCCAAACACGAGGCGTCGATCGAGTGGTTCCGCGACGTGGCCGACGGGGAGGTGTCACTCCCCGCTGCCACGACGATATCGCCGAACACGGCCAGCGGTCTGCGTGGTCAGGCGGTGGGGGATGACCGACTGCTCAGTCGCGGCGAGCTGGAAGGTTACTGAATTCGAGGGCCGAGGGGCTAAGGGATCTAGGGACTGGCGGATTGAAGGCTGAGTAACCATGGCTGCAACACCCGATCGCACAACGGTCAAGAAGGCCGTTCAGGAATTGGTACTCGCCCTGCGCGCCAACTTGATAGCGGATCCGTTGACGGCCACGAAACCGTTCCGCCGGGTCGATGAAGGTCCGCCGACTCCGTCACAGTATCCCCGGCCGTTTCTCAGTGTGTGGTTAACCAAAGCCCAACCGACGGCGCTGACCGAGGGGGAGAAGGTTCTGCGGGTCACGACCAAGCTCAGGTTGGTGACCGACGTATTGGACGACGATCCACACGACACCATCCTCGACAAGGTGGGCGCGGTGGACGACTACTTCGATTCACTCATCACCGGGGCTACGGGCGTCACAGACGGTGCCGACGGGTTCGAGGATCGCACGTGGACGTTCGATTATCCGGCCGGTTCATCGGGCGGCCGGATGGCATCGGCCGAGTGCGAGCTGACGTTCGTCGTCAAGGTGGAGCGTGGCTTTAACCGGGCGCCACAAGCCTAGTCGCGGAGAAGGCCCATGGTCTGGCTGCATTCTGTTCGCAAGGTGTCCACGAAGTTGGTGGCCAGTCCGTTCACCGAGACGTTTATCGACGGTGTTCACAGCGTAGTCTACGAGCCGGGCATCACGCCGATCGCGTACACGGGGGCTCAGGGTAACGAGGGCGACGAAGGCGAGTTCGGTCGGGGCGTTCATCGAATCAGCGGGATGCTCTTCTCCTTCGACGGATCGGCGGCCGAGACGCTGATGGCCATCGAGGTCGGCATCGACCTGCTCATCTACTACGTGGCCGGCGGGAATGAGCATCGGATTCGCACACTGGACGATGTGATCTTCATCGGTGACGCGGAAGTCCTCGTGCCGAACGAACACGCAGGCATCAGCGAGTTGATCGGCGTGCCGTTTCGAGTTCAGTTTCCCGAGGGCGACAAGTTGTCGGATCACGTCTCTGATGTAGCGGAGTGACTCCTCATGGCATCCACACCGGCTCAACTCTTCCGCACGTTTCAAGCCAGCTTCGTTGCCCAGGATGCACTACTGGCTCGCCAGCTCGATCGGTTGCGGGATCGAGTGATCACCAAGTACGCGACAGGATCGGCCAACATCGCCAGTTCGGTCCGTCTGGACGTGTCTTTCCGTTTGGTGTTCGTGCGCTGTCATTTCGTGGGCGGCACGGGCACGGCCGACCTGGTCCTCGAGCTTACCTCCGCCCAGGGCAACGCGTATAACGCACAACTCGAGAGCATTACCGCCGTCGGCACGGGCACGGATGTTTTCTACACGCCTGGTGGAACGGACATCGCCGACCCCTCCTCATGGTCCTTCCAAAACGACGATCAGGTACGCATCAGATGGACCAATCCGGATGCCGGCAACATGACTTGGGGTTTGGAAGTCGGTATGGCCATTTCGGCGTAAGGGCACTCGAAGCAAGAGCTGCGGGATGGGCGTCCGTTGGGCTGGGCGCTCGGCTGCGGCGCCAATCTGGCGACCCCACTCTCCCTTCCGCACCCCTCGTCCAGCGTTGCGCCTCTGCCTGGCTGCAACGGACCTACCTCAACAAGAACGCTATTGGGGGTTTCGCTCACGTAATCGCCGTTCGTACGGGTGAGGCCCTTGATTTTGGCGGTTCGGGTTGCTCTACTAGATGCCTAGGCTCTTGGGGGAACGAAACCAAGCCCGCGTGTATCCGTCACCGTGCGAACGTCGCGGCGAACGGGGACGAATCAAGGAGACTTCATCATGACTCAAGGATTCCGCAGTGACGTCAGCCGACGGGGCCGTCCGGAGTGGACGGTGTGTGCTTCTCTGGTCGTTGTCACGCTGGCGGCCGCTACCGCCAGCGCCCTGCCCTTCCGAATCTCCATTTACGCACCAGACGGAACGGAACTGACTGCGTTCGACGTGACGTTTGATGACATGCACATCGACATGGTCAGGGTGGGGCCCGACGGCAACATCTGGTTGGCTCGATCGGACAACTCGCATGGCTCGGGCGTACCCAACCCGAACGACATGGTGGCGGTGTACACCATGGACGGTGTAGAGGTGACCACGATTGCCGGCGGCGGCATGCGCCATCCGTTGGCCATCGAATGGGACGGCGATGGGAACATTTACATCTCCGGTGAGGACAACTTCTTCGCCAGTGACCTCTACAAGTACGACGCCGGCGGAGGATTCCTCGATGCTTTTCATACCAGTGGTTGGACCCTGATCGACGAGTACAACGACATCGTGGTGACCGGCGATGATCGCATTTATGCCACTTCATGGCACGG
>SDBT01015373.1_pt1 | contig 12166 bp, 9 predicted proteins | sample 2277101 | NCBI WGS metagenome assembly SDBT01 (sample SAMN10404973, study PRJNA504765) | marine sediment metagenome | isolation source: marine sediment core GS10_PC15, 103 cmbsf | place: Arctic Ocean: Southern Knipovich Ridge | collected 2010
CAGCTACACTGGACATGGCACCAAATGAAGTCGCCATTTGCTAACTCCGCGTAGCGGCGGGCCTTGTGTCCGCCGATGATAAGGTGGGAGACAAGCCCCCACCCTACGCGGGCCAGAATAGTTACCTGTTGAGACAGCCACTCCACATCTACCCCTTTGTGAAAAGATGGTAGTACCACCTCGCATAAATTTCCTCTACACCAACATCGGAAGGGGCCACCCGTTTTACCTCGATGGCATACTGGAGGCGTTGGTTCGCCGGGGAGATATAATATTAGTAAGGGGTGAAAGCGATGTGTTTGAGGTGTCGCGAGGCCTGTCGAGATTTGCCTGGCAAGCGGCGCGCTGGATGTATCGAAAAGGATCGTCACCGGGCATAGTCGCGGCGCTCTATAAAAAGCTCCGTTTCCACACCGACTACAACCGCCCCGGCGCTATCCTGCGCCTGATGGGCAGAGACCTGCGATGCAGATTTTCACTTGACCCTAACCCTGTTGTCGTAGCCCATCCCACCCTTGTTGCCATCTTGAAAGGCAGGCAAGGCTTGATTTATCAACATGGGGAAGTGGTCACCCCTGCCGAGGCGGTCGTAGCGGGAGCCTCGAAAGTGCTGGCGCCGACCGATGAAGCCTCCGCTCCATTTATTGAATCCGGATACGACAACCGTGATGTTATAGTCACCGGTCTTTGCATTGAGCCGTCACTGGTCAGGCAGGCCGGTGATGCCGTGGCGGCACGGCTGAAGCGGGTTGGAGGTAACGATCCTCTCGTCGGGGCCTTCTTCAGTTCCGGAGCCGAGCCGCGGCAGCATATCGAAAAGCTTGTGCGAGCGGCGGCATCGGCGACGACCTATGGAGGGAAAGCACTGTTATTTGCGCAAAGGGATGGATTGTTGGCAAACGAGGCAGCTCGTGGCTTCATGATGAAAGGAATCGAGTTTGCAGGCATAGACTCACGCGAACTCATTCCTGCCGACTTGCCCGCAGCGCTGATTGTACAGTATGCTTCGCGGCGGGAGGAAAATGGTTTCACGGCTCAGCTCTTTCCGATGTTTGATTATCTGGTGGCTCCTTCCCATGAGCGCACCAACTGGGCGCTGGGGTTAGGACTGCCCATGTTTGTTGTAGGTCCCCAGATAGGTCCCTTTGCTCCGCTGAACCGCGAGTTCCTTGTTCATGCCGGAGTGGCCGAGCAAATCGATTCCAATTCCGCCGCGGATGCCTTCGGAGAGCGGCTGAATTATCTGAGAGGAACCGGGAAACTTGCTGGGATGGCTAAAGCCGGGTGGAGGAAATATCGTATCGATGGGTTCGATAAGATTGCCGAGTTTTTGATTACCAATTTCGCCGGCTGAGGGTTATATTACCCTCCGGCTGAATCATAATAGATGAAAGGAGCTCGCTCCCCCTGTGTTGAAGCTTGTTGGAACAGATGGCCGCCGCTATTACTCCTGGAACCTTGAGCCCGGCAAATTCTTGGTTGGCCGCAAGCCTGAGTGTGACTTCTACATCTCTGATAAGACGGTCTCAAGAAGGCATGCGGAACTCAAGGTGGAATCCTCCTCCGGCCCGTGTTTTCTGATCGATCTTGAAAGCCGCAACGGGACTCTGGTGAACGGGCAACGGATAACCACGCACACCGAGATCAAACCGGGCGACCGCATCATGCTTGGGTCTGTTGAGTTCAAGCTGACGGAGAGCGACGTTCGCTGTTTGGTCGGGCCGACAAAGTCTCCCACTACCGACAGGCTGTTTTCCGAGACCGAGCCTGAGAGGTCGGTCTTCCTGTCCATAAATGATGCCCTGCAACCTCTGCCGACAAAAGTTACCGACCGGCCGGAAGTGATGTCGACTCTTTTCGAGATGGCCAAGATGCTTATCGTTCCTGAGCCGAAGGAGGTTATGCTGGAACGCTCCCTTGCCTTAGTAACGAAAGCAATCCCTGCCGAAAGGCTGGCGGTTCTGCTCACCGCCGAAGACCCGAAAGACATATATATGGCTGCCTGCCATATGTCGGGCGAAAGTGATGCCGGTTCCTTTACCCTTTCACGAACGATCGTCAGTGAGATTATGGCCAATAAGAGTGCCGTTCTGATCGGTAATCCCCGGGAGGACCCGCGTTTCGCTGACCAGCAGTCGATAATCATGTCGCAACTCAAATCGGCAATGGCGGTTCCGCTTTTTGTAGAAGACAAGGTTTTGGGAATCCTGTACGCCGATACCTCTGACCCTCGACAACGATACAGCGATGAATACCTGAGGCTATTTGCAACTTTCGGAAATCTTATCGCCTTTCGACTGCTGAACTACAATTTGCTGACCGAGTTGCAGGAAAAACAGGTGATCGAGGCGGAGATCCGGCGTGCTTCGGTGATTCAACGGAATCTGCTGACAAAAGAACCCCCCCACCTTGCCGGTTACAAGATTCACGCCTTTCAGGAGCAGTGCCGCGCAGTGGGAGGAGACCTGTATGATTTAGCCCTGCTGCCCGATGGGCGCCTGCTGTTTTTGTTGGCTGACGTGAGCGGAAAAGGTATGGGGGCGGCGCTCTTAATGTCGAATATTCTTGCCTCTTTCAGAATATTGTATAATGAAAGGCAGTTTGATTTATGCCAGGCGGTTAAGCAAGTTTCCATGCAGCTATTCGATCACAGCGCCGCAGAAGATTTTGCGACTCTGTTCATGGGACTGGTAGACCCGAAACAAGACACGATAACGTTTTGTAATGCCGGACACAATCCAGCTTTGCTGGTCCGAAAAGATGGGAAAATCGAGTATCTGGAAGCGTCCGGGACCATGATAGGAGCCTTTGATTTCAGCAGCTGGGCCGAGGAAACGGTCACGCTGGGCGAGGGGGACCTGGTACTTGTGTTCACCGACGGCGTCACCGAGGCTGTAAGAGGGGAGGAATTCTACGGTGATGAAAGAGTCGAACGCCTGGTAGCCAGTGTCAGAGACAACTCACCTGAAGATATAGCGCACAGCCTGCTGGATGATATCAAAGCGTTCGTCAAAGAATCGCCCCGGTCAGATGACATTACCATGCTGCTCATAAAGAAGGACAGACCATGTTAAATCCCGACCAGATGATTGCGCATTTCAAAGTAGTCAAAAAGCTCGGCGAGGGTGGTATGGGCGAAGTGTATCTGGCCGAAGATCAGAAACTCAATCGTCAGGTGGCGTTGAAAGTGCTTCCGGCAGACTACTTCGATGACACCGAAAGGCACATCTTCCAAAGCCTAAATGCTGCAGTCACTTAGCCCCCAAAAAAAACGTAGGGGGACCGTTAAGCCCGCAGGAGACCTGCCGATAAGGTATATGCAGAGAAGTGACGGACCATTGACTGCGGTGAACACTTTACCGAGTGCTGCACCACTGGGCCGTCGAGACCATTCACAGGGGGCGTAAGAAAGAGGACCCACATGAAGAAATCCTATCTTGTCCCTCTGGTAATTATCGGAGTCGGCATCATTGCGGCAGGAAGCGCCAATGCTCAGCAGGCGGAGGCTACGACCGCGGCCAGTGCCAGCGCTGCGATCATCGCGGACATCACGCTCACCAAGACGGCGGACATGAACTTCGGCGATGTCATAGCCGGCGCAGGAACAGTGGTTCTGACGGCTGCCGCGTCGCCATCCCGGTCCGTGACAGGAGACACCGAGCTGGGCAACAGCACGAGTATTTCCTCGGCCACTTTCACCGTTGGGGGTGAAGAAAGCTCGACCTACAGCATCACGCTTCCCTCGGAGGACGTGACAATTTCGTCGGGTGAAAATGATATGACAGTCAACACGTTCACCAGCGACCCCAGTGGTACCGGCGTCTTGACTTCCGGTTCGCAGACGCTGTACGTGGGCGCTACACTCAACGTGGCCGCAGACCAAGCCAGCAGTGCCAATTACACGGGCAGCTTCGACGTGACGGTAGCCTACAACTGATTTCTTGATCACAAGATCCGCTCGATCCCCGGAGCCGTGCCTGAAACGGCTCCGGGTGTCGAAGGGTCGCAACATAAACATGTATCCCCTATGCCGGTTTCCTATTTATATTATGACAACTCAAAAATCATATAAGAGGGGTGTGTCTGTGTCGGAATGGTTGAGGGATGGCGTTCGGTGGTGTGCCTGTCTGGCATGGATCGCCGGCTTCGGTCTGGTTTCAGAGGAAGCGCGAGCCAGCCAGGGGGGTGCCGGCCTGCTCGTTGCACCGACGCGTGTTGTCTTTGAAGGCAGTCGGCGGAGTGCCGCGTTGACCCTCACCAATACAGGTAACGAGGTCGCCACCTACCGCATCTCCTTCATCCAGATGGAGATGACTGAAGCGGGTCAGATCATCGAGATCGAGGAGGATGAGGCGAGTGGGCCGTTTGCCGACCGCATGATACGATACAGTCCACGGCAGGTGACCCTCAAACCCCACACACCTCAGACCGTTCGCATGCGGCTGCGCAAGCCTGCCGAGCTGGCCCCGGGAGAGTATCGCTCCCACTTACTCTTTCGGGCCATCCCTTCGGTAAAGTCGATCCCAACACTCATGGAATCCTCGAAATCAGGATCCGGTTCTGCAATCCAAATTGAATTGATCCCTATATACGGGTTGGCTATCCCAGTCATTGTGCGCCACGGGAGGACTGCCGCCACCGCGCGGCTCACAAGGTTCAGCTTGCGCGCCGGGCTTTCCCCGGCTGACCCGCCGATCCTCTCGCTACAAATCAGCAGGGATGGCAACCGCTCTGTGTACGGGAACATCACCGTGACTCATGTAAACGCCGACGGCCAGGAACACGTCGTTGGCCGTGTTGACGGCGTGGCTGTCTATATACCCACTCCTCTCCGCCGGTTAGACTTGCTCTTGAAACCACCACCCGGTCTGACATTGAAAAACGGCCGTCTGCGCGTGACCTACACCGAAGCGGGAGAAGCGAATGAGATGCTTGCCGAGGCTGAAATCATCCTCGAGGCTCGGCCCGAAACCAAACCTGTCATGGTGGAGAAACCATAGCCAGCGGCTCGTGCCTGGCCCGCCATGGCAATCGGATACTGCTATGGATGAGATGTCATGTAACCCACCCCGTCGAGGCCAAGGCAGGCCATCGTACTGTCGGACCGCATACTCCCTCGGCCTCCTCCTCACAGGTTTCCTGACCCTGACGCCGGCTCCCTTTGCCAACGAAGCACTCGTCGTGATTCGACCCCCGGTAGTGGAACGGGCCGAGTCCGACATGATGCTCCTCGCGGTACTGCTGGATCACACGATTCTGAGCGACGCTATGACGGTTTACTCCAACGACGGGGATGTTGTCGTTCCGCTGGGTGAGCTGTCCGCCCTGCTGAGCCTGGCCATCAAAGTGGATACGGAGCGCGGGGTGGCGGAAGGCTTCGTCATCAGTGAAGAGCGCCACTTTCTCCTGGACCTGGCCGCCGGAAGAGTCCGGGTGGAGGGACGAGAGGCGGGGTTTGCGCCGAGCCAGGTTGAGCTCCATCCGGAAGACATCTTCGTCGAGACCCGCCTGCTGGCCAGATGGTTGCCGCTGGACTTCGTAATGGATCCCTATTCCGCGACGCTGACTGTCATTCCACGAGAACCGCTACCGTTGCAGTTGCGGCTGGAGCGCCAGCGCCAGATGGCAAAAACTCTCGCGTACCTCGGGCTCGACGATCCGAAGTACCCGCGGATCGACAACACTTACCGACTATGGGATGTCCCCTTTCTGGACCAGAGCGTTTTTGTTACGTCGAGATCCAACCCAACCGGCAGGCGACTGTCCCAAGCCCGGTACTCAACCTTAGTCTCCGGCGACCTTCTCTACATGGAGACCAATCTTCACCTTCGGGGAGACGACAGGCAGCCTGTGACCTACCACCGGCTGAGCATGGGGCGCGCGGACCCTGCCGCGACTCTGCTCGGGCCGCTGAAAGCTCGTCAAGTTGGCCTGATCGAGATTTACTATCCGGGATTGGATCTCGTCGCGCGCCCGTATTCAGGGCCGGGCGTCATCGTGAGCAACTTCCCGCTGAACCGTCCGAGTCAGTTTGACCGGCACTCTTTCCGAGGCGACGTTCCCCCGAACTGGGACGTCGAGCTTTACCTCAATGATGCCCTGATCGCTTACCAGCGGTCTGGACTGGAGGGCGCGTATGACTTCCAAGACGTACCTCTCCTGTTTGGCCTCAACACGTTTCGGCTGGTCTTTTATGGGCCACAGGGACAGCGGCGCGAAGAAACGCAGGTCTTCAACGTTGGCAAGTCGATGACTCCGCCGGGCAACTTCCACTACCGTTTGGCCGGGAACGATCCCGAGGAAGCCCAGCGTCGATACTCATCTGAATTTGACCTGGGACTGACCCGCCACGTCTCCGCCTCGTTCAGTCTGGCCAGCGTGGGGCTTGCCGATGGCCAGCATCAGTACGGCCGGCTGGGGTCTCGCCTGTCCTGGAAAAGGCTGTTTGCCAGCGCCGATCTTGCGGTGGAAAGAAACCAAGGCTCCGTGTGGCAGGCGGGGCTGCAGACACGTGTGGGGCCGGTGGCACTGCACGTGCAGCACGCGGAAGTGAACAATTATACAAGCGAGATCTTTCAGTCCACCCCTGGCTCGCTTCGAGGTCGGTCCACCGCGACAGTGGATGCCACGATCCGTCCAGGGTTTCTGCCTCGTGTTTCCATGGCCCTCGAAACCCGCCGCGACCGGCTTGAAGGGAGTCGAACAATCGATCGGATAATTAATCGAGTTTCCAGTTCCTGGCGTGGGATCTATTGTTCGAATCGGACCCTGTGGACGTTTTACCGTCAGCCCGGACAAAAGGACCAGCGCCTAACCGAAGGTACGTTCCTGACCAGCAAGTACTGGGGCCGCCTGGCGGTGCGTGGAGAGCTAAATTACGATCTCCATCCGGTGAAGGAAGTCAACTCTTTGACCCTGTCCGCCGATGGCCGTCTGACTCCAAAATACTCCTTTGGCGTTGGAATCGTACGGTTCTCTGAGCGACAAACTCGTTACCTCCTGTCTGCAAGCAAAAACGCAGGCGCCTATAGGTTAGGCGTCCGTACTAGCTACTCACCAGATCTAGGATTCGGGGCTAGCCTCACCTTCTCAGTCGGGTTGAGCCGCGATCCCGGTTCTGGGCGCTGGTTCACACAGGCGAGATCGGTGGCGTCGTCCGGAGCCGCATCAGCCAGAGTCTTTCTCGATTTGAATGCTAATGACGTGATGGACCCGGGAGAGGCGCCGCTTCCAGGCGTAGGTTTCTTGGCTCGAGCCGGCCCCGCGGCGGAAACGGACCAGAACGGAATCGCCTTCCTGACGAATTTGCCCAGTCACCAGGAAATCAATCTCAACTTGTCCCCTGGCACCCTCGACGATCCCCTGTGGATAGCAGGTCGGGAGGGCGTTTGCCTCGTCCCCCGACCGGGCAAGGTGGCCCGGATTGATTTCCCGGTGCTTGCGACCAGCGAGATCGTCGGTACCGTCTATCGCCGCGAAGATGGCATTGAGCGCACAGTTGCGGGAATCAAACTGGAGCTGGTTGATTCGGAGCGAGGGGAGCTCGTGAAGTGGGTGAAGAGTGCCTACGACGGGTTCTACTATATCTCGGAAATACCGCCGGGTCGCTACATTCTGCGAGTCTCTCCTGAACAGTGCTCCCTGCTCAAGCTGGCCGCTCCGACTTCTCGAAAGTTGGAACTCACGGCCGAGGGAGACATTCTGGACGGCGTCGACTTCCTTCTCGAGCCGTTGGGCGTCCCGGAGAATTGAGTTAAAAGAAATCAAGGATGCCCGCGCCCGCCTGGCTAAGCTCACCAGCTAACTTCTCGCAGGCTTGCTCAGGTACCATCCTCAAACAGTCAAGCCACGAGGTCGCCTCTGTCTCGATGCACCCATTGCATGACCAGTTTGATTTTTCAGTTGCCAAATAAGGCTCAGGGAGTTATATTATCTGACGAAACAGGAACAAGCCGAATACCGCCCGCTACTTGCCTTTTGAGGAGAGTTATATTATGAAGATCACAAGACTTAGCGCTGCCGTGGGGTTGGTATTGCTGGGAGTTATCGCCCTGGCAAACATGCCGATACCACCCAACTATCAGATTTCTTCACCCTCATTCCAGCTTCAAAACGAAGAGCAAATCTGGGTCTGTCCCACCGACAGCAATATTGTTATCGCCGACTGGCGTGACTTTCGCCTTGGCTATCGTCAGATCGGCATCGGCCGCTCCACCGACGGCGGCAATACCTGGACCGACTCGCTGTTGAGCCCGTTAATGCAGATATTCTCGCGCCAGTCGGACCCCTGCCTGACCGTCGACCGGGACGGAAACTTCTATATATGTATGCTGGACTATGAGCCGTTGGGTACTTACGATGATTCGTCATACATAACATTTCTTAAATCGACCGATAAGGGACTGAGTTGGACCGGGCCGGTCACAATTGAGGATACTCTCGGCCCTTATTTTGAAGACAAACAGTACATTATCGTCGACCGGACTACCGGCCCGCATTCGGGCAACGTATACGTGGCCTGGGCCCGCTTTCCCAACCCCGACCGGATAATGTTCTGCCGCTCCATCGATGGCGCGGCCAGCTTCGAGGATACGGTAATAGTAGGGCCGATCCAGGACGGCAGCCCTTGCGGCTGGGGTGATTTGGATGCCGGGCAGTTTGCTTTCCCCCTGGTGGGCAATGATGGTTCCGTGTATACGTTTTGGGTAGGCGGCGACCTGGATACCATCACCTGTGATTACTACAACTCCCTTAAAATAGTCAAGTCTACTAACGGCGGGGTAACCTGGACAGACCCAGAAGTGATCCGCCATACTGTGGGAAACTGGTCATATGTTGATGGGAATATCGACGTCTACAACGCTCCCATTTGCGCCGCCGATATCAGCGGTGGCCCCTTTGACGGCAACCTTTACATTTCCTACGCCAACATGGACTATTACAATAATCCGGTCTACTATGATTTCAATATTGAGTTTGTCCGTTCCACTAATGGCGGCGCCACCTGGTCGGAGCCGATTTTCATAAACGACGATTATGTCGGCTACGGGGCGATGTATGACCAGTTCCATCCGTGGTTGTTCTGCAACGAAGAGGGGATATTGATTGCAATCTGGTATGACCAGAGAACCGATCCGATTAATCACTACAAGTTTGACGTCTTTGCGGCTTATTCTTTTGACGGCGGCCAGACCATCACTACCAACCACCGGATTTCCGAGGTCTCAATAGACCCCGATCAATTAAAAAAGTCACTTCCACGTCAGCCGATAGCTTCCAATCCGGCGCTGGCTCCCACTGAGCCGATGGACCCGATGGCCGGTAAGATCGCCGAGTACATCGGCGTGACCGCCTTCAAAGATCATATCAACGCCGTCTGGACAGATTCCCGCAACGGCAACCAGGACGTCTTCGGGGCCAACTGGGTCACTCCGATATTGGAGCCACGACTATTGGAGCCGCCGGACAGCTCTTATCAGCCACCGTATGCCCTGTTCAAATGGTCAACTGCCTGGAAGCATGATCAGGATCGTTATCGCTTTGAAATGTCGATGGATGAGACGTTTCAAACCGGTGTCATTTCTGCCGTCGTCGATACTAATTTCTTCCCTAAGGATACGATCACGGAGGGAGGCATCCATTACTGGCGGGTGAAGGCGTTTACAACAGATGGCCAGGACAGTTCTGAGTATTCGGAGGTCTGGTCATTTATTGTCGATCTTACCGCCCCTGACCCTCCTGATTTGCTCTTGCCGGAAAATGGAATAGTAACCAACAATCCGACGCCGTTTTTTGACTGGACAACTTCGACAGACTCGTCACCACCGGTGACGTACGATCTGTATATCTCTATCGACTCGACTTTCCCGCCAGACACAAACACCCGTGTCTATGCTGATCTAACAGAGTCAGAGTTTACCCCGCCCGATTCGTTGGTGGAAGATTCCATATCGTACTGGCGAGTAGTAGCCAAGGATGGAGTAGGGAATCAATCGCTGTCGACAACCTTCACCGTCAGGTTTGCTGACTGGATTTGCGGTGATATAGACGGTTCAGGCGGAAATCCCAATGTTGCCGATCTGTCGTATCTTGTTGAATACTTGTTTTTTGAAGGTCCACCTCCGCCGGTTCTGGAGACGGCCAATGTTGACGGAGTTGGCGGTATTAATGTTGCCGATCTGACCTATTTAGTCGAATACCTGTTTTTCGAAGGCCCCGATCCGGTTTGTTAGGCTACCGTGAGCGCGATGATTGATTGGGGCTGTTCTCCCTACAGGGCGACCCCAGGAAGAAATCACTGTCGCTTGCGACCCTGATTGTCCAGTACGATCCGTGCGTTGCGCTGGAGACCGTCCAGCTTGGGCCTGGTCAAAGGCGTGCCGGCAGTTAAAGTCAAGAATTCATCTCTGGTCTGCAAACGCAGGACCTGCCGGGCATCGAGAAACTCTCCGACTCCTTTGTCCGGCAGAAGCTCTTTGTGTCGGGTAAGGATGGTCGTTTCGTTGTACGGGCAGACCTCCTGACAGACATCACAGCCGAATACCAAGCTGTCCATTTGTTTTGCCAGCGCGTCTGGTATATCAGCAGGTCCCTCGATCGTCAAATAAGAGACACAACGTGTTGCGTCGACTGTTCTATCGGCTACAATGGCGCCGGTGGGGCAGGCATCGATGCAGAGTCGGCATTCGCCGCAGGCGCCGTGACTGATGGTTTGCGGGTTGTCCGGTTCAAGCTTGACAGTCGTCAAAATCTCCGCCAGAACGATCCAGGAACCGAACTGCCGGTTGATAAGAAGCGAATTCATGCCGATAAACCCCAGCCCCGCCTTCTCGGCATAAGCTTTTTCCAGAAACGAACCATAATCGACCCACCAGTAGAAGTCGTGGGACGACATTGAACCGAGGTTCTCGCGCAGCTTGAAAATCAAATGCTTGATCTTTCTTGCCACAACATTGTGGTAATCCTTTCCCCGGGCATATCTTGCCACGCACCCTGACCCGTCGGGTATCTCCTGAGAGTTGGGCTGATAGTAATTGAGACCGAGCATGATGATCGACTGCACGTTCTCCAGCAGCTTCGATGGATCCACTCGCTTCTCTTTGGTGGACGCCAGCCACTCCATCTGACCGTGGTACCCTTTTTCCAGCCAGCGGTAGAAATGTTCTCTGGCTTCAGGGATGACATCGGGAGTGGTGATGCCACACAGATCAAAACCGACAGCCTCGGCGAGGTTTTTGACTATAGCGGATGTCAGCATAGCCCTGCCCTACGACTGTTATAGTGACCGCACGGGCATCTTCTGCGGGTCGTCGATAAGGATCTGCTCTTTGATGGTGTAGGCCTCGGCGTACTTGACATTGACCAGTTGCCCTAACGCCGCAGCGCGGGTGCGCATTAAATCGAAAATATCAATCCCCGGCTGGAAGATATGCTTGGCCGTGACTGGGTTGGCAAACTGCGAACGATACGCCGCCACGGCCTCACACTTCTGCTCGAACTCATCAGAAATGTCTACCAAGAAAGAGTAGTCAGTATTGCGGAAGTACGACACGTAGATGATCTTACGCGGCCGGTACGGCTCACCGTCAACATCGAGCTTCTTCAACCCCGCCAGAAAGCAAGCGTCGTACCCAAGGCGCGAACATACAAGATGATCGGGATGGCGCTGCTGCCAGTGGGGTAGAATGACCAGCTCCGGCTGCGTCGCCCGGATGACGGCGGCAATCTTCAGCTTGTTTTCCTGATTGAACTCCAAAGCCGAATCAGGAAGCGAGAGGTTTTCGCGGAAGGACAACCCAAGTATCTTAGCAGCGGCGGCAGCCTCGGCAACTCGGCTATTGGTGTCGCCCAGCGTCCCCAATTCCCCTCTCGTTAGATCCAGCGCGCCCGTTTTGCGGCCTCTTTTGGCCATCTTTATCAAAAGCCCGCCGCAGGTGATTTCAATGTCATCGGGGTGGGCGGCAATCGCCAGCATGTCAAGTTTAACCGTGTCGGCCATTCAGAACTTCTTCATGATAGCGTTTGGCCGGGTGGCCCACCGCTTGGGGCTTGTTGATAAACCCTGTTTTTTTCGCCATTCATGGAATAGCTGGTGGCAAGAGTGGCGTTCGTACCAGTCGGCCATCCAGAGTGCTCAAAACACGTCGTAGGGTATGTAGGATGATTC
>SDBT01015374.1_pt1 | contig 12166 bp, 19 predicted proteins | sample 2277101 | NCBI WGS metagenome assembly SDBT01 (sample SAMN10404973, study PRJNA504765) | marine sediment metagenome | isolation source: marine sediment core GS10_PC15, 103 cmbsf | place: Arctic Ocean: Southern Knipovich Ridge | collected 2010
GTATATATTCCGTGCCAACTGGATGCATAAATAAGTAACTAAAAGTCTTGACAAGTTGGGCGTTATGTAGTATTGTATTATTAAGAGGTGTTCAATGACAGAGAATATGACGTTCTTAGTGTTGGGTATTATTGTTGGTATGTTAATGATCATAGTTACTACCAGTATTCTTGAAGTATTCGACCGCCGAAGAATCCGGAGGGAACATTGTCGGAAATAACAGACCCGGTTCCTATTCATATATTCTACAACGATGAAATGTTACTTGTCCCGTCACGCATACGCGGATCGGTGATAGGCATTGCCTATGAGAACCTAACTGGCACCATACATCTTTTGTGCGATTCTCGCGATACCTTGTGCGGAGAACAAAATACAGGAGGGGATACATTCTCACATTGGTTTGATAGTCGTAGCTATGCTGCGGCCGATTGCATACGATGCGCACGAAAGTTAGTATCGGTTTGTGATAATTTAGGTATCCTTCAATGTTCGTACATTATCGCTATTAAATAGAGAAGGAGTAAAGAATGAGACAATTTAGGTATCGATCTGGACCAAAGACAGTTGAGACTGTTCTGGATGAGCGTTGCGGGTTCGTCATTGGCTATGGCATTCTCGGCAAGGGGAAGGTTATACATCTTGTTAACGACAAGTGTGGTACGCTTTGTGGCGCCGAAAAGCGTACTATTCTCCCATTGATGCTCAATGTATTCGGGAACGAAGAACGGTTTGCCACGTGCAAACAGTGTGCGCAGTACATCCGCAACTATAGGCGAATGCTCGCGGAGGACGCTAAGTAAATGCCGGATCTACAATACATCGGCGAACGTCCGGCGAGATATCAAAACCTTGATCCGGGCTTGAAGATAGCCGCGTTAGAATTGGCCTATGCGATCGAGGGTTATGAGTTTGGTGAAGAGTCGCGATATGGTAGCGACTGTAGCGGCACGTTATCCTATCCGTTTACCCGATGCGGATTTCCAATACGCATGACGGCGGACGGATTCTTTAAGTATGTGTTTCCCTATACTTCCGTCGAGGAATCTAATCCGGAAGATGTACTCAATTTTCCATGTGCTTTCATTATCACGACACGGGGTATCAGATACAGGTCGGGAATCGAACGTAAAGTAGGTGCCGCTATTCATGTAGCCCCATTTGTGGGTCTTGACATCTTGATAGACGCCAACTATTTTACTGACTTAATTAGCCCAATCTCTTTATCGGGCTTTTACACTCGGTATAAGGCAGGTGGCCAATACATGGTAATCCGTTATCCGTCACTTTCGATGCTAAAGACCTATGCCTGGACAGATGTCGATGGTCTGGACCCGTCCATTATGGACTACACCAAATGATCCCAAAGGGCGCGCGTTGCGTACACTGCGGAAAGCACGCAACCTACTACCGGGCCACACTTGACACGTGGCTATGTAGGAGTTGCGATACCGTATTTTATCAAGGGAAGGATAACCGATGGAGGATAGATACCTATGGCGAGGCACGTAAACGGACATTCGACGCAATTGATGTTATTCAGTCAGGAGATCATCAATCAATTCACCGAGGCTCTTATAAAAAATGATGGGGTGCATCGCTGTCCAAATTGCTATTCGACGTTGACGCAAAGGAGAAGTATGTCAAAAGTGATGGTGTGTTGGGCATGTGATTTTAGGTGGATTCGTGTACGATCAGTGGTCGTACAACAATAACCGATTGGAGGCAGTGAATGGGGAAGTATGAAGATGCGGCAAAGCTCGCACTAAAGAGTAAGACCGCGATCAGTCTGGATTCCACATACTGGAAACCGGAATCGAAAGGTGATACCAGAGTCGGGCGGTTCATGGAGAAATTTCCTGTGACATCGTCACAGAACCAAGGCGAGTACAATCAATACTTGATTGATACCGATGATGGTACACTCAAGTTTTCCCTCGGTAGTGCAGCCGATAAGGAATACGCCGAGCGCCTCGCATTCGGCGAATTGTACGTATTCGAGTTTGACGGGAAAGAATCCCTCGGCGGTGGCCGTGAAGTCAACCGCTGGAAGATATCACATATCCCGTCGCCGAATCTGCGCGACACTCCGGTAACATAAAGTACCATAATGGCCAAAAGAACCGAACGCCGGAGAGTTAAGTATTTTGCGAATAAAATACCGGAGCATATCGACCGGATCGAATCCGAGTTACAAATGATACATGAACTCTCTGCCGGACGTTCTGAGGTTATTGATGGGTACATACCGTTGATGTTAGAAGGTTGCGAGATGTTGCGGCGTACATGGTCGCACATTAATATTCATCTGTAGGCCCATTATACCATGGTGAGTATACGTGCGCCTCCATAGTTGATCTTTATGCACTAAACTATGGAGGTATATTATATGGCTATTTGGACTTCTCTTGCGGGCACATTAGCCCGTGCATTGGGCAATTTTAGACACCCTACGCGACCACTACTGCGCGCAATAGGCCGCGTTGGTGTACGTGTCATGACACGGCTTGGTATGACAGTGGCGAATATTAAGCGTGCATCGGCAGATATGGTGATAGCATCTTTTGCCGAAGATTACCCGTCCGATATACTTGAGTTAGTATCCGGCGAAGCAAAAGAGGCGCTCCTGGGTCGATTAGATGTGACCAAACGAGTACCAAGACAACTCATAGTAGAGGCGCGTCTAAAAGAGCGGGAACCGTTTCTTGTAACGTGGAAAGTGACTAAACAATTCTTCGAGGAGGAGGGAAGCGTAGAAACATACGTTAGCGGATGGTTCAGCGATGAAAGGTCGCCCGAGGAATGGTGGGAAGAGTACAACCGGTTGTTATCAGAGGGTCCATACAAGATCGATTACTCGATAACAGTGCATGAATTAGCTTTAGTGCAGCATAGGATAGATATTCCGTACCAGTAATGTATATAGAGTCGCGCAACATTAGACAGAATCATGCAACCTCAATGCCGCAGAGATTACTATTCCTCGATACCGAGACAAAAGGTGTAAAAGATGGTAACATCGAACGACATACTATGTATATGGGATGGTCGTATTACGTGCGACGTGCAGCCGACACAGGGTTTAAGGATGGAAAATGGGAGTTTCACGATAACGCCAAAGCACTATGTAAATACATTGATTCATGCGTGCCCACAAAAACGTGTTTATATCTATTGGCGCACAACGCCTTCTTTGATGTACAGGCTTGCGGATTCTTTCGTCATTTCTCTGAATTAGGATGGGAGTTATCCTTCTTTTATGAGGCGGGACTAAGCTACATTCTCACGCTCCGGCACGGTCGGAGATCGATCAAGGTTCTATCCACTACGAACTGGTTTCAATCCTCGCTCGCAGAACTCGGTAAGTTAGTCGACCTGCCGAAACTCGACATTGACCTGGATACGGATGATTACGAAAGTGTTAAAGCCTACTGCAAGCGCGATGTCGAGATATTAGTGCGGGCGGTTGACGATTACTTGCATATGTTGGAAGACAACGATCTCGGCAAGTTTGGCCTGACACGTGCGAGTCAATCGTTCCACGCCTACCGCCATCGCTTCATGCACGAGCATATTGCGGTACACACTAATGAGGATATCGTAGCACTGGAACGACTGGCCTACATGGGCGGCAGAACCGAGGCTTTCTTTCTCGGTACGCACCACGCAACCGATTTTGTATCATTAGATTTCAATTCGATGTACCCCTACATAATGAGCACTTTCGACATGCCCCGTGAATTGGTGGACTACAAAGAAGACATAATTGAGACTGATCTGGACTCGCTTTTATCCCGATATTGCGCGGTCGCGGAGTGCCATATATCGACGCCGGAACCGGTGTATGCGCGTAGGATGGGTCACAAGATAATTTTTCCCATAGGGGAGTTTACGGCCTACTTGACAACGCCCGGAATAAAGTATGCGTATGAAGAAGGTCACTTGATTAGAGTCAAGCGTATAGCCTTGTATAACAAAGCAAATCTATTCAAAGAGTACATTGATTACTTTTACGGACTTAGGCAGAAGTATAAAGCAGAAGGTAATGATATATACGAACAGGTATGTAAGTATTTCATGAATAGTTTATACGGAAAGTTTGGTCAGAAGCAACCTATAGAAACCTCCACTAAAGTTGATGCGCCGGGCCTATATATAAAGCACGAGATATTTAACACTGTGACAATGGAAATGGTGACCGAGACTGTATTGTGTAATCGACTAATTGTTAGTAGTGGATTCAAAGAAGGGAAGCATAGTTTCGTGCCGATTCCCGCACATATTACCGAGTACGGTAGGCTAATGCTTTGGAAGATCATTAAACAGGCGGGACCCGACAACGTGCTTTACTGCGATACCGACAGCATAAAGATGGAAGCACGATATCTTGACCGCGTCGGTGAGCATTTGGATAACTCCGAATTGGGCAAGCTAAAGGTAGAAGAAAGATTTACAGAGTTTACTATCGACGGTTGCAAAGCCTACAACACGGAAAATGTATGGAAGCTAAAAGGCGTCCCGAAGCGAGCGACTAAGAACCCGGACGGTTCCTATAGCTACCAGACCTTTCTATCCCAATGCTCACACCTTAGATTGCAGGAGTCCGACGCATACATTATCCGCGATACCCTGAAGCGGCTAACCGGTGAATACACGAAAGGGATAGTGAATCCTAACGGTTCGATCGTCCCGATACGTTTGTTCGATTTTGAGTAGCCGTTTTCAGCGTCTCACTATCCGTATGTAACTCGCATGCTTTCTTAACCGCCGGATGAGCGATCTTTTCGGCCTTGGCGCAGAGCGCACACAACGTATCTTTCTGTAACCCCATATAAAACCTCCCATTATGTTATCCTGTCGAGTTGTAGATATGTATTAGCCAATGCCGGAGCGTACCCTAATTGACTCATAAACTCCAAATATTGCGCCTCTGTTATTAGGCTGTGCTTTATGAACTTTGATAGATCGGTTTTAGAAGGGAGTTTAACGTCAAGCTCTTTCTCCAAACCCCAATCCAGTATATGCACTTCAATGCGAGCACTCGATACCTCTTGCTCGGCTAAAGATGTACGGGCTTGAATCTCTGTTATAATCCCATTGACGAATTGCTTCTCTATTACCTTTACTACTTTATCTTGCAGGCGTTTAACCTCCTGCAACTCGACATTATTAGTGGTCCATTGCGCTTGGTCGGAGCTAAAACCGATCTGGATAAGTAAAGCGATGGCCTCATTTTCCGGTATTACTCCGTCGGCATACGCGCGTTCTATTTGCGACCGGGTTAAATCGCGAGTTTCTTGAGCATATTCGACTGCGGTCCAGTCGGTGAGCATATCGGCATTAGCGTCATCATAACCGAGATCAAGATAGGTGCGCTTGACTGTTTCAAGAGTGACGGAACCCGCCCGATACATCCGACGAACATCAACACGCGTCAAAGGCCGGTAGCTGATCGCTTTCAGCTTAGGTCGAAAGAATGGCGGTATTTCATGCACCCTGAAAAGCGCGTCAAGCTCATCACCGGTCAATACTCCACGGTGGAGCATCTCGAAACCCATTTGTAATGAGGGCGGGTCCCAATGAGCGAACCAATAGTGTTCCTGCCAGAATCGTGTAAGGCCTTTTTTTTCCAACCAGTGAACTTGATCTTCGGGGAACTCATCTCCGAGGCCGAAAACGGCCACTTGATCGGGCTCAAACGCTTCTTTACTGACCATCCACAATATGTCTTGTGGGGATGGGATAATATTCCACGACTCGCGAAGAAACGCTATCCGGTCCGGACTAAGCCCGGTACGTTCAAGCTCGGTATCGGCCTGTTCGTCTGTTATAATTTTGCGCCATAGTAGTTCGCGGATATCGTTCGGATCAAAGACGAACTCGTTATTCTTCAAAAGCATACCGATATCATCGTCGCTTAATCCGTTCTCTCGCATCCCGTGTAGTATGTTCTCGCGATTCTCTTTGTCCACAAGAAACGGCTTCAGTAGCTCACTGGCCGAGGGAACGTTCGGTGTAAATTTTGTTAGTGCATTCTTGTAAAACTCACCGCCTGCGATATCGCCGATATTTCCGATAGCTCTTAATGCGATTCCGATAATGACAGCGCCCATCAACAGGCCGCCTTTAAGCCCGGTTGAATTGACAATCTCAACCAACCATGCTGCTGTTTCCTCAGTCAATAGCTTCATGTCTATCATCTTGATGATGAGCGGATTCTCTTGTGGAGGTTCGCCTGGCGCTACTTCTTTATCCCATTTCGGTCCTTCATGTTCCAACGCAATGGCGGCCATGTCCACTGTAGAGGCCAAGATAGCCGCTTGACCCTCTACGAGTGTTGCATAGGTGCGTTGAGCCACTTCATCGATCGCGACTTGCTCCGGTCCGGGAGTCGGCGACACTACCCTATCCGACACATATCCGGCCTGTCGCATAAACGTCGCAAGAAAACCGTCGCCGGTTGCGGTATCCGTTGTCAACATATCCGCGATAAAGTCAAGGTATTCATCGTCGGTAAATTGCGCGACGGCACCATTATTGAATAGCCACGTCTTAAAATCACTAAGAATCCGTGAAGCATTTGGAATAGGACTATCTGACATACCTATAACCCTCTATACCATACGTCGAACGTGTTGGTATCAATAAGCTTTGGCTGGAATGCCGGAACCCTGAACGTTATCGACCCGCGTCCATCGTTACGGTGTAAGAAGTTATTTAACCGGAACATACGAGCGGCATGTGCAAACTCGGCGGTCTGTGCTGCGGTCAGCGTAGGCCCAATATTTGCCGCAGCATTCACGGCACTAATGAGGCCAAGCTCTTGCGATCTAAAAGGCTCCGACAGCATAAATACATTTGCCATTAAACTACCGGGCAATTTATGGGCCTCTGTGAGTCGGTCGATTTGCTCATCACGCCGGGACATATTCGCGTTGAACTCATTTATCAATATGTCTAATCTACTCTGTAGTGGCACAATCCAGTTTTCAAAGAAAGCATCAACTTTATCGCGAAATGGTGCCCAATGCGCATTGAAAGCGTCGGTAAACTCTTCAGGAAGATCGGCAACAAATTGGTCAAATGAATCTCGTATGTCAACTATTTGGTCGGCTTTCTCACTTAGCGAGAGGCCCAGCCCGGCGATGTTTTCGAGTATGTCCCGCTGTCCTTCTTCCATTACGTTTAGCGATGGCCAGACTATTTCGCGGTCGATATCGTTGAATATAAGCTCCGGGTTACGTGCGTATCGCGCAAACCGTTCTTCCAGTTTAAGCCGGAACGGGACTTCCAGTTCAAGAAACTCCAACTCTGCAGCGAACGTATCCTGACCGGCGAATATTGCGGCCGAATAAACGACCGATCGCGCGTTTCTAATTGCCTGATTGATTGTGGATATCCCTAATCGTAGCTCTTCACTCAAACCCGCCAAGCTACCATAAACTACGTTCCATGCGTCCGCATAATCGTCGTTTAAAAGTAGTGCGATATTATGAGCAGAGTTCAACAAACTAAATCCAGTCTTGCTTAAAACATTACCAAGCCCGGCGCGTATATTATTCATGATAGCATGAACATCGTCGACCAACTGCAACCAAATCTCGCTTTGACCGACGTATGTAGTGATGATAACAAGAGCGATAACGACACCAATGGAAATCCAAAAACCGTGAGTCGTGGCTATAAACTCGGCAAGCCATATTTTGATATTGTGTTTGGTGACTCGGAGGAACACACTTATATTGTCGATTGCTGTCGCAATAAAATCACGCAACCAATCGGTGAGCGCTTGAATCTTGTCGTCTATCCACTTCCGAATCTCATCCCCGATAGCCATGATCTATTCGACCACGGGTTTCTGTTGTTTCAAGAGACGTATAACGTTGTCGAGATTCTTTTTGAGCTTAATGAGCGTGCCGGCCGTGCCGGTGTCGATCAATCCCGACTCGATAAGCAAATCGTTCGCGGTGATCAAGCCGTCAAGTTGGGCACGATTTGCCAGAGCATCACGATACCGTGTTTCATCGAACGGCAGCAATGTATTAGTGCGATCAAAATCAGACATGGCAACCTCCAGATTGCGAGCAACGCAAAATGGACCGACAGCATTACACTGCCGGTCCAAAGAGAAGACGAGACGGTGAGTCTTTTACGCGTCCGTCTCCTCCTCCACATTAATTCCGAGCATGACCATCAACAGGTCGACAATTACGTCGTCCATTTTGTTGTCGGTGGCCTTGGCCGCCTTGTACAGATCCTGCACAAAGCGCACCAATGATTCCCTGATCACCGGACTTGTCATGACCAAAATCGGGCCAATGACCGAAAATGCGCCTTTCAGCACGTTCACTAAAACTCTGCCTGCCATACCGCTACCCTCCAAAAAGTGTCTACCGCCACGGTCGACGACCGTTAGCGCGGTTTCGTCCAGTATAGCATGGCACAGGAAGTCTGTCAAGTGGGTAAGCTCACATATTACGGTCGTAAGCCATTTAATCATGCCCCACTGCACGAGCGCCCCTCAAGTTTGTATCTTGTTATAATGGAACCTCGACTCAATAAATACATTATTAGCGATACTGTTGTTCTGTACAGTGATCTTCATTGAGTCCTGAAACGAGAACTCCCCTACCAATTCCCAACTCATATATAGCAATTCGGCGCTAACACGTTTTAGGGTGAATATATCGCTTTTGCCACTTGCGAGATTCACGTCCAGAACATCCAATGAGGCAATTAATTCAACCGCATTACCGTCGACGAAAACTCTAATCAGAACTTCATCGGTAAAGGCCACAAACACAACGTCAAGGTGTCCACGTCGTAATATCCCTTTTAATGCCAGATCCAACACGTCGACGGTATTGCCATTGGCAACCGTATCGTCAAGCTCCACGACAAATGTTGATCCGTGATATGGGAAGAAAGAGAATCCAAAGAAGTCCGGATAACCTTTTGACATTTAATATACCTTAGATTTTGATTACAATACCATACATTGAAGCCGTCACTTCTACGGGCGTACTCGCCGATGTAATCCTGATTAGCCCACCGGCAGGTATCACAAAAGGTGGAATCATTGAACCGGAATCGTGGTGATCTTCGCCTGTCTTACCGCCACGCGAAATGATCGTATTATAGTGATTGCTTATGCCGTCGGTTGATATTACCATTTCCCCCGTTGTAGTCGTGGTAGCGGTATAAAAGACACTGCAAGCCCAGCCGAACATAAGAAACATATGGCCTGCCGGAACGGTATACATGACGGTCGTTCCATTTCGTGCAAACTCACGCACACTAACTTGTTTGCCGTCATATGCAAAGCGCACACCTTCAATATTGGCACGGTCAAGTTTAACACTCTCTGGTGTATCAATTGTTGATATCGGCATTCCCCATCACCTTAAAAGCATCGACCCGTGACCGTTCCGACCGTAACTTAGTTTCCATTGTTATAGTATCCAGTATCCCTTTCAATTCATCGGTCGAAATACCCTGACCGTGCAAAGCACTAAAAGTCTCTATCGACATGATCGTAGTTCTAAACTGGATTAAGTGATCATATTGAGTGTCGACGTTATACGTCCGTATTTCAAGCTGTCTCGGTGGGGTGTTTAACTCGTATAGATCGTCAATTATAATATTCAGATTATCCCCGATTACCCACTCATCCCGGTCCATCGGGAATATCTGGACATTAGCTACCCTGACTTGTATTCCCACGAGTCCCGAAGGACCCGGAGGAAAGTAAAACTCCGAGCGCACCACAACCCCGGAGGTGGCCTGCAGGATTGTTGATTTTGGTGCGCCCGGAGCGGTCCCCGACGTGGTAGTAATCGTGGACACGTAAAACATGCTCCCCCCTACTTCTGCCTTACCGGACTATGTTGGATCGTGACTTCCGCGTTTCCATCGTCAAGCGCAACATACAAACCTGACTCAAGATAGCTCGACTTTCGGGGCGCGTAGACAACACTCGTACTGTCGAGTGATTCAAGCCTGATAATCTCGCGCCCCTTGGTGTTCTCGCCCTCGTACAAAGTGCAGCCACTATTCCCACCGGAAGAAGTGAGGATAACAGAATCGAGCAAAGCACGAGAAGTGAAAACAACCCCACTAACCGTAATCCGTTGGAGTCGCGCCCGGTAGACCGCATCGACTTCGTAATCCCCATGCATGGTTCCTTACCTTTGACCATACAGAACGGGCTGTTGTGTGATGAGGGTTGCGGTATCCCCACTGTCAGCGTCGGAGCTGGCCTCAATATCGGCACGGATATTGTTGATCCCTGCGACTTGCAGCCATGTGTCGGGGTCCATGGGATCACCAAAGTCTATGACCATCATACCGTGCGGAAGGTATCCGGTGATAGTCGCGAAGTCACCCTTGATATCAACACTCGCAGCAAGCGCCAATTTTTCACCTGTAAACGTGGCGACCGCAAACAACGTTTGCGCAGTGACAAATGCGGTTTCGTCGTACTTGATGATGATGTCGCCATACTGTGTGCACGACGGATAGATGGTTTTGACCGTCACATCCGCATCGAGCACATGCTGTTCACTTATCCTGCCGTACTGCGCCGACATTATAGCAAAGAGTGAGTCCACCGGGAGATCAATCGGAATATGGCGATCGTTTTCGACGCTTACCTTGACGTTAGTAAGCAACGTCAAGGTGTCATGATCCTCACTGAGTGCCTGCAACAGCAACCGACGAATCGGAAAGTCTGTCGGTAAATCGGTATACTCGTGGCCGCTCGCGGCCATCGGATAACTTTTGTGCTCACGCGTCAGGATGTAACCGTTCGCCGGTCCCGCTGCCGGTTTGTCATCGATAAGCGCGTAAACTGCAAGTGAGTTCACCACGACAGATGTATTAGCCGCATCCTCGTCAAACGTGACGCGCAACTGCGGATTATCATACACGCTCGGTCGCAGTGCGTACAGTTCATCCCATAATTTCCGACCGAAATAGATCGGCACAACACACTCGCAAGTTTCACCGACAGTCAGTGAAAATCGATTCAGGGGCATTTGGCCCATGGTGAAATAGGCCGCAGATTGTGCCGCCCGACCACTGACCGAGAATAGCACGTTTGAACCGTCCACTATTTCGATCTTACTAAGGCACTTCAACGGATGGCCCAACATGACACTCACCGTGATGATATTGAACTTCCATATCAGAAACATCATTGATATCTGCTCGCTCAGATTTATCTCAATGACTTTTGTGCCGACCGCGCCCAAATCTTCAGGGGCGCTAATTGTAGCTGTTCTCCGACTCATTACTGTTTCTCCATTGATCAAAAAAGATTACCCGCCGGGATGGCGGGTAATTGTGATGAATACTACTTAGGCGGCCTGCTCGAAAGCGGCCATTCCACGAGCCCAGAATCCCATACGTGCGATGGAATCCTCAAGTGTGAGATTCGGCATTGCGTCGACTTCGGCCATCAACCGTTCCTCGAACGGGATGAGCTGTTGCATGAAAGCGGTCACCTTTGGTACTGCAGCTTCCGCCCCACTGGCGATACGCTGCAAGCCCTTTCCAAGGGTAGCGTCCTTCCAATCCTGCAGTGACACTCGGCGTAGACCGCGCTGATATTTACCGGTCGCCACGGCCGCCTGCACACCGGCGAGATACTTATCCGCCGCTTGTGCCGCTAATTCGGTCGGTGCTTCCGTCACTGCAGTAACACCAATTCGGATATCTTCGGTTGAGGCCTGCAATCGGCGCTTCCATTTGTCCGCAGCTTGCGCCGCAGTTACGTTAATTCCTGCCATCAGTTTTCTCCTGTTTTGGTTTGGACACGCCGCAGAAAGGCCAGTGGCTTTGTGGCAGGTCGTTAGTGTCAATATACCATGCAAGTACCGTGCCAGTCAAGGGATTTATGCAAGTTTTTGTTTCAGGTACCACCCTACCGCCGGTTCTGTGTACCGATGTCGAGTATGTCCATTCGTAGGTTGCCGGACAGACCACGCCCCACGGGCGGGGTTTTTACGAGCAAATATCATGCCAAGTGAGATTCCCCAGGGATTATTTTACAAATCTTCCACACTGTTATGCAAGAATCGTGCCAAGTGCTATATTTCGACCGTTGGCCCGATTCTTGCTATGGGCGAAGAAAGTGGGTGACTCCAATTTATAGACTGCCTGGAGT
>SDBT01015376.1_pt1 | contig 12166 bp, 3 predicted proteins | sample 2277101 | NCBI WGS metagenome assembly SDBT01 (sample SAMN10404973, study PRJNA504765) | marine sediment metagenome | isolation source: marine sediment core GS10_PC15, 103 cmbsf | place: Arctic Ocean: Southern Knipovich Ridge | collected 2010
CACCTGAGTTAATTCAGATTCGAGTTTTTTAACGCTGGACCAAATAGTTGTTTCGGTAGGCCCATAGAAGTTATACGCTTTTGCAGTCTTTTGGGTGAGCAACTGCGCTAATTCAATCGGTAATGCTTCACCACCGCATAATGCTGTGAGCTTGCGACTTCCCACCCAACCGTTATCAAATAATAATTTCCAGGTGACAGGCGTTGCTTGCATTAAGGTGATGTCATTTTTTAATAAGTGGTCAAGTTGCTGAGGATCATGGCTTTGTTTGTTTGTTGCTATGCAAACTGATGCACCGGAGGTCAGCGGTAAAAATAATTCAAGACCTGCGATATCAAATGTAATGGTGGTCACGGCAAGTAATCTGTCATCAGACGATACGTTAAGCTCAGCTTGCATAGCATGCAAAAATGCAGATAATGCAGCGTGTTGGATCTCAATGCCTTTGGGTTTGCCGGTACTGCCAGAAGTGAAAATTACGTAAGCCAGATTTGCAGGTTGATAGTCTAATCCAATATTTTCTGTTGACTGCGCTGCGATATGCTTTTGATCTTTATCTAATAACAATGACTTGTAGTTTGCATTAGGTAAATCAGTTTCAAGACTCGAGTGGCTAACGATTAATTTAAGCTGCGTTTGCTCTAGAATATGTTGGATCCGCTGCTGTGGATAATTCGGATCAAGGGGCACATAAGCCGCGCCCGCTTTTGCAATTGCGAACAAGGCAGCTAATAAATCAATTGAACGATTTAGGTATACACCAATTAAATCATTTTGATGTATGTCTTGTTCAAGTAAGTAATTTGCAACTTGGTTTGCACGCTTATTAAGTTGTTGGTAAGTCAGTGATTGATCTTCAAATACCGCGGCGATGTTATCAGGCGTTTTCTTCACTTGCGCTTCAAACAACTCATGCACACAGAGTTCGGGTATAGGACTATCGGTTCGGTTCCAATCGTATAAAAGCGTTTGCTTTTGTTGATCAGATAGCACTTCTAAATTGGTGATCTGTTTATGAGGGTCATCAATAATGCAGTTAAGTAGTTGTATAAAACTTGAAATTAGGTTGTTAATGGTATCTTTGGTAAAAATTGAAGTGTTATATTCAAAGAAACAGTCAATATGATTTGAATGTTCTCTAATATGTAGATCTATATCAAATTGCGCTTTGCCCATATCAAATTCATGAAAATCAAAAGCTTTATCAGCGATGACAATATTAGCCATTCTTGAATAATCAAAAGTAAGTTGGATCAGTGGGTTTAAGCTTAAATCAGGTGTGATATTCATTTTTTCAACGATTTCACCAAAGGGAATATCGCTATGCTCAAGAACATCAAACAGTAGATCCTTAATATTAAGAAGAAGTTCAGAAAATTTTAAGTTTTCATCAAGCTGAACTCTCACAGGAAGGGTATTTACAAAATAACCGATGATATCAGCTTCCTTTAAAGGATCTCTAGTATCAACTGGGACGCCGATAATCAGATCGTTTGAAGAGGTATATTTATAGTATAAACAGGCTAGTGCGCTATATAACACGTGAAATAGGGTCGACCCCTGAGTTTTTGCGAGACCTTTGAGTTTATCAAACAGTTCTTGCTCAATAACGAAATGCTCTTGTCTGCCTATGAATGCTTGTTGTTTAGGGCGAGGCATATCCAATTGCAGTGAATGAACGGGATTGCAACCAGCTAACATGTGCAACCAATAATTAACAGATTCATTATGTATTTTAGGGTCTACTGGCCTGCGTTTATTGAGTGAATGTGTAAGATAGTCTTCCTTGGGTGGTGCAATTGTAATTGTACGATGATTTTCTAGTGCATTATAGAATGATGCCAAATCATCAAGAAAGATCCGTAAGGATTTACCATCAAATATTATATGGTGTACATTAACCAAGAGTATATGGTGATTATCCGCAAGAATGTAGTGGCAAAAGCGTATTAATAGATCCTTGTGGAGGTCAAAATGCTTATTACAAATGGTTGCTGCACTTTGATGCATTTGATGATTCTGCTTCTCTGTAGACAAATGTGATAGATCAATAGATTCTATGTTAGGCTCAATATTGTGGTGTAAACGCTGTGTAATTACTCCATTGTCATCCTGAAAATATACTCTGAAAATGCGATGCTTTTGTAAAACATAATTAATGGCTTGTTTGAGGAAGTCAGTCGAAATGTTGCCATGAATTTTAATGGCTGTAGGAAGATTATAAGCCGTCAGACCATCGTAAAGACTATCGAGGAAAAATAATCTATCCTGGAACGGTGAGGTGGGGAATTGATCGTTGTGATTCTCTGATTCGTCTTTCACTTTTATTCACCTTGATTACGTAGATGATTGACTTTCTCTTCGACGGAAGTGTAGATTTCATAAATATTCCTTGCATTAAAAAGTTCTTTAAGTCTTATATCGATATTATATTTATCTTTAATCTGAGAAATAATTTTTAAAGCAACTAGTGAGTCACAATCTAACTGAGAAAGTTGATGGTTCTTATCTAGAGAATCGATTCCAATCGTATGCGTCAATATTTCATCCAGGCCAGCCTCAATTTCAGAATTGATTTGAGTAGGCAGGTCTTCTTGACAGTTGCTGCTAACATTGGTTTCAACTGTGAATTTAGCTGTCATGCTGGGATGATTCGAGCTTTGATATAATTGGTTAAAATCACCCGGATAAATGACAATATCCTTGCTTTGATAGAGTTTGATATTGTCTATGATTTCAATGATATCCTTGCTTTCTGCATCCTGGTCAAACACCAAATCGCCGGTTGCAGATTTTTCAGCAAGACCTCTACCATATAAGCCACAAAGCTCTAATGAGTAAACATCAAAAGCAGACGGTTGCTTATCAACACTATGGTTAATAAAATTGTTTACAGAAACATACTGAGCCCATAAGATTGGTGCAAGGTGAGCAGTGATTGAAGAAATTAACAGCACGAAATCAACTTTATAATTCTGACTCAACTCAAGTATGTTTTGCGTACCAGATAGCTTTGGATCAGTAATAATATTTGCCGAAATAGCATCAATAAGTTCTACTGGTCTTTCATCCAATATCGCCGCGGAGTGAATTATTCCATTCAGAGCACCGTATTCTTCACGTATGAAAGAAAAAAGCTCAGCGACAGATGCTTTATTATTTATATCAACTGACTTTACAGTAATAGCAGTGCTACTCTTTTTTATGTTGTTGATCCGCTTAGCCAGATCTGCTTTATAATGTTTATTTTTAGCATCAAGTTTTGATATATCCCTACTAACCAGAATTAACTGTGCTTGGTAGGTTGTTGCAAGATATTCTGAAAGTTCTAAACCCAAGTGACCTAGTCCACCAAAAATTAAATAAGTTCCACTTTTTCTAAATAACGAATGGTCAGCCTGTGGCGTGTTATTTAATAAGTCAAATTTGTATTTTAGGTGCTTGTTGCCACGAACTGCTAATGAATTATATGTCTCAGTTGATGATATAGCTTTGATAATATTATCACTAAGAGATTTGTTTGTTGACAAAGTAGAACTATCAATATCGAGTAAACAGGAGCTAATATTCTTGTGCTCTTTGGGAATAACACTGGCAGGCCCGATAATTAAAGACTTTATGGGTTCAATTATTTCTTGGTCGTCAATTTTATATAAATGGTTAGTTAAAAACCCGATATTGATCTGACGCTCTTTATAATACTTTGCTATACCCTGTGTTATATAGCAGGCCGCATAAAAATTGCTGTCGACATGCGCTTTCATATCAGTTTCTTCATTGCTAAATGGGCAGGCATAAATAATATTATCGACTAAAATTCCAGCGTCATGAAAATCACTAAACAATTGTTGATAATCATCTCGGGAATCCAATGCAATAGTATGATTTTTATTATCGATTTTTTTATATTCGTCGCTGGCATAAACATTAATGACTGTGCACTGCTTTGATATAAGGTGGTGCATCAATTTATCAGATAGGCCAAGCTTATCGTGGAATATTACCCATGTTTCACCACTTATCTCGCATGGATCATCACTCAGCTCAAATGGAATCCAAGTTTTAGCAAAAACCTGCACTGGATTTTCAGTCTGCGTATTATTATTAACGGCATAAGTTTGTTCCATGCCTGGAAATAGAAAAGGAGCTGTATTAAATGCATATTTTGGTAGTGGCGTTTTTATTCGTGATTCTGATTCATACATTTTATGCCATTGAATATCGACACCGGATAACCACAAATCGCCTAAACATTGCATTAAGTTATGATGTTCTTCAGTTTGCTTTGTTCCTTTAGATAGCGTTTGTAAACATCGCTCAGCATTTATTTTTTTTATTAATTTTGTCATATTGTCACCCGGTCCAACCTCAATATAGTGAGGGTCGGTTATGCTATCGAGCAGGGTGATACCTTTGAAGAATTGCACAGTGCTTCTGGAATGCTGATACCAATACTGTGGACTAGTTGCTTGCTCGTCAGTTATAAGTTCTCCAGTAACATTTGAAACAAACTTAATCCGTGGTGAGTTCAAATCAACAGTATTCAAATATTGAATAAAATCAGCCTGCATCTGTTCGATTATTTTAGAATGAAATGCATGAGATGTTTTTAATTCTATAGCATTAATACCTTGTTGTTTTAAAGCTGTTTTAGCTTTATCAATATCCTCATGACTTCCAGACAGGACAACTTGTTTAGGCTGATTAACAGCAGCGATGTCATACCATGCTGGATCAATTGAATCTAATGCTGATAGGTCGGTTAACACAGCAATCATTTTGCCGCGCGGTAACGCTTGCATGAGACTGGCTCGTTTGCAGACTAAGCACATCGCATCTTCAAGAGTAAATACGTCTGCAAGACATGCCGCCACATATTCACCTATGCTATGGCCTATCATGTGTTTAGGCATGATTCCCCAATGCATTAGCAATTTCGCTAATGCATATTCAATGCAAAATAATAATGGCTGTGTAACTTGTGTTTCATCTATATCACATACTACTGCTTTCTGTGTTGCATAAGCAGGATATAAAATTGATAGCAAGTCATATTCTATGTGGCTTTTACTTAAATCAAAGCAGTGTTGTAGTGTCTGTTTAAAATACTCCTCAGAGTCATATAAAGCTCTAGCCATATTGACATACTGCGCACCCTGGCCTGGAAAAACAAAAATAATATCCTTATTATCAGCGCTAGGTTCTGGCTGGTTTGATTGCCAAACAGTATTAGCCTCTGCAGTGTCTTTGTCATAAAGTCCATAAGCTCTATGATTTAAGTGTGAACGACCACAAGCACTGGAATAAGCAATATCAGCAATACGATTGCCATTAGCCTCGATATGTTGTGATAAATTATTTTGATTATCTTTTAATGACTCACTATTCTTTGCCGATGTGATAATAAGTTGGCTTAATCTTTTTGAAGGTGTTGATGTTTTCTCAGGAGGATTTTGCAGTATCATATGTACATTACTGCCGCCCATTCCTGTTGAAGTGATGCCTGCAAATACGGTCTCAGACTTACAGTTTAATTTGGAGGTTTTAGTATTAACATAAAATGGTGTTTGATCAAATTCAATTAAAGCGTTTGGTTTTTCATAATTAATTGATGCAGGTAAGCTAGCGTGTTTAAGTGCGAGCGCTGCTTTAATTAACCCTGTGATCCCAGCGGCTGCATCCAGATGACCTAGATTACTTTTAATTGAACCAATAGCACAGTACTCACAGTTATTTGTATATTGCTGATAAACACTACTCAAGGCTTTGATTTCGATTGGATCACCAACAGAAGTACCAGAGCCATGTGCTTCAATAAATGAGATATCACTGGGACCAACATTAGCAAGTATTAAGGCTTGTGAGACCACATCTGCCTGACCGTTAATACTAGGCGCTGAATAAGCAACTTTATCCGAACCATCGTTATTTACCGCACTTGATTTTATGATGGCGTAGATATTGTCAGAGTCAGCTATGGCATCTTCTAAGCGTTTGAGAATAACGATACCAACGCCACTGCCAAACACGGTTCCTTTTGCAGAAGCATCAAAACTTCGGGTGTGACCATCGGGGGAAAGTGGATCCTCTTCTTGAAAAAAGTATCCCCTGTTATGAGGGATTTTAACAGATACACCACCTGCCAGTGCTGTGTCACATTCGTGTGCTAACAAGCTTTGGCAAGCTAGGTGTACACACGTTAGTGAGCTTGAACATGCCGTCTGAACTGTCATAGAAGGGCCTGTTAAATTTAATTTGTAGGAAACTTTGGAAGCCAAAAAGTCTTTATCGTTAGCCAACAATGTGCTTAGATAGCTTTTGTGAAATTGCTCAGCTAATGCGGGTTGTAAGATATAAGTATTCATTGAGCAGCTTGCAAACACCCCCACCGGATAATCAATCGAGTTCACAGCTATCGCTGCATCTTCTAATGCGTGATACGCATTTTGTAAGAATAGTCGATGTTGTGGATCAGTTAATTTGGATTCGAAGTTAGAAATACTAAAAAACTCAGGATCGAAATGCTCATAATTTTTTAATATGCCACCTGCTTTGACGTAGTTGCTATGGCTTAATACCTCTTGGTCAACCCCACTTGACAGCAACGCTTCGTCGGAAAAATAATGGATAAGTTCTTCCTGTTGACATAAGGCAGTCCACAACTCATCAGTTGAAGCACAATTTGGAAACTGCCCTGCAAGCCCTATGATTGCAATATCGTAACTTTGTGAGGATTGATTTGTGTTACTCATCATATTTTTTCCTTTATCCAGTTTGATTGATTGCAATAAAGACTGAGTGGTATTTCAAAATATCCCCTGGTGTTAATTGAGAAAATAATGATGTGCCATGCAAACCATTTTCATTTAATAATTTTAGCCAGGTGTTTTCATCTAGTAGCGGATAGCTTGGACGAATTGAATGATCAGAAAATTTTGTCCACCCGTCAAGTAAACCAACCATTAGATCAATGTAGTATAGTTGCTGGGTTGTTTCTAAGATAATTAATATCCCACCTTCATTTAGTAGCTCTTTAGCATTATCTAAAGTTTTTGATATATCGGTAGTTGCGTGTAATACGTTTGCAGCAATGACTATATCGATACTGGTTTGAGGTACCCCTTGTTCTACGCAAGATAATTCAGCATTGAATGGGAGATAGTCGACGCATGTAAACTCTGAAAATTTATTTTTAGCCTCAGTAAAAAAGAAGCTCGATATATCAGTGAACATGTACTTTGAATTAGATGGTATTTCTGGCAGTACAGCAGCAGTTGTTGCACCAGTCCCAGCACCTATTTCTAATATGGTTAATGGCTTCGAGTTACGTCGCGATGACATATAGGCTTCAATTGACTTGGCAATTACTCGGTTGCAGGAGTTGAATACAATAGAGTGATGATACAAATCATTTAATAATTTCTGTGATGAATTTTCAAAAAGTATTTCGATAATATTGATCTTGTCATTTAAAAGTTCCAACAAGCATGAGCCAATTTTTTCAATAAGCTGTAATTCCGGGTTAGCTTCGGGAAAGTCATGTTTAAGTTTATTAAGTATCATTTCTTGATTATGATGAGCATTGTTATAGCGTGTCTCTCTGGCCAATTTTGGAATCAGCATTTGCACGAATTTAGCGACGTTCGGATGAAAACCCTTGTCGAGTAGTGTTTTGCCTATTTCATCATGCGTGAAGTCAGTGCCCGTTTCAGCACTAAGTTGGTCAAAGGCCTTTCTTATATAGCTATAGGATAATGTCTCAATCAAGTCATACACTTCACCACGTTTATTTCGATTACTGGGTGTGTTCAATTCATTGAGCAAGGTACTACAGCCAGTCATGATGTTTGTTAATAATTCTTTATTCATTACGCTTACTCCTTCTTCTTGCCCGAGATTTATTAATAAAATCTCGGCGATTTTGCACATTATTCATTTGTTTTGTTGAGGGCCCAGCCTTAGTGCCATGATTACTTTCAAGTTCATTAATATAGTCACTGAGTTTACGCAGTGTTGGATACTGGTAGATATCAGTGATAGCCAGAGAAAGTTTCTTTTTCTCATTCAGCATCGCGATGAGTTTGACTGCATTAATGGAATCACCACCGGCATCAAAAAAGTTATTGTCAGCGTTGATTTCATCGTGATTAAGAGTGCTTGCCCAAACTGTAATGACAGTATCGTCAATTCCATTACAATTAGCGTGTTGGGTTACGACTCTGGGTTTTTGTGCGCAATCTATTTCATGTTTGATACTCGTCACGGTTTGGTACTGCTGAATGACTTCTTGTGGTAATGGATCCACAGCAGTTACCTGAGCATCGCCTTTTGCCTTATCAACGCTGGGTTGGGGGTTGCTAGAGAGCATTTTTCGGCTGTAATGTTTGTCAGGTTTAGGATCAATAATATAAAGGCTTTTATCAGCACTTTGTGACGTATCATTTACAATGGATTCAAGAAATAATTTCGCAGGGGCATTTCTTTCGCTACTAATGAAATCTATTTGTATATGCTTGCATTGACGGCTAAGTGCTAATTCACATAAATGATCAATGAGTTCATACTCAACGTTTTTGCCAAGCACTCTGCAGCTAATTGCCAAATGTGTTACTGCCAAATTGTCATCAACTAACTTATAAAAACAAGCGCCGACAAGCCCATAATCCCCATATTTGTCTTTGACATTGAGAATGAGTATAGATTCACTTGTTGAATCGGTTATCACTTGCAATTCGTTGCTTGAAAACCGATATGAAGTGGTGTTGAATTGGTTGGTACGCTGGCATAGCTGAAATACGCGCATCATCTGGTCTTGTTGTATTGTATCGATGTGAATTGTTATGTTTAATGAATCTAAAAAGTCTTTATAAGTTAATGATTGTTTGCGCGCTGCCTCACGTTTTAAATTCTGTTGATAGTACTGCGTGCGTGACCTATCTGCGCTGCTTGTTACAAAGCGGTCGAATACCCAAGTGTGTTTTAAAAAGTTAATCTTTGCTCGTTCATCAATGGGTATGTTGAATATGTGTGAACTGTGGCAGCGACTTTCAACTTCAGCGCATTCAGCTGGGTTGTCATCAATAAAGACAATTTGATCTAAGCTAATATTTAGCTTTTCAGATAGTGATTGTAAATTTTCTGATTTTTTATCCCAATTGATCTTGCAGCAAACAAAATCCTTCAGGCTCAAAACCATATCTTTGTGCTTAGCAAAAACCGTTTCAACATCTTTTAAATTATTTTTGCTGTTAATGCACAAGATGATCCCTTTAGATTTTTGCGCTAATAAAAACTCTTGATAAGCCTTGTCTGCAGCCGTGACTTTGAGTTCTGACAAAGGATCTTCACCACAAATGCCTTGCCATAAGGTATTGTCGCAATCGGTAACGATGACTTTATAAGCTTGATTGTTTAATGCATTGGTTTGCCTAGTGATAAAAGTTCCTAGCGCAATGTAGTAGTCATCTGTATACGGTATATGCCCTAGTTTTTCTGTTTCACTGTTATAATAATTTTCTACTGGATATAACGCGGTAATATCCTCATGATAAAAAAAGTGCGTGTTTTCAAAATTTTCTATCTTCTGCGCTAAGGCTTGTTCATACTGCAGGCATTGTTGGTATTCGTTATTAGTTATAGTACCTGGTGGGCAAGAAATTATTAAAGTTGGCGTGTTGTTAGTGCTGCGATATGCGGTAAAGGCATTAACAAAATTATTCATTTCTGATTTGAGTCTTTGATGTTCTTTTAATTTTACATCTTTTAAACCAATTTTTCTGGCGTAGATATTATGAAGGCCTGATCCATTCAATAACTGTTCGGTCTCGATTTCATAGGAGAAGTTATTTGTAGTTAAGTAACTGAGAACTTGCTCTAATTTATCATCATCATGGTGGTGAACTTCGATGACGATTTGCTGGATCTTATTCCAATCTTGCTGGCTTATGCCTTGTAAAATCGGTAATTCACTGCCTTCAGCATCTATTTTCAAAAGATCAATGGTGTTGAGATCATGTTGTTTGATAATGGCAGAAACCGTGGTTAGCTCACACTCAAAGTGCTGTGCTTGAGTTCGGTCTTTTACTAATTCATCTACGTACTCATCTATCTGGATTGATTTATCTGCAAACTGTTGTTCAATAATATTTTTGGCAATCGATTTGATGGCGGCTTGATCATTTTTAGCATCGGGGTAAAAACCAGAAAACACACTGGAATTCGGATAATAGGTAAACTCTTCACGACCAACCTCGCTCGCAACACCCTTTGCGATTGGGATAATATTATCTGGGTAAATTTGAGAATTTAAGTTTAGCACTTCAAACGTTGGCGGTGAGGGTTCAAAACAGTAAACCTTCGTGTCATGATAATTTTCAGCAATAAATAATCCAAATAAGCCAATGTTGGCGCCAATATCAATAACCGTGGCCTTGTCATCTAGCTGAATATTATGTTTCACATACGTTTTATCAATAAATATTTCTTGATACAAATATTCTGTTTCATACTGATTAAGTTGAGCTATAGTCAAACTGTTTGCCAACGTATATGCCTGATCAGCTTTAAGTAGATTTGTAATGTCCTGCCTAGTATTGTCTGCACCTTTTTCTTCATATAACCAATCCTGCAAACGGATCAATAAAATATTTGCTGCATTGTTGCTATTGTGCATTTGACTGTCTGGGTTTATCAATTCTTGAATAACTTGATTGTATGAGGCAAACTGAAATTGATAGGGGTGCTGAATCTGCGTCTGCCAGAATGTTAGCGCATCTTGTAATGGCTCTGCAGAAAATGTTGATGTGATTACGCAAGGCAGTGTTGGAGTATCTTCCTCATGTTTAGAATGCCTCAGTACTTTATAACTCAGTTGTTTGAGTTCACCAACAATATTATTTCGTTTGTCGACAAGGGTCACATCACCGTGTGTTATTGATTGCTCAGTGGTGACGTTGCTAACAATGCAGTAACATTCAGTGATGGATTTATTTGGTAGGCTGATCCTCTCACAGCCCATTAGCATATAGGGACACCCTAACTTGAAATTGCTGATGGCTAAGCTTTGGATGCAAGCTTCTAGCATTAATAGCCGATTTGACTGCGGTTCTAAATTTTTGTTAATCGCAGGCTTAATTGTTGCTTGGGTTATGATAGCTTCGTTAGTCTGATAGTACGCTTCTATCAGTTTGAAATGGTTGCTATATTGATTGCCATTATCAGAGAATTGCTGATACAGATCTTGCTTTACCCATTGCTGAGTTTTGATTAACTGACTGAGTAAAAGATTATGTTTAGCAACGTCCCTTGCTGTTAAAATCTCGCCTGTTAAATAGACTGTTTCACGCGTGGCGTAATCGACTAACTGAAATTGATATGAGGTGGCATTTATCTCCGTGGCAAGAATCATTAACTTTAAGTGATCTTGGCTAGGAATAATGGGTGTTACAAAACGACAATTGTTTATTTGCCGCAGTTCAGGGTTCACATAGAAAAACGCATTGACAATTAGCTCAATCAGCACCACTCCTGGCAATATTGTCGTATCATTAACTTTATGATCAGCCACGTTCACCAAATCACTAATGTTTATTTCAAGCTCAATTTCAGCCGTGTTTTCACTACAGCTTGAGATAACAAGCGTTTGAAACAAGTGATCTGAATGTTTGCTTAATTTCCCATTGTCCATATTCTAGCAACTTATTAAGTCCGTATCTGTTATAGAGTACTCTGAGTATTAGCCATCATGCTCACACATGAGCAATATCCGGCTTTTCCTACTTTCTCTATCGGCGCAATGATCTCGTTCTTTATCCCTATACTACAACGAGGTTTTTTGTTATAATTTGTGAGTTTATTGCGCCCAGGAAGTTTTTTCGATTTTTGATCAAAAAAGTGTTGACATGGAAGCTCAATCAAGTAAAATGCGCGTCCTTGCCTATTAGAGGCAACTGCTCTTTAACAATTTAAGCGAACTGTGCGGGCACTTTCGTTAAGTATGCTGTAAAGCAAAAACTTTGATGAAAGTGGCCAAATTAACTGTTAACGTTGATTCGGCCAGGACATCAGTCAAATTCTCAATTTGAAGAGTTTGATCCTGGCTCAGATTGAACGCTGGCGGCATGCTTAACACATGCAAGTCGAACGGCAGCGGCATCTAGCTTGCTAG
>SDBT01015377.1_pt1 | contig 12166 bp, 11 predicted proteins | sample 2277101 | NCBI WGS metagenome assembly SDBT01 (sample SAMN10404973, study PRJNA504765) | marine sediment metagenome | isolation source: marine sediment core GS10_PC15, 103 cmbsf | place: Arctic Ocean: Southern Knipovich Ridge | collected 2010
ATTCCCATGGCCTTCTTTACCAGCAAAGGAGTTAATTCTCCATCACGGGGTATGGTCCCATCCAGTCTGCCGCTAATAGCATAATTGTTGTCGAAAACACCCGTAAGTGATTCCTCCAGCATGGGGGCCCCTTCCTCAAGCACAACAACTTCCTTTACTTCACCGATAAAATCGTTGAGGGTTTTCGGCGAGACAGGGTAGTGAGATATTTTTAGTACAGGATGATCCAATGCTGCTTCTTCAGCCACCTCCATGTAATAGTTATAAGCAAGTCCGCATGCAATCACCCCTCTGCTCAGATCACCTCCCTTTTCAACCCGGTTTACACCAGATTCCTCTCCCTCAATCACCAGTTTATCCTGGGTCGAAAGCAGTGACTTATACTTATTCCTGGCAAGGCTGGGCAACAGGATAAACTGCTTCAGATCAGAGGGTAGTTTTAATTCGTTTTCTCTCAATTTCTCACTCATTTCAACAGACGATCTGGAATGTGCCAACCGGGTAGTGATCCTGAGCATGACAGGTAGCGCAAATTTTTCAGATAGCGCAAATCCATACCTTGTAAGATCGTAAGCCTCCTGTTGGGAAGAAGGTTCAAGAACGGGAATCATGGCAAACTTACCATAAAACCTTGAATCCTGCTCATTCTGAGAGGAATGCATCGATGGATCGTCGGCCACCACCACCAGCAAGCCTCCATTTACACCTGTCATACCAGCGTTTATAAAGGCATCGGCAGCCACATTCAATCCCACATGTTTCATACAGACCATGGCACGCTTACCGGCGAAGGACATTCCCAAACCGGCTTCCATGGCCGTCTTTTCATTGGCGGACCAATCGGCATGCACACCTCTTGAGCGTGCATCTTTGGATCGCTGGATATACTCTGTAATCTCTGTAGAAGGGGTCCCTGGATAAGCATATACGCCTGAAAGTCCTGCATCCAGTGCCCCCTGCGCAATGGCTTCATCCCCAAGTAGTACAAGTTTTGCCATAACAACATGTTAAATATGATGTCCAAAATTATACAAAAAATGTACGGGCTTTTACTATTCTATAACATGGTGTTTCTCTGTTCTTCATCGAGAAGCACCTGTATTGTTGCATCAGTGGGTTAAAGGCCTGATTTGGTTGAATATCAGACCTGGTGATCCCCTTATTTTAACTATATTTGTATATAGCGAAACACCATGAACAGTCAGGTAGTAAAGGCATTTATTCGAAAACACAGCAGCCTGTTCTGGTACATCCCGGAAGATAGAAAAGAGGATATCAGCGAAGACGTACTGGTGGAGTTTATTTTAAATTACGGTACAATGGAGGATGTTACAGAGCTTCTGAAAGTGTTAGGTATTGACCAGGTTGCGCGGGTGTTCTTTAATGCTACCGGACGTAAGAAACTCAATTATTATCCTGAGATATATAACTATTTTAGTTTATTCTTTGAAAAATATGCATAAAGAAATTCTTTCCACAGCGCAGGTTGAACTTCTGCCTTTGCTTCAAAATTTCAAAAGGGAATTTTATCTTGTTGAGGGAACAGCAATTGCATTACAGATTGGGCATCGGCGTTCTATTGATTTTGACTTGTTTAAAAGTAAGAAATTGCGTCCAAAATCAATTGTATCAAAGATATCTGAATTTGACATACCATTTTTGGTTACGAGAAATGTAAGCGAACAGATGAACATTATTATTGCCGATGTAAAGTTTACTTTTTTTGAATATCCTTTTGCAATCGAAGCACCATTAAGCTTCGATCGTATACTTCGGATGCCGAAGCTCCTTGATTTAGCTGCAATGAAAGCATATGCTTTGGGGCGCAGGTCGAAATGGAAAGACTATGTGGATATGTATTTTTTGATAAAGAATCATTTTTCAATTGTGCAGATTTCCGAAAAGGCGGTTCAAATCTATGAACAATTATTTTCAGCTAAATTATTTAGGGCACAATTATCTTATTTTGAATATATTAACGTTTCTGAACCTGTGGAATTCCTTGTACCAGAACCTTCAGAAAGTGAAATAAAACAGTTCTTGATTGACAAGGCGTTGGATATAGAAGTATGAATATCAGATTCTAATCCTTAACCCAACTTCCTAAGTTGTGAAATTAACTATCATAATTACAAGGATTTAAGCTATTCTATAACATGGTCAGGAGGTGACGGTGATCACAAGCCTGCGGATAAGGATAAGCCATGTGCAGAAACACAAATCTCACACTCTCTTCTCTGCCTGCCATACATAACTCAGCATGTAAATTTCAATCGAAAAGTGTCCAGGTACTCCGCTATGTAGTCCCGAACAGTCTGCCTATGGAGCTTCAAATCTCGAGATATCTTGCTCTTCGAATCGCCGTCCCTGAAAAATCTTAAAATTACTTCTTGCTTCTTTTTCATCGTAATCATCTGGTTTTATTTGTTTCTTTTTTATGTAAAAAACCAAAATTATTAACTCAGATAACTGGACACTTTTCGATTGAAATAGTGGACACTTTTGGACTAATATTTACAGTCCATATCTTATTTCGAAAAACATCTGATAATCATATAGATAATCAGCCATTCCGCCAGTGGAAGCGATTAGTGTTTTTCCATTTTCTTTTGTACTTTTAACTTTACTTGAACAAGCTTTAGAGGTACGAAAATAATGTTTTTCGATAACACCTTAAGGTAAATATCATGAACAATAGCTCTTCTGTTTATCTACAACATATCTCGTTAAAAGAAGACCCACCTAAGAAGGAATACCCATTTTCAATTCCGGCAATTTCCAACCTGAATTTACGATTGAATAAACATGTAACCTTTCTTGTAGGAGAAAATGGTAGTGGAAAGTCAACTATACTTGAAGCCCTGGCAGACAGAATTGGATTTAATGCCATGGGCGGTACAAAACATCACCGTTTTATCGAAGAATATGAAACAGAATTGGCTAAATATCTGTTGCTGCAAAGAAATAACAGATTACCTGTTAGCCAGGGATTCTATTTCAGAGCAGAAAGCTTCTTTAACCTTTCGGAATATATTGATGAACATGGAAATCCAAGATATTGGGGAGGCAGAGAATTGTTGAAACAATCTCATGGAGAATCTTTCCTGTCAGCATTTAATCATCAGTTTCGTGAAGGTCTATTTTTGCTTGATGAACCTGAAGCAGCGCTTTCACCACAACGTCAGCTTTCTCTACTTGCGATAATGAATGGGATGGAAAAAGAAGGTAAGTCGCAATTAATTATTGCAACCCATTCTCCTATATTGCTTGCCTATCCCAATGCCGATCTTTTTTTACTCGATGGAAACGGGATAACGAAAGTTAGATATGAAGAAACCGAGCATTATCAAATCACAAAAAGCTTCCTTGATAATCCGGATAGGTATTTTAAATTATTGTTCTGTTCATAAATTACTTGTTACATTTGTATTCTTTACGAAGACCTATTTAAGCTGATTACATCAAAATCACAAAGATGGAAAAACAAATCACGATAAAAAACACTAAGAACGAGATCATTAAAGCTTATGAAGAAGTTCTTCAAAAGGTGAAAGAAAAGAAAAATGAAGATCCTAAAGTAGTCCAACAAACAAAAGTAGAAAAGGAAACTGTCACCAAGGCTAATTCACTTTCAACTGATGGAATTGTTAAAGACATATCTTCATTAAAAATGAACCTTGGTACTTCATTGGATAAACTGGAAGAAAAACTGGTTTATGAGTATAAAACTCTTGAAAACCTGCAACAAGCCATTGCTGTTGAAAAGAAGAACTTAGAAGAACTCTATCAAATTTCAGCCAATGCCGAATCACTTTCTGCTTTAATACTGGTACAAAAAGAAAAAAAGGAGGTTTTTGAACTGGAAATTGAAGTATCAAAGGAAAAATGGACAAAAGAACAACAGCAATATACAGAACAAAATAAAGAAGCAAAGGAAAAACTTGACAAAGAGAGAAAACGTGAGGAAGAAGAATATAATTATAATCTTAAACTAAAAAGAAAAAAGGAATTTGATGATTATGAGCAGAAGAAAGCTCAATTAGATTTAGAAGTAAAAGAAAAACGGGCATCTTTTGAAAAAGAAATTGCAGAGAGAGAAGCAAAAGTATCAGAAGCGGAGCAGGAATTATTAGAATTAAGGGTTAAATCGGAAAAATTTCCAAAAGATATTGAAAATGCTGTAAAACAAACAGAAAAAGAAATTACTGAAAAATTAGCCAGAGAATTTGATTTTGAAAAACAATTAACCAAGCAGCGTACAGAAGGTGAAATGAACCTTAAAAATCAGACAATAGATACGTTAAAAACAAGAATTAATGAACAAGATACTTTTATCAAGGAGCTAACTTCTAAATCAAATACAGCAGAATCTACCGTAAAAGATATTGCTATTAAAGCATTAGAAAGTTCGGCAAAAATGGGGGCATTTAAACAAGAAACTGAAAAAAGGGATAAAGAGTAATCAAGCGATTATAAAGGAGACCTATTTGTTGGCATCTACTCATACATCAACGGATACCATCTCTTTCTGATTATTATAAAATACAAACCAGGAAACTTTAGTTACTAATAATATGAATCAAATTATATTTTGTATGGCATAAAGTGGTATCACTCTGATATTTGAATAGCTGGAAAAATTCTCAAGTGATGCTCTGATTCCATAAGGAGTTTTCCTTTCATTCATAAACATATGAAGACTTTGCATTTGTCCCCTGCTGCCGGCTTTTACTTCAATGGGAACAATATTGTTATTAACCTGGATGATGTAATCAACTTCAGCATTGCTGCTGCGGGCTTCTCGCTGCCAGTAATACAGCTCAGGCTTCTCATAGGGAGAGGATCCCTTAATAAGCTCAAGGCCAGCGCATACCTCTGCCATATTTCCACGGTTCAGGGCATTGAAATCGTTCGGGAATAAGGCATCTGAAAGTTTCAATCCAAGGATGCGAAACATGATCCCAGTATCAAAGAACAGCATTTTAGCTTTTTTGGTATTTACTGAAGCTCCCAGCGGTAATCCCTGGCCAGATGTGTGATAAACAGGGTGAACCAGACCGGCCAGTATTAACAGCTCCAGAACATCCTTCACCTGTCGTGAAGAATAATCCGGGCCTGTATGGACATGTTTGAATTTGTTTCCAGACTGGTATGCAACGGACTTGAACACATCAAATATTCTGATGGATGGTATCCTTTTTTTGTATTTCGGAAAATCGGACTGCAAAGAAATGATGATATCATTCTGTGCATCCTGGCATTTCAGAAGGTCCTTGTCTGCAATATAAGATTTGACAACTGCTGGCATGCCACCTACCAGGATGTATCTGGAATAGTACAGGAGGAGTTTCTCATGAAATGCGTTATTCAGCGGGATAGCTATTGAAGCCCTCTGTTTTACCTTGATCAGTTGTTCCTCTTCCAGTGCAATCAGAAACTCATCAAAGGACATGGAATACATAAACAATGACCTGATCCTCCCTACCCCGAAACTGGCGAGTTCCCTGAATGCAAATTCCAGCAAAGATCCGGTGGCAACAAGGTGTAGCCCTGGTCGTTTTTCGTAAAAATAACGCAAAACCCTCAGAGCTCCCTGGCATGCCTGAACTTCATCAAAGAAAACCAGTGTTTTATGATCCTTTACAGGAATTCCATAGTATGCTGAAAGATTTTCACATATCAGGTCCGGATTCAGATTTCCTTCGAAAAAGGAGTGAACTGCAGCAGTTTCATCAAAATTTACCTCAATGAAATACTCAAAAGATTGTCCGAATTCTCTGACAATATATGTTTTACCCACCTGCCTGGCTCCACGGATCAACAACACTTTCCGCTGTTCTTCCTGTTTCCAGTTATTTAGTTCCTTGAGGATAGACCTGTACATAATGCACTTTTTACAAGGCAATATTAACTATTATATGCATATAATGCAAGGCAGTAAAGCGTTTTAACTGCACATATTTCAAAGCAATCTCCACACCGACAGTGACAACAGATGGTGATGAACCGTAACGCCGCCAGTTTTGATGGGTGCATAAGCCGGTGAGAATTGGCAGCAATAACAGGTATTTCGGGGCTTGCATGCGCATCGCTGAACATGGCCACATCGCTTAGTGACACTGTTAAGGATCAACGATGACAGTCTTCTCAGGCGTAAGCTATTCTATAACATGGTCAGGAGGTGACGGTGATCACCAGTCTGCGAGATCCTCCATGGTTTCTAAACTCGCACAGGTAAATGCCCTGCCAGGTACCCAAATTCAACCTCCCCCTGGTGATGGGAATGGTCACAGAACTACCAACAATGGATGCCTTCAGATGTGCAGGCATATCATCGGCCCCCTCAAAAAGATGGGTATATGAGGAATGATTTTCAGGGATCAAATGATTGAGAAACGATTCGAAATCAAACCTCACGGATGGATCTGCATTTTCGTTGAGAGTGAGTCCGGCAGAGGTATGCTTTATCAGTATATGCATTAAACCTGCATCGGGAAGTTCCCCAATGGCTTCAACCACCTCTTGGGTGATCAGGTGAAAACCCCTGTGAACAGGAGACAGTGTGATGGACTTCTGAATTACCATTGCAGTGAACAAGTGTTAATAATTCACAAAAATAGTTCATTATTAAAGGTGTTGAATCAATTGCCCTCATTTTTTTATCTATTTTTGCGGAATGTTTTTCGGGAGCCATAGGGGAGATTTAAAGCTAATGCTGGGATTGGTGGTTCTCATTATTTTTGCAATTGATCTTGAAGGTCAGTGGAAAAGGGACAAGGAGGATGAATTGGTCCAGTTCTCAGGAATGGTAAGGGATCTGCACCACACTCCCTTACCCAACGTGAACATTATCATTCTCAACGAAAGACGAGGTACCACATCTGACCAGCGAGGGATGTTTTCCTTTGTTGTGAGGACAAACGACACCATTCTGTTCAGCCATATGGGACATAAGGGTACCATCCATATAATCCCCGATTCTCTGGGTGGACAGCAATACCCTGCTGATATCTTCCTTGTAAGTGATACCTTTCATCTGGCCGAAGTCCGGATCTACCCCTGGAAAACCTACCATGAATTTAAAGAGGCTTTTCTGGCACTGGAACTTCCAGACGATGACGCGAAGCGTGCTTACCACAACATTGCCCTCATTAAAACACAGATCAAAATGAATGATTTTGGTCCCAGCCCTAACATCAATTTCAGGGAGGTCATGAAACAACAGTACAATCAATTATATACGGCAGGTCAAACCCCCTACTATACCATCTTCGATCCCTTGCGCTGGGCAAAATTCTTCGAATCTTTGAAGAGGGGTGACTTCAAGCAAGATGATTAAGTTTCCTGCACAATTTTCCCATCCATTCATCAGTTAGTACTATATTCGGAAAATTTCTTAACGTGAAACGAACATATTCTTGAAAAACCTGCTGCTTTCTTCCATGTTCCTTATCATGACCTTCACGCTGCTTGTCGGACAGGAAACCGGCATGCTAAAAGGAAGTGTGTTAGACAGCATTGGGAATCCGGTTGACCTTGCCAACATAGCTATTCTGGGCACACAAGCAGGGTCCATGAGCAGCGTTGATGGTTCATTTGAGCTTAAGGTCCCAGCCGGACGATCATACACAGTGGTAATCTCCTGTGTGGGATACAGAACCAAACAATTTGCCATTCGCTTACAAGCCAATGAAACACAGGAGCGTACCGTCTCGCTTCAAAGAGATATCCGTTCCATCAAGGAAGTATCAGTCAGTGCCCGGCAGGAAAGGGCAAGTACCTTTCAACGGATCGACATTTCAGATCTTAACTACATGCCCACCACCACTGGCAAAGTGGAGGCTATCATTAAATCACAAGCAGGGGTAAGTTCCAACAATGAACTCAGTTCCCAATATTCGGTCAGGGGAGGGAATTTTGATGAAAATCTGGTCTATGTCAATGACATAGAGATCTACCGGCCTTTTCTGGTAAGATCCGGACAACAGGAAGGATTGAGTTTTGTGAATTCCGATCTGGTTTCATCGGTGAAATTTTCTGCCGGAGGTTATGATGCCCGTTACGGTGACAGAATGTCCTCTGCACTGGACATCACTTATAAAAGACCCCGAAAATTTGCGGGTTCCACTTCTGTGAGTCTTCTTGGCGCCTCAGCTCACGTGGAAGGGGCCTCCAAAACCCAGCGCTTTACCTTCCTGGCTGGTTACCGGTACAAAACAACCTCCTATCTGTTGAATACCCTGGAGACCAAAGGCGACTATAAACCTCAGTTTTCCGATCTTCAAACGCTCTTGACTTATCAACTTTCAAGAAAACTGGAGATCTCATTCCTTGGGAACTACTCTTCCAATAAATACCAGTTTATACCCAGGACCCGTGACACAGAATTTGGCACCAAGGACCTTCCCCTAAACCTGAAGATCTATTATGAGGGACAAGAGTTGGATCAGTTTGATACCTATATGGGAGCCCTTACAGTCAATTACCAACCAGTAAAAGGACTATCTCTTAAGTTTACAGGATCGGCATTCAGGACCTCCGAACAGGAGACTTATGATATTCTTGGACAATACCTGATCAATGAACTGGACAACACCCTGGGATCTGATACCTATAGAGATAGCATCCTGAATGTGGGGATTGGTACCCTGCTTACACATGCCCGGAATTATTTAGATGCCATTGTGGTTTCTGCATCACACCTGGGTAGTTATCAGACAGCAAACAACCGGCTTCAATGGGGTTTGTCTTACCAGTATCAGGATTTCTTTGACCGGATCAATGAATGGGAATTACTCGATTCATCCGGTTATGTACTCCCTTATGATGGAGAAGAACTGGTCCTGAGTGACTCAAGACGTACAGAGAATAGCATCGCTTACGATCAGATCAGTGGTTTCATCCAGAATACCTGGGAGATAAATGGAGAAGATGCCGATGTATTCCTTACCACCGGGCTACGAGCATCTATCTGGAACTTCAACAAGAGCACCATGCTAAGTCCCCGTGTTACCCTGAGTGGTCAGCCCTTTTGGGAACGGGATGTCATGTTTCATGTATCTGCAGGATATTATTACCAGCCCCCCTTCTACAAAGAGATGAGAATGCCTGATGGCACTATTAACCAAGAGATCCTGCCCCAGCGTTCGATACATCTGTTGGTAGGTGGTGACTACATCTTCTCCATGTGGGACAGACCCTTTAAATTTACGGGTGAAGCTTATTACAAATGGTTGAATAATTTAATCCCCTACAAAATCGAAAATGTAAGACTCTCCTATGCCGGGGAGAATATTTCTCAGGGATATGCAAGGGGTATTGATTTTAAGCTGAACGGTGAATTTGTGAACGGTGCCGAATCATGGATGACCCTTTCGTTGTTGCAAACCAAAGAAGATGTGGAAGGAGATTTCGCCTACATTTTTGATGGCAATAACTACGTCCGGATGCCCGCGGGTGAATTTCCCAGGCCCACCGACCAGCTCTTTACATTCGGACTATACTTTCAGGACTATTTTCCCAACAATCCAGGTTACAAGGTGCATTTAAATGCCTTCTACGGTACCGGATTGCCACTGAGCAGTCCAAATGATGACCAGTACTATACCCAAATCCGAATGAAGCCCTACAGAAGGGTGGACATTGGATTCTCCAAGGTAATTAAACGGGAAACAGATATGCTGGGAGAAAAGAATCCCCTGCGGTTTTTTGAAAGTATCTGGATCAGCGGCGAAATATTCAACCTGCTTGGAATTAAAAACGAAGCCTCCTACTTATGGATCAGAACAATCTCCGACCAGCAAGGGATCCCTGGTCAGTTTGGAGTTCCCAACTACCTCACAGGACGCAGATTCAACCTAAGAATCTCCGTCAATTTCTAGGCTACTTGTCACTTTCCCACTTGTCACTTTCCCACTTGTCACTTTCCTACTTTGCCCCTATTTACACTTTCCCTGTACAAGGAATTTGCTTATTTCCATTCGGGTTCTTTTCATATCCTCCCTTGCTGCAACCTCGGCTGGAAGTTGTGAACGATCACCTTTATAGCCAATAGCCATCATGGCAACCGGTTCATACCGCGTGGGGATGACCAATGCTTCTTTGGCCCTTTCTACATCGTAACCAGCCATTTGGTGAACCATCAGACCCATATGCGTAGCTTGTATGAGGAGATTGGACACAGCCATACCCGTTTCATAGAAAGCCAGGCGGTTGGGGCGGTTTTTATAAGTAGATATTACCTGTGCGAGCCCCAGAACAAGCAAGGGAGCAGTTTTTGCCCACACCTGGTTAGTCTCAGTCAACAAGTCGAGAAGGACCTCATAATCAGGCATTTCTTTCGTGGCAAAAATAAATCTCCACGGCTGGGAATTGTTGCCGGAAGGTGCCCATTTTGCTGCTTCAAACAGGAGATGAATCTTGTCGAATTCAACAGGCTTAGGATCAAAGGCTACCGGACTCCAACGTTGACTTATTAATTCGTGGATTTTGTCCATGTTATTTAAGAATAAGGGATTAGACATTATTACATATTATAACAGTCTATGGTGAGATATGTTTTACTAACTTTATCGCTTCACTTATATACTCATTACAGAACAATTTTTTGCTATGAAAACAGAAGATTACATCCAGCGAGAAGACAAGTATGGGGCGCATAACTATCACCCACTTTCTGTGGTTCTTGACCGCGGAGAAGGAGTGCATGTATGGGACGTTGAGGGAAGGAGATATTACGATTTCCTTTCTGCATATTCTGCAGTTAATCAAGGGCATTGTCACCCGAAGATTGTGGCAGCCATGACTGAACAGGCCAGCAAGTTAACACTTACTTCCAGGGCATTCTATACCAGCATGCTGGGTGAATTCGAAGAGTACATTACCAGCTACTTTGGATATGATAAAATATTGCCCATGAATTCGGGTGCTGAAGGTGACGAAACTGCATTGAAACTTTGTCGTAAATGGGCCTATGAAAAGAAAGGGGTTGCAGAAAATGAAGCGAAGATCATTGTATGTGAAGGTAATTTCCATGGCCGGACCATTACCATCATCTCCATGTCTACCGATCCGGATTCTTACAAAGGCTTTGGTCCTTACACCCCAGGATTCATCACCATCCCTTACAACGATACGGAAGCGCTGGCAAAAGCACTAGAGGATCCTAACGTAGCAGGATTCCTTGTGGAACCCATCCAGGGTGAAGCCGGAGTATATGTACCGGATGATGGATTCCTGAGCAAAGCTTATGAACTCTGCAAAGAGAAGAATGTCCTGTTTATTGCCGACGAGGTTCAGACAGGTCTGGCCAGAACAGGTAAACTCCTGGCTTGTGATCATGAAGGGGTCCGTCCTGATATTCTGATCCTTGGTAAGGCCCTTTCGGGTGGAGTCTATCCTGTATCAGCGGTACTTGCTGATGATGAGATCATGCTCTGTATTCGTCCAGGTGAGCATGGTTCCACTTATGGTGGAAATCCGGTAGCAGCCAAGGTAGCCATTGCTGCATTGGAGGTGATCAAAGAGGAGAAACTCTCTGAGCGCGCTGAAGAACTGGGTGAAAAATTCCGTGCCGATTTGAGAAAAATCGACTCTCCCATGATAGAACTTGTAAGGGGAAAAGGTTTATTAAATGCCATAGTGATCAAACCAAAAAATGGACAAACTGCATGGGACGTATGCGTAGCCCTGAAGGAGAATGGTTTGCTGGCCAAGCCCACCCATGAGCATATTATCAGATTTGCTCCACCCCTGATAATTACTGAGGAGCAAATAAATGATGCTGTTGATATTATAAGCAAAACCATCCTTGCCTTCAGCTAATCAAAACCTAACTCATTAACTACTAACAAAAAACGGGACCCGCAAGTCCCGTTTTTCTATCTAACATTCCACTAAGCACTAGGCACTAATCTACCTTTTTACATATTTTACTGTAGCTGAAAGGTCCGGCCCTTCTATCCTAATCACATAGATTCCTTCATTTTGCCAGGAAATTTCAAGGCTTCTAAACCCAATGGCACTATAATACTCCCTGGAGGAAACCAGTCGTCCGTCGGTGCTGTATATCTCTACCCTGTAATCACCCAAAGTGGGTAGTTCCATGTAGATCAAACCATTGCCTGGATTCGGAAATATCATAAATTGACTGGCTTCCTTATGCGAT
>SDBT01015378.1_pt1 | contig 12165 bp, 11 predicted proteins | sample 2277101 | NCBI WGS metagenome assembly SDBT01 (sample SAMN10404973, study PRJNA504765) | marine sediment metagenome | isolation source: marine sediment core GS10_PC15, 103 cmbsf | place: Arctic Ocean: Southern Knipovich Ridge | collected 2010
CTCTGCCAGGGGGCTTGGGGGGTGTCCGTGTCGATGTCGACTATCCGCAACTCGCCCGTCTCGCTGTTTCGGTACAGCCACAGCTCCATCAAAAGGGTAACCATGCCCTCGCACAGGGCTTGGTCGTAGCCGTTGCGCTCGGTCAGCAGGCGGACGCGCACGCGGGCGCCGGATTCGATCTTGCCGCGCTCTTCCGGGGGGATCACCTTGATGCCTTCGGGGCCCAACATAATCGGCATGGCAGCGCCGATCACCCCGTTGGGCGCGACGACGATCTCGTCGCAGGCCAGCGAGATGATGGCCCCGGCGGAAAACGCCTCCGGATGGACGTAAGCGACTGTATAGACATTCGCCAGGTCCTGCGTTATCGCATCGCAGATCGCGTTCATCGCCCGGATTTCCCCGCCGGGCGTATCCATGTCGAAGATCACGATCTGGGCGCCCCTGTTGCGGGCCTGGACGATCTTGTTACTGATGATGTCGTAAGTGGAGCGCCAGCGGATGTCGCCGTGGATGGGAATTATGAACGCGCGGGTGATTTCCGCCGGCAGGCCGGCCGGGTCGACTGCGGTGATGCGCGGCGGAAACCATCCGAGTTGGCGGATTCGGGCGCCCTCAGGCGGGTCGGGCCAGTCGCCGGCAGGCGGCTCATCAGCCGGCAGCACGTCATCGGCCGGCGCCGCCACGGAAGGGTCGGCTGGAAGCACCTCCGCCGAAGGCGCAGACTGCGCCCGGCAAGGCCCAACGGCCCAGCCGACAACTATCGCCAACATCGCTGATAACAACACGGACCTTTGCGAGATCATCGCGTCCTCTTCAAACCAATCGGAAAACGGGATAGAAGTATTCTACGCTCAGACGCCACGCCGGACAACCACCAAACGCCAGCTGCCGCAAGCGATATGAGGCTGTCAAGCTGCCGCACCAGGCCCGGCTAGCCGAGCCTCGCCAGCCCGAAGACAATCAGGATCGCGCCCCCCAACAGCGACGCGATCACCAGCGAGATGAAACACAGGCTCATCAACACGAAGTCGGGCTGGCTGGCGGGTCGGTTTCGGCTGGCGGCTTCGAACAGCTTGCTGGAGCCCCCAAGCCACTCCCAAAGCATGTACACTCCCAGCAGCATAAGTGCAGCGCCTATGGCAAGCAGGATAACACCCAGGATCATGTCGACGGACCTTGTGTAACCATGAGAGTGTAGGCGCCTGCGGTGCGATCGACAAGCTCAAAACCCCGTCGTGCCTGTTGGGCCGCTGCCGGTCAAGGGGCCCGGACATGAAAACAGCCCGCAGACACAGTGTCCGCGGGCCGGTGTGGTGTTCGATGCAGCCTGCTGGGCCGCGGGCTCGTCATGCCGAACTTACGGTGCGTCGTTGGGCGTGGCCGGCGACGGCGTTTTCCATCGCCGTTACGATCGCTTCCTGAAGTTCCTCGACCTTGAAGACCGGCTTGATCAGCAGGTCGTCCCCGCCGCGCTGCCAGGCCCGCCAGGCTACGTCATAACGGTCCATCCAGCCAGTCAGCAGCACTGCCGGCCGGGGGAGAATCTGCGAGAGCGCCTCGAGGATACCGGTCTCAGCCAGTTCCGAAGCGACAATCACCAGGTCCGGCTGCCAGTGGTCGGCCTTACCGATGGCTTCGGCCGGCTTCTGCTGGTGCACAACAAGATGTGCGTGCGACTCAAGGTACTCCGTTGCCTGCTCTGAAAAACGCCAATCCGGTTCCACGATCAGGACCTTCATATGAATTGCTCCTTATCGGCCATTAAGCCATGCGCCATTGGTCCCGCGATACTTTGCGCCATTAGTCCCGCGATACTTTCCTTATCTTTATCGGAAACTAGGCGGGAGGACATGAACTCCAAACCCCCAATTATCCAGATCATGGCGCGCGGCCATGATGGCCGTCGACGCAACTATCGCTATGTTAAGATGTTACATTGCCCGGCCTACCCCTGAGAATTGCGGCCCGTCCGAGAGCCAAGGCGTTCGATCGGTCGAAAGCAGCGCGACGGCCACCTTCGGTCTGTGCGTGCTGGGGCGAGCGACAGTCGGGGCGGAGGGTCCACGGCAGCGCGGGCCGGCTACTTGATGAGGTGCTGCTCGAAGGCCCTGACGGGGAATGCCTCGCCGGGGGAACGGCTGAGGGGCTCAATATCGCCAAACAGGTAGACATGATCGAAGCCGATGCGCAAGTTCTTCTGTAAAGCCCTGACGAGCATCATCAGTTCGTTGAACTGCGCAGCCGTCGGTGGATTCGTGGAGAAATCGCCAACCAGGCACACGCCGATGCTCTCAGCGTTGAAATCGTCGCCGAGCCTGTCGGTCTGATGGCCCGCCTGCTGCGCTCGCCACAGGGCGGTGGCTTGCAGTTCCGCCTCGCCCGAACCGTCGCCGGCGAGCGTTACGACAAAATGACACTGCTCCACAACGTCAATTCCCTCCGCTGCGGTGGCATGAACGACTATGTTGCACCACTTGGCGGAATTGATGGGCACGTCCGTGTCGGAGATGATCGACGTAACCCGGCTGCCCCCGCCGATGGCTGTAAGAGAAACGGCCGGCTGATAGGGCTCGGTCTCCATCAGCATCAATGTAAACACGCCGACCGTCATTGCCGCCAGCAATGCCGTCAGCGTCTTAATCGTTCGCGAACTACTCATAATGGCCCCATATAACCGATCCATACTGTTTAGAATCGGCATGCGCCGGCAGAATCAGGAGGGAATTTAGACCCATACCCCGGGCATTGCAAGATCATTTATCATTTTTCCCCCAGATTTCTCGCCCCGTCCGCAGGCGAGCCGATCGCCGCCCCCTACAGGTCCTGCCCGGGTCGCGGGCGACGGTCAGATCGACTCGGTGGGGGCGTCATCATCGTCGATCAGACCCAGCTCAGCCAGAGCCTTGCGGGCAGCCCCTTGCTCGGCTTCCTTTTTGTTGACGCCCCAGGCGCTTGGGAAGTGTCGCCCCTCGATGACGACCGCGACCTCAAAGCACTTGCTGTGATCCGGGCCTTTCTCGTCCAGCAGACGGTAGTCGGGCGTTGTGTTCCACTTCCTCTGGGCGCACTGCTGGAGCATGGACTTGAAGTTGTCCTGATGCTCGTTGGCGAAGGCTTCTTCGATGTGCGGGGCGGCGTAGCGAATGATGAACTCCCGGGCTGGGTCGATTCCGCCATCGAGGAAAATCGCTCCGATGACCGCTTCCAGCGCGGCGGCGGCTACCGATTGCGGCACGCCGCCGGGGCGGTCCATGCCTTTGCCCATGGCGACCGTCTCGCACAGACCAATCAGCCGGGATATCTTCGCACACGTCTGGCGGGAGACGACGACCGACTTGATCTTGGTCATCTCGCCTTCGAGCAGGTCGGGGTAGCGCTCGTAGAGATCGTGCACCACGACCACGCCCAGCACCGCGTCGCCCAGAAATTCCAGGCGCTCGTTGCTTTCCAGGCGGCTGTTGGCTACCGAGGCGTGCGTAAGGGCAGTTTCGAGCAGGTTTGGGGCGTGGAAGTGATAGCCGATAAGTTGCTCGGCGTCGTTCAGAAAGGCTTCCTTCACGGATAATTCCTGACATGCAGGCCGATCGCGACAGCCTCCAAAACCGTAACGCGCGGTGATGGCGAATGTCGCAAGCGGCCTGATGATCTACGAATTACAGCCGGCTGATTATACCCCGCAACCGGCCGTCGTCCAAATATACACATCGGAAGGAAGGCGGCGAATATTTCAGAATATTGCCCTTGCCGGGGCAGCCAGTCGCGCCAACCCCGCCAAGCCGCTAGGCGAACTGCCGGCGGTGGGCCAGGCCGTAGTTGTAGGTCTCGTCGTAGAACGCCCGGAGATTCTCGACGGGGTTGTCCGGCGTGATGCCGTTGCCGGCTGTGATCATGCATCCGCCTTGGGGTGAGTCGTAGGTGTCGATCATAAAACGCACTTCCTTGCGGACGTCGTCGGGCGTTCCCCACGGCAGGACTTGCTGAACGTCCATTCCCGCCCAGAATGCTATCCGCCCGCCGAACTTCTCAGCCACCTCGCGCTCGTCCATGGTGTACTTCTGGATCGGGTGGATTACGTCCAGGCCGATCTCGATGAAGTCTTCCATGAACGGCCTGACGTCGCCGCACGTGTGCAGCCAGAAGTGCATGTTGTGTTCGTGGGCGGCGTCGATTAGCCGCTTGTAACGCGGCTTGAAGAACTCCTTGAAGATCGCCGGCGAGAACATAGGCCCGGTCTGCATGCCGATGTCGTCGGTGGTCTGAATGGCGTCCACGTCCAGCTCCTTGCCGGCCCGCCGGATGACGGTCTCGTGGAAGTCGCACAGCGCGTCCATCAGCTTGTGCATGGCGCGCGGGTTCTCGAAGAAATCGCACAGGATGTTCTCCATGCCCCGCAGCGACCACATCCGCTCGTAGAAGCAGAACGCCCACGAAGCAAGCGTGTATCGCCCCTTGGCCTCGGTCGCCAGCTGCTCGGCGCAGCCTTCGTACATCTGCGGTATGTTCGGATCCGGCCAGGCGGCGAGCACCTCGTCCAGCATGGCCATATCGGTGATGGCAACATTGGCGTCGTGGGCGTGGGTGTCGTGGCCTTCGGGCTTGGGTCGGTCCAGCCACGCGTAGCCGGGAATTTCGTTTTCGGAATCGTCCCAGAAATCCGGGTAGCGCGGGCCCACGGTGAACATGTCGTTGGGGTACTCAGCCTGGATGGCCCGTACCTCATCGGCGCGGTCCTCGAAGGCCCCGGCGCCGTTCCATTGGTGAATCATCATCGGCACACGCGACGGGCGGCGATGCTCGATGGCTTTACGGACCTCTTCGGCTGGAAGGGGGGGTCTCATGTGTGCTCCTCGTAACTACTCCAGTTCAATGACGGCCACATCTTCGTGGCCAAGGGTAAGCGTCAGCGTGCGGTTGTCAACCGTCAGGGATCGATGGTTGACCAATTCCGTCCCGGATCGGGCGGATCGGGAGGATTGGAACTAGAACTCCGAACTAGAAGCTCCCCGCGATGGGCCGTGTCAGCCGAGGCGCCACTCGATGCGCTCGACGTCCCAGTCCCGGCCCGATGACGATTTGACGGTCTCGAACCCCCAGAACTTGGTCGTGGGCTCGGCCGTCTGTGGCTCGCCGAACAGTGGGTCGTAAGGAACGTAGAGGCAGCCGAACACGAACACGTCGTCGCTCTTGAGTATCGGGACAAAATGGATGCCGTCTTGGGACCAGTGAATCCACCGTTGGTCGTCATCGTCGCGGTAGTCATGGTTCGGAATCATGAGCATCCCGTGCTTGTATTGCCAACAGAAATGCCCGTGTCCAGCCATGAGCGGGTTGCCTTCGTACTTGGTGTAGGGCCCGGTAAGGCAATCCGCAATGGCCACTCCGTTTCTGGTCGGCATTCCGCTTTGGCCCCCTTTGTAGTACATGAACCATTTGTCGTTGAGGTGCATGTGCCTCGGATTCAAGGCCCTGGCGCTGTCCCAGCTTTCTCCGTCCCGCTCGGGCGTGACCAATACGTCGATCTCCGGCGGCTTCGTCCATGGTCCCTCGGGCGAATCGGCGACCAGGCACGTGATGCCGACCGGACGGTATCCGTACTTCTCGACATTGGTCGACCATACCTCGGTGAACAGGTAGAACTTCCCTTCGTGGAACACGACGTTGACCTGTTCCAACACCAGGTCATAGCACGAGCCTTCGGGGCCGAGCGGGAGATGGCCGTGGGCCGTCCAATGATGCGTGTCTTGGGAGCTCAAGTACAGGATCCGGGACGAATCAGGCCTGAAGTCGCGCCCTTCAGGCGTTTCGAAGAAATGGGGATCGCTCCACTCTCGCGCTTCGGCGCAGCGCGAGCGATCCATATCGAGCATCCACATGTGGTACTTGCCGCCGTGATAGATGATCCGGGATGGATCGGATTGCCAGTTATTGATGTCCAGGCCGACGGCCTCGGGGTTGACGATCCAGCTCAGATTGCTGGAGGTCCTCGTCTTTCTAATGCTCTTGAGCTCGGGCGGAATTGTATAGGCCCCCTCTGCCGCGCGAGAATAGATCCCATCGGCGCTCTCGGCTTGGCTTGTGAGATGTTCGTTCATGCTGCAGCATCCTATGGATCGAGGGATCGAGGGACACCATACTTAACTGGTGCGTGTGTGGGAAGATCGAGGAACTCTAAGTATGGCGTTCCCTGAACTTGAACTCCTGAATTAAACGCGAACGGTCGCCCGCGCCGGTTCGTTAGTAGCATGGGTCGTTTTACGCGGTGACCAACTCGAGCAGGGCCACGCCTTCGACTTCCAAATCGACTGTGACCTGACCGTCGACGATGGCGATGTCGGCCTCGCTGACCAGGTCGCGACAGGCTGTTGCTGAGGCCAAGGGGCCGGTGAGTGTGACGGTGATCGACCGGGGGGTCTGCTGATCGTTGAAGACCGTCACGCAGTTGTCACCGAAGCGCTCGACATAAACGTCCTCGGTGTCAACGGTCGCGTTGGTGATGGGCTGCCAGCCGGCCTCGCCCACGCGCTTGCACAAGGGGACGTACTTCTTGAATAGCTCGCGGTCGCGCTCGTACCAGTCGGGGTTGCCGAAGTAGGAGTCGCTGAAGGCGTTGGGGCTGAAGTAGCCCGGGTACATCCCGTAGGCGACGCAGCGTTTCATGTACCGCTCGGTCATGTCGTAGGTGAATGTCTTGAAGTCCGAGTTCATCAGGAAGCAGTATGGCTTGGCCCCGGTCAGCGCCCGGCGGTAGAGCATTCCCTCATCGGTCAGCGGAGTCCACTTGCCTTCGTGGTTCCAGTTGGTCTCCGTGCCGAGGACGTCGAGGTAGGGGGCTAACCAGCAATAGCGGCCGGGGACGGTGTTGGCCATCGTCATGCAGCCGCGGCTGCGAAGATCCTCGGCCAATTGTCGCGTGAACTCGTAGACCACCAGCCCGGTGAACACGACCGGCCGGTACGTCTGGGCGTCGTAGCTCAGCGGCGTTTTCATCGCGCCGAAGTGCGCGCGGGAGTGGTCGAGGTCTTCGGTGATGTAGCCTTCGATCGAATCGATGTACCAGCCCGAGACGTTGGCCAGCGGGTCGGGGTTCTCGACCCAGTTGGCGATCTTCTCTTCGTTGATGATCGTGTTGTAGTGGTTGGGCTGTTCGACGCCGGGGGCGGAGTTCATGCTCCAGACGATCCCGTCGCACCAGGCGGCGTCCACGGCGATGCCCGCGATGCGGCCGGAGGCGCGATGGTATACGCTGGTCTCGAAGCAGTGGGCTTCGTGGTTGCCGTCGGCCTTGAGCTTGTCGATGGCTGCCATGGCATTGTCCATGTCGCGCGGCAGGTCCTTGTCCATCGCAACCCAGAACGTCAGCGGCTCGATGTAGTGGAACGTCAGCAGCTTGCCTGTTTCGTTACCCCAGGCCAGGTCGCCGCCGATGCCTTCCTTGAAGCGGAAACCGAAGTCCTCGAAGTCCTTGATCGACGTGCTCTCGAAGAACGGCACCCACAGGCCGTGCCCGCCCGTGCGGTCGGCGAAGGCGTCGGGCTGGAGTTCGTACATCCGCTGGATCGCGCCGCGAAACCCCCACGTGCCGTCAAAGGCGAACACGTCGGCCGCCAGCGTCGCCGACGGGCTTTCGGGCGTCAGGGCGATGTCGAAAGCGATGTAGAGCGCGTTGAGGCCCGCGCTGTAGCCGACGCGATAGACCGCCGGCTGCGTGAAGTCCAGCGAGACGGCCCGGCCGTTGTCGCCGGTCGCCACCGCCGCCAGCGGCCAGCGGCTCAAACGTCCGCGACCGGCCTGGATGTTGGCGGTCAGCAGGTACTCGCCGGGCGCGGTCGTTGCGGTGTCGCTGCGAAAACTTCCCAGCCATCGCCAATCGCCATCGGTGAGCGGATACACGTACAGGACCGTCAGCGCCCGGTCGTCGCCGGTGCTGTCGGTGAGGGTCGCCTCGATGTGGATGTCGGCATCGCGCCGTTGCGCTGTCTGCGCGACGGTCAGGTTCAGGCAGTCGGCCCTGTCGGCGGGCACGAGTTGAGTCGTCTCGGCTGCTTCGGCCACGTACCAGCCTTCAGCGAGGGCGGCGCCGGCCGGCAGGGCCAGTCCGTCCAGGCTGATTGCACCGTCAGCGGGGAGCTGGGCCAGATGAGGATTTCGGAACTGGGCCTGGCCGGCTATGGCCAGGCAGACCAGGCGAACGACGACCGTCTTGGCCGGCCGTGTCGGCACGATGCGGACCTCCGCGTCATGCCACTCGCCATCCGGCAGGGAAAACGCTGTGAACGGCTGGTCGATGGTCTTGCCGTTGTCGTCCAGAAGCGTGAGGGTCAGGGAGTAGTCGAACGTCCTGCGGAAGGTCAGGTCTTCGCATCGGCTTTGGACGCTGGCGACGACGACCCGCGGCACGCGCTGGTTCAGCTCGACGGTCTGCTGGAAACCGGCGGAGGCCTTGGGGTTTTCGTCGATGTCAGCCACCTCCGGCGGGGCAGCCTGGCAGGTCAACACGTCGCCGTCCTGGCTGGTGGCTACCTGGGGCTCGATCGGCTCCCAGGCATCGGCGGCCAGGAGATTGTCCGTCTCGCCCAGCAGCGAGATGATGTCGATGGCGGTGGGGCGGGTTGTGTCAGTCATAATGTCGAATTTCTGCGCTTGGGCGGCTATTCAAAACTGCCGTAATCGCGGCAGGCCTCGGCGAAGGCGTCGATGTTTTCCAGCGGCACTTCCGGTTCGAGCACGTGGGTGGGCGAGATCATCAGCCCGCCGTCGCGGCCGTACTTGTCGATCAGTTCCTTCACACGGGCCCGAACGTCGTCGGGCGAGCCCCAGGGCATGGTGGACTGCGTGCCCATGCCGCCGTCGAAACTGAGACGCCCTTTGTAGCGGCGGTGGATTTCGTCGATGTCCAGGCACTCCGGCTGGATGGGGTTGAGCACGTCCAGCCCGGCGTCGACGAACTCGTCGACGATGTCGATGCAGTTACCGTCCGTGTGGTACCAGATCTTGGCCTCGCTGTTGAGCTGGCGGACGCGCTGCCAGATCTTGGCCCAACGGCTGTGAATGAGGTCGGCCCACGCAGCCTTGTTGAACATGAGGGCGTTCTGGTTGGCGACGTCGTCGCCGCACTTGACGTACATCACGCCGGCTTTGGCGGCTGCCTCGGCGCGGACCATGTTCGCCTGGAACAGCCGCTCGAGCAGGCACTCGGCCCAGGCGGGTTGCTCGATGGTATCCATCAGGAACTGCTCGTAGCCGCGGATCTGCCAGGCTGCCTCGTACATGTGCCCGACGAACATCGTCGAGACCTTCCCGGCTGCGTGGGCGTCGGCGACCTCGGCAGCCATGTTCGAATCGTCCCAGACGGTCATGTCGATGAGCGGATAGTTCTCGATCTCCGAAAGGCTTTCGGCGTTGCGGAGCGGCGAGATGTAGCCCCAGAAGTGGTAGAACCCGCTGGGCACCATCGCCACACCGTTGCTGTCGAACGTCGTCCCTTCGGGCAACTCCTCACCTTCCCAGTAGGGCGAATAGTCGATGGGCTCGTAGTCGGCCGGCGAGCGGAGACCTACCTCGACGGGCTGAAAGAAAGCGTAATGCGCGCCAACGTCATCGCAGCCGATATGCTCGCGAATGCGGTCGGCCAGATCGCCCACGAAGTTCGCACCATAAAGAATCCGGCCCGGCCGTTCGTGGTTTGTAGTGGCGACGAAGTTCTCAAGGTCGGTTGACATTGTCACATCCTAGAAATTCAAAGATACAAGAAACAAGATACAAAGCCGCATCGCAACTCAGGGCCTGGATCAGGAGGGACTTTGTTTTTTGTACCTGCCTGCCGGCAGGCAGGTCTTGAGATTTCGAATTTCCGTCGCGCAGCGACGGCCTACAGTCCTCTGCCGAAATAGTTTTCCAACTCGCTGTCCAGCATCGGCACGTCCATCGGCGTGCTGCCGTTTCGCAGGCTCATGGTGGCCTGGTAGCCGGCGGCGACGCTGTAGCGGGCGGCGACGGGCGAGGTGTTGGTGGGGATGTCCTCGCGGACGTAGTCGAGGAACTCATTGACGATGGCCGGGTCCGACCCCCCGTGGGTGCCGCTTGAAGGATCCAACTGATGCTCGATGTCACCGTGTTCCCTGTAGCAATCCTCGCGACGGTTCCACACGCGGACGGTCGCCCGGCCGGAGTCGTTGAAGTTCTCCACGCGACCCTCGGTGCCGATGACGGTGTAGTTGCGCCAGCAGTCGGGCGTGTAGTGACACTGCTGGTAACTGGCCAGCACCCCGTTATCCAGCTGCATCAGCATCATCGACAGGTCTTCGACGTCGGCGAATGGGTTGACGCCGGTCTGGTTGTACCACGGCCAGTGCTCATCGCTCAGGAACGCGGCTGAGCCGTAGGCGTCCGGGTCACGCTTGTCTTCGACGCGGTTGTAAACGCCCAACTCGCCCATGGCCACCACGCGCCTGCTGTACCCGCCGCACAGCCAGTGCAGCACGTCGATATCGTGCGCGCCCTTCTGCAGCAGCAGGCCCGTCTGGGTCTTCCGCTCGGCGTGCCAGTCCTTGAAGAACGCGTCGCCGCCGTAGCTAACGAAGTGGCGGCACCAGCCGGCCTTGACCTCGCCGATTACGCCGGAGTCGATGACTTCCTTCATCTTCAGCACGACGGGGAAGTGTCGCATGTTGTGCCCGAGGTAAAGCTTGCTGCCGGTCCGCCGGGCGGTTTCGAGAATACGGTCGCAGCCTTCGATGGTGATGGCCATCGGCTTTTCGAGATAGACCGCCTTGCCGGCCTCCAGCGACGCGACAGCCACTTCCTCGTGGAAGGGGTCCGGCAGCGTAACGAAGACGGCGTTGACGTCGTCGCGGGCGAGCAGATCGTGATAGTCTTCGTGGAAGTCGGGCTTGCTGCCGATGTGTTGCTCGTAGAAGTCGGCTATGTCCTTCCTGATGTCGCAGATCGCAACGATGCGGCAGCCTTCGTCGGGCTTGTGGGCCGCGAAGCTGAGCCCGCCGCGTCCGCCGGCGCCGATGACGCCGATGTTCAGTTCCAATGCCTCTGCCATTGGGTCGACTCCTTGATATCCGGTTTTGTGCGGAAGCGTCTAATGTAGCCGCCCAGCCCGGCAGAACAAACAAAAACGACGCTTTGATCCACCGGCGTGCCGGGCAAAGAGATGTCCACAGGCACCTGCGGGGCAGAACCCGTCGTCAACGCCGGTTCAGCCACCGCCGATGGGTCGGCCAGGTCGAACTCCGCCATCACCATGAGCCCCATGGCAAGAACGAACAGAGACGTTGGGCATCGTCTGGGCATTACGAACTCCTTACATCTGCCTGGGCGCGTTTGGTAAACTGGAAGCAGACCAGAGCCCGCGGCCGCATTCCCGATGTTTTCCTCCCAACCCACGCCGGTCGCCCATTGCCGCCCGCCGTCGTTTCGACGGCCGATCACGCGCCTACACCTACAGGCCCAAGGTGACGATCAGCGTGCCGTCGTGGACGGTGACGCCCTTGAGGATCAGCTTGGCGATGGTCGTTTTGGTATCCTCGGCGGTCAGTTGGTAGACGGGGATGACGTTAAGCACCTTCTGGGCGACGGTGGTTGCGGCCGTTTGGACCATTGAGAGGTACCGGGCGGGGATGCCGGGCAGGTCCATGCGCTCGAACTGCATGTCGGTCAGGAACAGTTCGCCCGTCTCCGGGTTGAAGTCGATCCCGAACGTCACGTCGACGGCGGCCCCATAAGACTGCGGCCCGTCGCGGAGGTGGAGCGTTATCACCCAGTCAACCCCCGCGCCGATCCGGTCCGAGCCTTCCTCCAACACCACGCGCGGATTCGCGAAGGTCACGTCGACGTTGACAACGATCAGCGTATAGGTCTTCGTGATTGGGAATTCCTTATCGAGCGTCTGCTGGATCTGCTGCTCGGTGATTCGGATATTGACGGTTCGCCCTCGCAGCACGACCACTGCCACCACGGCTGAGGCGACGATGACGGCCAGAGTAATACCTATGACGATGGCGACTATCTTGATGCGCTGGGCGGGTGTTCTGGACATACGATCATTCTCCCATTTCATTGAGTCGTTTGCTAGCCGGCCCCGCCGCGGCGGGCGGCCTGGGGGCCGAAGCGTTCGACGATGGCGTCCATGGCCAGGTCGATTCGCTGTTGTCG
>SDBT01015379.1_pt1 | contig 12165 bp, 10 predicted proteins | sample 2277101 | NCBI WGS metagenome assembly SDBT01 (sample SAMN10404973, study PRJNA504765) | marine sediment metagenome | isolation source: marine sediment core GS10_PC15, 103 cmbsf | place: Arctic Ocean: Southern Knipovich Ridge | collected 2010
ATTCGGTTGCGCTGCTCGCCCCGTGAAAAATTCTCGATATATATCGAAAGTAATCACATTTAGCAACTTATTTCTACGGGGCTCGTTTCGTCTTTTCCTTCGACAGGCTCAGGACAGGCGTCACTTGGTTGCGTTTTTTCTTACGCTCATCGATAATTTGCTTTTTGATTTCATCCATAACCGTTTTACGAACCCCGATATTAGCTGCGCAACCACAACCAATTAACCTAACCGATCCATCGATAATCTTAGGACAGGTATCTTGCAGAGTTTTTTGAACTACTAAAGAGTCACCACCGTAATCCTAAGATTTAGGGTTTGTTGCTGAAGCGGCCTTGGTGGTGAGGACCCCGAGGTTATCAACTTTTAAGGTAAGATCGAGGGAAAACTTCTCGCCTGAGCGTTTATTTCTGATAACTAAAGGGATATTGAAGCAATTGGATGATACTTTTTCCGGCTCTCCCAACTCAATTATTTCCATCAAATCCCTCTTAGGCTGGGTCCGGGGAGGGGGGGATATCTTTAGTGGAGGTTTTACCTTAACCTCGGCAGGGGAAGCGCCAGGGGAAGGTTGCGGACCTGGAGAAGGCCTGAGGGATTCCAGGGTCTTCTGTTCTTGTTGGGGGGTGGGAGGGGGAGGTTGCAGTCGGTCAGGAGACTCCTTGGAAGGCTTATCTCTTAGAGATTCTATCGTGGTCAGTTCGGAGGTGCTTTTAAGTTTATTGATTACCCTTTTGCTTATGGTAGTTAGGCAGGGAAGCACCCCCTCTCCCTGACTGGCAATAGATTCGAATGAAGGGGCACCGTGTCTATTCAAAGCTGACTGGAGTTCCTCCAGCGAGGAGGTCTCGGGTAAATCCCGCTTGTTGTACTGGAACACAAAGGGGATCTCCTTTAGATCTTGATGATAGTCTCGGAGATTTTCTTCCAGATTTTTTAGGCTTTCCAGGTTCTCGGGAAGCATTTTTTTCTGAGAGTCGACAATAAATACTATCCCATCAACATTTTTAAGTACCAGCTTGCGGGTAGCATTGTAAAAGACTTGACCAGGCACGGTGTAGATTTGGAGGCGGACCTTCAGCCCTCGAATCACACCCAACTCTACCGGGAGAAAATCAAAGAAGAGGGTGCGATCTCCCTGGGTAGCCAGGGTCATAAGCTTTCCCCGATGATCGGACCGGAGTTTTTTATGGATATACTGAATATTGGTGGTCTTGCCCGAAAGGGCAGGACCATAATAGACGATCTTGGCATTGATCTCTTTCCTTTTTGAATCTAATATGGCCATTGCTGCTCTCTAAATTTATTTCTTTTTCTGGGACAATACTCTTTTCGCGGCAGCAGCGAGGGATTGGGGAATGTTTTTACTGCGGGTGAGCATTCTCAGGTCACTGTCCCTAAAAAACCCTATAAATTTTATCGACATAGGTAAGGGGGTCTTGGGATTGTTCACCAGTTCCAGCTTTATCTGGTAGTTTCTGGTCCATTCCTTGTTATTCGAGATTATCCGAAGGACCTCATCGCAGACATTGCGCGACTGGCAGATCTTGAGAACTTCTCCATCGGTGAGTTTCGGGGATTTAGCTACTGAGGTTGCCACAATCTTATTGGTGTCGCGCACCAGGAGGCTTCTCGCCTCTTTATTTCCCCTTAAAGCCAGTTTGATCTTCTCGGAAACCTTCATATTCTGGATCTTCTGAAATAGGCTCTGCCTTTGTTGATCTGAAAGCTCTGAGGTCCCCTCCTTCGCTTCCGCAGGGAGCTCGATCTTCACTGCCTCCTGGGGAAGTTCGATCTTTTCCTCCAGTTTCTCTGGCAGTTCTGTTACCGCTTCTTGAGGAAGTCCGGCTATTTCCTGTTTCTCTTGAGGGAGATCTTCAATAGGCTGAGCTAAGACATAATTTTGATAGAAGGACAGCACCCGTTCCTGGTTCACACCATCAAGGTGGGGATTATTTATAAGTGTTTCAGCAATTTGTGGAGTCTGAAGGATCCTTTCCTGATTGTGGGAGATGATCTCCAGAAGTTGTCGGTTATTGTTTTCAGCTAAGAAGACGATGGTAGTATCGCTGGCACCTCGATTGAGGGCAATGGTCTCCAGAAACTGAGAATCGAGCCAGCTCTGACGAGCAAAGTAGTCAATGATCCTGGGATGAAGCTCTGTGTTGGCAAGGAAGTTTTCCAGGATATTTCGGGGTAGACCTTCAAGGCTTCCCTTAGCCTCCTGCCTTATCTGAGGATCCTTATCCGAGAGCAGATGGTACAAAAGGGGGATCAGATCACTGGAGGGTAGGGGAATAAGACCCCCGGCTGCCTTCAAACGGGCTTCCCGGGGAGCATCATTCGTAAGATATGGTGCAATTGCAGGAGAGATCGGGATGGGAGAGGACAGCTCTTTCATAGTTTGCGATCATTTTAGCTTCTTTAATTTGGGTGAGAAACCATTCTGCCGTAAGAGAGCCAAGGTCTCGTCAGCTTCTGAGCTGGTAGCGAATTTCCCCGCCCTTAAAAGGTAAACTACCTTAGTGGAGGAGCTAAAATCTATACGGGTAGTGAATCCCAGCTCGGAGATCTTATTCTTGATCTCGACGACCTTACTGAGGGAGTTAAAAGGACCTGCCTGAATGGTAAAGGTTCCATCGCTCTGAGTTATGAGCTTATTTTTAACTCCAGCAACAAACTCCACCTTCATGGAAGCGGCTCGGGCTTCGCCTTCATCAAATTTTTGGTCTATCACAACATAATTGACTTCGGTGCTCTCTTTATCAGTAATGGTAAAAGGTGACAGTCCCAATCGGATAAGTTTCTTATTAGGTCTGGCGAGTTCATTTTTGCTATACCGACCGACCTCCAGGGTATACTTTGGGGCTAACTTGGGAGCCGGCTTAGCCACCACCGCGGGAGGAAGAACCGGTTTTTCAAATACCTTTTTCGGAGGTGGAGGCTCAGGAGGTTTCCTCTGTTCAACCGGCGGAACCGGAGGCGTTTGCTCGGTGACCAGAGGTGGAAGGGGGGTAGGTGGGACAGATGGAGAGGGGGTTTGAATCGGGGGCTGCGCTACGAGAGCCGGGACGAGAGCTTGTTTCTCTCCACCCCCAAGGAATTTAATTCCAACAATAATCAAGCAAACCACGACCAGGCCTCCACCGGCGATCATGGCGATTTTCTTTGGATCAATTCCCTTTCCTTCTTCTTGGGCAGCAAAGGCTTTTACCTGGGGTTCTTCATCCGAGGGTAATGGTTCAAAGGTCTGCTCAAGCGGGCTGATCGGGGACTCTTCCTCTAAAAATGTTTTCGCCGGTGCTTCAGCCTCCAGAAAAGGCTCGGTCGTGTCCTTTTCCGCAGGGTAGATATCATCAATAGGTGGCTTGAAGAAGTCGTCTTTTAGAAGCTCTTCACTCAGGCTTTTTTTCTTCGGGGGCTTTTTACCAAAAGGTTCCTGTTCAGCCATAGGCCAGGCCTCCATTAACTCTAATGTTTTTCCTGCTCCTCTTTAGTTTTGCTGGCAGCAATAACCTTTTCATTGAGATGAGGGGGGAGCTCTTCATAGTCAGACGATTTCATAGTAAATGTCCCCCTCCCTTGAGTCATTGAGCGGAGATCCGGTTCATAGCGAAGAAATTCAGACATGGGAACCCGCGCTTTAATGACCTGAGTGCCTTCCTTTGGCTCAATTCCAATAACCTTACCGCGACGGCTGTTCAGGTCTCCGATAACATCCCCCATATATTCATCAGGAACACAGATCTCCGCTGACATAATGGGCTCCAACAGAACAGGATCCGCTTGACCAAATCCCTTCTTGAAGCCCAGAGCTCCTGCAATCTTAAAGGCCATATCCGATGAGTCTACATCGTGGAAAGAGCCATCGTAGAGGGTAGCCCTTAAATCAACTACAGGATAGCCGGCCAGAATGCCTTCAACCATTGATTCCCGAATACCTTTTTCAACTGCAGGAATATACTGGCGGGGTATTACCCCACCGGTAATTTTATTAACGAACTCAAAACCCTGGCCCCGGGGAAGAGGTTCGATCTCAGTCCAGGTATCCCCATACTGTCCCCTTCCTCCGGACTGCTTCTTTAATTTTCCCTGGGCTTGGGCCCGGGAGCGGATGGTCTCCTGGTAAGGGACCTTAGGTGTTTTTAATTCTACCTCAACTCCGAATTTTCTCTTGAGTTTCTCCGTAGTTACCTCAAGGTGACGTTGTCCCACTCCCAAGAGGATTATCTCCTTGGTTTGTGATTCCCGCTGGAGCTTAATAGTGGGGTCTTCCTCCTGGAGCTTGGCCAAGCTGGTGGCGATCTTATCTTCATCGCCTTTACTTTTGGGCTTAATCGCGAAGGAAATTGCCGCGGGTGGAAAGGTAAGGGGTTCGAAAATTATGGGATCTTTTTCATCAGAGAGGGTATCGCCGGTGTAGGTTGTGCGGAGCTTAGTCACGGCAGCAATGTCTCCGGCCACTGCCGGATTCATTGCCTGCTGTTGTTTCCCTACCAGCTGGAAGATTTGCCCTATCCTCTCTTTCTTCTGCCGGGAGGAGTTAAAAAGATTAGAGTCTGAATTGAGTTCACCGGAATATACCCGAAAGAGAGAAAGTCTTCCAGCATAGGGGTCAACTATTGTCTTGAAGACCAGGGCAGAGACGGGCTCCTGGGGATCGGGCCTGCGTTCCTTAACCTCATTGGTAGAAGGTTTTGTTCCCAGGACTGCATCCCGGTCCACGGGGGAAGGCAGGAGGTTAACTATCGCTTCCAGCAGAGGCATAATCCCGATATTTTTTTCCGCGGAGCCACAGTAAACCGGGAATAACTTTCGAGACAGCACTGCTTGACGCAGGTAGGGAGCAAGCTCCTTCCCCTTCAGCTCTTCTGCTTCAAGATATTTCTCTAAAAGATCATCATCAGTTTCGGCAATGGCCTCGGCCATCTTATCACGATAGTTCTTAACCTCAGTAGTCATCTCCGAGGGAATCTCCCCTTGCTGATATTTTCCTGAGGCATTGCTCTCGTAGACAAGGGCCTTCAATTGGATTAGATCAATTATCCCCCTGAATGACTCGGCAGCTCCGATAGGTAGCTGCACCGGAGTGAACTTATACCGCAGCTCTCCTTCCAGGTCTTCAAGAGTCTTGAAAAAATCAGCTCGTTCCCGGTCCATCTTGTTGACAAAGGCGATAAGGGGAATTTTTGATTCTTCCGCATATTGCCAGACCTTCTCCACCTCTACCTTCAGCTCCGAGAGGGAGCTGAGAACCATTATTGCCCCATCGATTGCCCGAATACAATTTTTGGTATCGGTGAGGAAGTCCAAGAAACCAGGGGTATCGATCAGATTGATCTTCTGCTTTTTCCAGGGGAAAGAGGCAACTGCTGAGTTGATACTGAGCTTGCCCTGAATCTCCTCGGGCTCAAAATCGAAAAGGGAGCTTCCAGTATTGACCTTTCCTATGCGGTTGGTAACCCCGGCATTGAAAAGGAGGGTTTCCGCAAACGAGGTCTTACCTACTGCCGGGCCTCCAATAATCGCTACATTCCTTAGATCTTTGGTCTCAAAGACTTTCATTATCCTTTAACTAATAATATATTATTATAAAAAAGTCAAGGGAAAGTGGCCCGAAGGGCACCGATAATAAAAATCAAATCAGGCCTTCCTCTCGTTTTCCAGATCCTTCAGAATTCCTCTCGAATATGATCCGCAGGCCTTCCAGGGTCAAAAACTCATCTATTTCATCAACAATTGGAGAATCCCGGGCCACAAGATTTGCCAGTCCTCCGGTAGCCACCACCTTGGGGTTAGAATTGACCTCTTTCTTGATCCGATTGACGATGCCTTCGATCAACCCCATATAACCGTAAATAATTCCGGCCTGCATACTTTGAATGGTATTCTTTCCAATTGCGGTCTTGGGCTTAATCAGTTCAACCCGAGGTAGCTTGGAGGCTGACTGAAAGAGGGCCTCACTGGAGATCAACAGCCCCGGGGCAATGCTCCCTCCCATATACTCTCCCTGGGCAGATATGTAGTCAAAGGTAGTGGCAGTTCCAAAGTCGACGATAATAAGGCTGGTCTTATACTTTTCATAGGCCCCCACTGCGTTGACTATCCGATCGGCCCCTACTTCTCGAGGGTTATCCACCTGGATACGGATCCCGGTCTTGATCCCGGGACCAACCACCAGGGGGGTGGCATGAAAATATTTTTTCCCCATTTCTTCCAGAGTATTTAACATAGTGGGCACTACGCAAGAGATAATAAGATTTTTGACCTTCTGGGTAGAGACTTTCCTAAAACGAAACAGGTCCTTTATCAGGATAAAGTACTCGTCAGGGGTCTTTTCCTTATCGGTCGACAATCGCCAGTTCTCCACCAGCTTTGTGCCCTCATACACCCCCAGAATAGTATTGCTATTACCGACATCAATAGCTAAGAGCATTTTCTCAAACCTTCAGGGGTTTAGCCGGATGGTTACCTCCCCGGCTACGATCCTCTCCACCCGGCCATTGGAGAGGCGGAGCAGGAGGGCCCCCTCTTCATCAATGCCCTGAACCTCTCCGGAGGTAATCTTTTTAAAGGAAGAGATCTGAACCGGTTTTCCCGGGAGCAGGGATAGCTTGGTATATTCGTTACGGATCCTGCGGAATCCCTTAGCCATCCATAAATCGTAATATCTTTCAATCTCTTGATAGAGGCATCTGGTGAATTGAGGGAGCGAAACATCCCCTCCGGTTTCATACCCGAGCGAGGTAATTGAGCTCAAAAGCTCTCGGGGAAAGAATTTTAAGGGAGCGTTGATGTTGACCCCGATCCCTAAGATAATAAAATTGAGGGTATTGCCTTGGCAGTCCATCTCAGTAAGAATGCCCGCCACCTTTTTGCCGTGGATTAAGATATCATTAGGCCATTTGACTTCGGGGTTTGCCTCTATGGTTCTGGCAATGACTTTGGCAGTGGCTACCGCTGCCATCAGGGTTACCTGAGGGGCTGATGTGGGGGGAATTTGTGGTCTTAAGATGATCGAGGTGTGAAGATTCCCCGGAGGAGACTGCCAGAGCCTACCCATTCTCCCTTTACCTTTGCTCTGAGAGCCGGCGATCACTACCGTTCCCTCTTTAGCTCCAAGCTCAGCTAATTTGCGGGCAGCAATGTTGGTTGAATCAATCCGCGCAAAGAAATGGATCTGCTTCCCAACGGACCTGGTAGCAAGTCCTTGTTTGATCTCCTTAGGGATTGCCGTTTCCGGGGAGGCGGTTAGTTTGTGGCGGGCACCTACCTTCAACTCAAGCCCTGTGATTCTATTATTTCATTGATCATATTCCTAAACTCCACAATCCCGCTGTCAGGAATGATGATGAAGTCTTTGTTGCCTCCGACCTTTTCCGTAATCTTTAAATACACTCCATTAGGGTTCGATTTCAAATCGAAGAAGAACATTTTATTCTTTATCGGGAGTTTCTTGCTGAGAATTTCTTCATCCATTTCTTACCTCCTTTTTTTGATCCGCCTCAGGCGGATCAGCTTATACCTCTATGAGTTCCATGCTTATATCTACTGCCCGAGCTGAATGGGTTAGGGCTCCGATGGAGATGAAATCCACACCGGTTCTAGCTATTTCCACAACATTTTCTAAGGTTACCCCTCCGGAAGCTTCGATAACTGCCCGTTTATCAATGAGTCTGACCGCAGCTTCGATGGAATCCAGGTTCATGTTGTCAAGCATTATTATCTCGGCTCCAGCTTCCACTGCCTCTTCAACTTCCTCCAGGCTTTTAACTTCGACTTCCACCCTCATGGTAGGAGGAATATTGCTTTTTGCCCTCTGCAGGGCCCGGGCAATTCCCCCGCAAGCTCGGATGTGGTTATCCTTGACCAGCAATCCATCAGAGAGTCCAAAACGATGATTGGTCCCCCCCCCAACTCTGACTGCGTATTTTTCCAAGGCCCTCAGCCCCGGGGTAGTTTTTCGGGTATCGAGGATCTTGATTTTATAGTCCTTAACCGCATCCACGAAACTGCGGGTAAGGGTAGCGATCCCGGAGAGGTGCTGAAGGAAATTCAGAGCCACCCGTTCACCACTTAAGAGGTCGGTTAACTGTCCCTTGAGGGTAGCAATAGTTTCCTTGGCCGAGACCTGCTCGCTATCCTCAAAACACTTCTCAAAATTTACCTCCGGATTTAAGGTATGAAAAACCAGGGCGGCAACATCAATACCCCCTAAGATAAGCTCTTCCTTAGCCATTATTTGAGCTTTACCGATGGCTTGATCGGGAGGGATAAGGCACCTGCAGGTAATGTCGCCTTGGCCGAGGTCCTCATCGAGGGCAGATTTAACCAGAGAACTAATTTGAAACATACCCGCGATCCTCTTACTATTTAAGGTTAGTGTAGTGTATAAATGATAACGCTATATGTCGCTCCGCCCGACCCTTCGAGACACCCCGATGGGCCTCGGGGCTCCTCAGGGAATCGGGCTTTATATTGTAATAGTATTTCTGATACACTACATTAGTTTCCTTTCAATTCTTCCACTTTTCCTAAACTTTCTCCAAGTTTTTTCTGTTTTTCTTTCAACTCTCTTGCTTTTTCCTCTTCTTTTTTAATTATTTCCTGCGGGGCCTTTTGGAGAAAGTCATCACTAGAGAGTTTTTTGCTTACCACTTTTAGGCTTTGAGTAACTTTGTCCAGCTCTTTATTAAGCCTCTTTTTTTCTTCCTCCAGATTAATTGTTCCTTTTAAAGGGATCTGAATCTCTAAACCTTTAACTACCTGAGTTGCGGCCGCTACCGGTTTTTCATTTCCCGAAGACAAGGTTAAACTGTCCAGCCGGGCTAAATTTATAATATAACTTTTAGTGTGTTTAAGTAACTCCTGGGTCTTAGGATCAACTACGTTCAGGATTGCCGGTACCTTCCGGGAAGGGGGGATGTTATTTTCTGAGCGAATATTGCGAATTGCAGTAGCGATATCCATGACAAACCCCATTTCCGCGGTTGCCTGGGTGTCGATCTGCTTTTCATTACTCTCGGGATAAGGGGAGATCATAATGCTCGAATTATGAATCGGAAGCTTCTGCCAAAGCTCTTCGGTTATGAAGGGCATAAAGGGATGAAGGAGCCTTAGTATATTGTTTAAGGTGAATGATAAGGTTTGGCGAGTAGAGTCTTTTTCCGGGGACTGCTCCTTAAAGGCTAATGCGGGCTTGATCAGCTCCAGATACCAATCGCAGAATTCATGCCAGATGAACTGGTAAAGGCAATTCGCAGCTTCATTGAATTTATACTGGTCAAGTGCAATGCGCACCGCGGCAATGGTCTGATTAAGCCGAGTAATGATCCACCGATCAGGCAGGGAGGCAGGGGAAGAAGGAGGTGGGGATTCCTTTACTTCGTTTTCGTCAGACAAGTTCAGCAGGGCAAAGCGGGAGGCGTTCCAGATCTTGTTTGCGAAGTTACGGTAGCCAACAATTCTTTCCTCCGAGAGACAGATGTCCCTTCCCTGGGCAGCGAAGGCCGCTAAGGTGAACCGAAGGGCATCGGTGCCGTATTTGTCCATTATCAAGAGAGGATCGATGATATTCCCTTTTGATTTGCTCATCTTTTGCCCTTCGATGTCCCGGACCAGGGCGTGGATGTAAACATCGCGGAAGGGGACTTCACCCATAAATTTAAGTCCCATCATCATCATCCGGGCTACCCAGAAAAAAAGTATATCAAAGCCGGTAACCAGAAGCGAGGTAGGATAAAAAACTTCAAGTTCCTTAGTCTTCTCGGGCCACTTCATAGTAGAGAAGGGCCAGATTGCCGAGGAAAACCAAGTATCCAGGACATCGGTCTCCTGGTCCAGGTCCGGGCTCTGACAACTGGAACAACAGGTCGGCACCTCCCGGCTTACGGTCATCTGTCCGCATTGCTGACAGTGCCAGGAAGGGATGCGGTGGCCCCACCAGATCTGGCGTGAGATACACCAATCACGAATATTGCTCATCCAATTAAAGTAGGACTTCTCCCATGATTTAGGAATTATCCTGGTTTTGCCCTTTTTTACTGCATCAATGGCCGGCTGTGCCAGCGTCTGAACTTTGAGAAACCACTGTTTTGACACGAGGGGTTCAATCACGGTCCGGCAGCGATAACAATACCCAATGGTATGCTGATAGTTCTCTGACTTTTCTAAGAGCTTAGCTTTTTTTAGATCCTGAAGAAGTTTCTGCCGACAATCGTAGCGATCAAGGCCTTGGTAGAGCCCGGCATTTTCGTTCATTCGACCTTCTTCATCGATCACCTGAATACGCTCCAGATTGTGCTGGAGCCCTATTTCAAAATCGTTGAAATCATGGGCAGGGGTGATCTTAACTGCCCCGGAACCGAAGCTCTGATCAACATATTCATCGAAGATGACGGGAATCTCCCTCTCCATAATAGGTAGCAACACTTTACCCCCCACCAGATGTTGATAGCGCTTGTCCTCAGGATGGACGGCAACCGCGGTATCTCCCAGCATTGTTTCCGGGCGGGTAGTAGCTACAGTAATCCTGTTCTTGGCACCTTTGGGTAGGACCTTACGCATTCCAATGACTGGATAGGCAAGGTAGTAGAGTTTCCCCTTGCATTCTTCGTGCTCAACTTCCAGATCGGAAAGGGCGGTGCGGCAGCGGGGGCACCAGTTAATAATATAATCATCCCGATAGATAAGCCCCTCTTCATAAAGTGAGACAAAGACCTCCCTCACTGCCCGGGAAAATCCCTCATCCATGGTGAACCTCTCTCGCTGCCAGTCACAGGATGAACCCAGTCTCTTCAGTTGGTTTACAATAGTTCTTCCTGATTCCTCCCGCCATTTCCACACCCTTTCGATAAACTTTTCCCTTCCAAGACTCTGGCGATCATTGCCTTCCTTTGCTAATTGCTTCTCCACTACATTCTGAGTAGCAATACCAGCATGGTCGGTACCAGGCATCCAGAGAGTGGTAAATCCATTCATTCTTTTATAACGAACCAAAATGTCCTGAAGAGTATTATTGAGGGCATGTCCCATATGGAGAGAGCCGGTGATATTGGGAGGGGGGATAACCATGGAAAATGCTTCCTGGTTAGAATTTTCATCAGCATGGAAGAGTCCTTCCTTTTCCCAAAATTGATACCATTTCCCTTCTACTCGGGCCGGTTCATAAGTTTTCTCTAAAAGGTGCTTTTTCATAGCTAAAAGTAGGGGCAATTCATGAATTGCCCCTACAATCTTGGGATAATATTTCTTGGTAAGCTTGAAGGAAGGTCTATTTTTTATCTTGGCGCTTTTTAAGCTCTTCTTTGATAAGGGTCTCGGCTAAATCAGGGACTACCTCCCAAACGATCTTTTCAACTGTATCTCTCACAAGTTCTTTGATGATTTTATCCGCCAGCTCAGGGAGTGCCCCCCGAACGGCCTTTTCGATAGTAGCCGGATCCGTACCCGGTATTTCTTCCCGGTATTGCTCCGGAGGCTCCGGAGCAACTGGGGCTTCAACTCCACTAATCTCTTGGGGCTCTGCGTGGCTTGGGGGGGCGTCAGTAAAATTCTCCAACGAAACATCAGTCTCAAATCCTATTCCTTCTTCCGCTCCTACTTCCTCTCCAGTGATTGTTTCCTCGCCGAGCTCTGTATAGAATTCCTCACCTTCCGGGATTCCGGGCTCAGTAATCGCAGAGGCTTCTTCTATTGATGTAGTTGAAATGGGGGAAGCCTCAGCAGGCTTCTCGGCTGAAGCAACCTCGGAAATTTCCTCTGCAATCTCAGGGAAAGTTTCTCCCTCAAGGGGAACTCCCTCAGCCAGCTCTTCATCCCAGAGGGCTTCTTCAGCTTCCCCTTCGGAAGGGGAAATACTTTCCCAATCTGGCTTTTCAATAGATTCCTCTGCTTTAAGCATTTCTGAGGAATCTACCAACTCCTCAAACTCCTCCATATTCCATTCCTCTTCTGGAGTGGCTTCAGCAACCGGTGCCTCTGGAGAAGGATCAGCCGGGATCCCTCCTTCAGGTATAGCTTCAAGGATATCGAAATCCTCTTGGAGTTCTTCAAACACGGGTTTGCCTTCAACTGGGGGGGAGGCTACTGGACTCGGAGGAGGGGCTGCCGGTCTCGGAGGAGGGGCGGCGGGTCTCGGGGGCGGAGCCGCGGGTCTCGGGGAGG
>SDBT01015380.1_pt1 | contig 12164 bp, 4 predicted proteins | sample 2277101 | NCBI WGS metagenome assembly SDBT01 (sample SAMN10404973, study PRJNA504765) | marine sediment metagenome | isolation source: marine sediment core GS10_PC15, 103 cmbsf | place: Arctic Ocean: Southern Knipovich Ridge | collected 2010
CCCCAGCTTCGGCAAGCTTGTGAGTACCGTCGGCCCAGAGCCAAAGACGCACGGCAACGCCGCCAGGTCCTTCGCCAGCGTTGTAGACTCCAATCCAATCATCCTTGTTGCCTGGTCCGTTGGTAAATTTCACTAGAATATCTTCGCCAGGAGCATAGGTATGTTTTTCTACATTTACCGAGGGTACTGTGTGGTTATGTTGGACGGTGGCACAGCCTGCGAGCATGCAGCCGGCTACTCCGAAGCAGAGTAGGAAACATAAACCGGATTGAACATTTTTGATTTGAGTTGACATTGTCTTTGTTCTCCTTTCGTAGTCTTGCCCATACCGAGCTTCTGTTCATTTGGATTCCTGAGGGTGCTAAATTTATAAAAACCTCGTTTTCATCATAAAATTCAGCTTAGCGGCGAAGATAGCACGAATTACAGAATTTTGCAATTAGTGCTTAAGATTTTTTCTTCACATTATATGCCATCAGGACATTACCATGCCGTATATACAGCACGCCGCCGCAAATAACCGGATGCGCCCAATGCTCTTTTTTGCCCATGGTTATCTCAAAACTGCTTACAATTTCGAACTTTTCCGGCGTAGGCCTTACCAGTGCCAGCCTGCCTTTCTTTTCCTGGTAACAGTACAGCATACCATCAGCGTATCCGATGGAACCTTTATTGCCGTCCCAGTCATGTTGGTATTTCGTTTTGCCGGTTTCCCAGTTCACACACAGCCAGTGCCCCTTGCTGTTACTAAGCCAGTTGGCCCCATAGATATGCCCGTCAACAAGAACTACTCCGCCATGATGAACATCAAGATCGTGGTTTTCCCATACCTTGGTAATTTTTGTTCCATCTTCTGAAAGTTTCAGCTTGGCACTGCCGGCATCATACCCGCAGGTCAGATATATAAACCCGTCATCATACAGCGGGGTATTCGTATTTTCAGCATTTTCGAAATCTTCAAGCGGCTTTTGATACTCCTTCATGTCGTATTTACACATAACGGATCCGTCGGATGCATCGACAGCAACCAGGTATTCAGTAAGTATTTGCAATATCAATTTTTTGCCCCCCCTTTCGATGACTATCGGCGAACAGTAAGATGCCTTTTCGTTAAGCTCTTTGGCTTTCCACACCATGCTGCCGTCATCGACACTCAAAGCGACTATCGAACCATCATCGCTGCCTGTAGTACAGATAACCTTGTCGTCCACTATCAACAGTGATTCGCCGTATCCCCACGAGAGGTGCCTGCCCTCGAATTTTTCGACGACATCGACCGACCATTTCTTCTCGCCGGTCTTTGCATCGAGACATGCGACGATGCCGGTACCGCTGAAAATAAAAAGCCTGCCGTTGCTGATCGTAACCGACGCACGCACACCCGGATAACTCTTATTCCACTCGGGGCCATAAGGCTTGCGCCACTTGACGGTACCATCCATCTCGACAGCGGTTATGAAACCTTCCTTTTTAACCATGCCGCTGATATATATGATTCCATCGGCGATAACAACGCTGGAATAACCCGAACCGATACCATCGACGGACCACAGCATTTCCAACCCCGCTTCGGGCCATTTCTTCAACAACCCGGTATCAGTCGATTTGGCATCTTTAACAGGCCCCTGCCACTGCGGCCAATACGCGTCCGAAACCTTCTTGTCGGAATTCGACTTGATGACTTCACCTGCAAGAGTGCCGTTCCATTCTCCAGTATCGATGACCACTTTCCCATTGACGAGTAAATATTTCACACCTTCGCTGTACTGGTGAGGATTGGAAATGGACGTCTCTATACGAATGTTTTCCAGATCCAAAACAACAATATCCGCACAGTAAGATTTCTTTATCCAACCCCTGTCTTTCAAATCCATAATCTGAGCTGGAAGCGAAGTCTGTGAACGGATAATATGGGCAAGAGAAACCGTTTTTCGCTGAAGCCCATACTTTTTTATTTTGTGAAGAAAAGTGGAATACGAACGAATATGGGGCAACCCTATCCCATAAAAAGGAGCCGCTCCATCACTCCCTGTACCCACGTAATCCTTCTTCATAATATATTCGATGTCATCTTCACACATGTTAAGAGGAACGACTTTAGCCCCCATGAGTTCCAGTTCTATAGCGACATCTTCTACAGGTTTTCCCTTCATGACTGCAATCTGATCCAGAAACTTCCCTTCCAGCTCTTTCTCCACGCAGATACCGACAACGATCCTCTCGGCACCATTCATCTGCTCAACATGTTCCTTCACTTCCTGTCGTATCTTTTGCGCATCCTCAGGGTTGTTCATTCGCTGAAGAAAGAGCATCCTTTCTCTCGAATTCTCCGGTCCTTGAATATTCATCGTATTCAACAAGGAGCGAGCGACAAAGCTGACAAGTCTTTTTCGAGGCAATTCCGCCAGAAATTGCTGATGGTGCTCCGAGAGAGGAATGTAAGGTGTGAGCTTGGTGTAGAGTACAATCAGCTCATCGTCCCTGAGATAATCAAAAATTTTCTCTATATCCTCTCTCGTCACTCTTTCGGCCTCTTCATCTCCTCTCCAGGCGCTGGACGGAATCAGACTTTGGTAAGGATAATTACTGTAGAACTGGTAAGGATACTGGTCAGCGGTTATCCTGAGTCCTTTTGCCCGGGCCCTTTCGATCAAAGCAGAGGCCTCTTTGACAGACCCCCAGTTATCCTTCTCGATAGCCTTGAAATGAGAGATGTGAGCAGGAGCACCGGTCTTTTCTGAAATTTCAATGGCTTCTCCGATCGCTTCCAGAAGCTTATCCGCCTCATTACGAATATGGGTATGATAGATTCCACCATAGGGTTCAATAACCTTTACCAGTTCGATGATCTCATCCGTTTTTGCAAAGCTTCCGGGCCTGTATTCCAAGCCCGTTGAAAGACCATGGGCCCCTTGATCCATGGCTTCTTTGACCAGGGCTCTCATTCTTTCCAACTCTTGGGGTGTGGGCTCTCTGTTCTCCATTCCCATGACGATCCGGCGAACGGTTCCATGACCCACCAGAAGAGCCGCATTGGGACCTATGCCTTCTTCGGACCAGCGCTTCATCTGGTCCTGGGCCTTCTCAAAAAGGGGCCATCCACTCTCTCCACATTGGCCAACAACAACGGTCGTTACACCCTGAACCAAATAATTCAAGCAAGACCGGTTTTCAGGAAAGGCCATCCCACTGTCGACATGGGTATGAAGGTCGATGAAACCCGGTGCAATATGAAGGCCCTGGGCATCGATGGTTCGAGCCGCGGTTCCCTTGATCGTTTTTGCAACCCGAACAATTCTTCCACCCTTAATGGCGACGTCCGATTTGAAAGCCGGATTCAGAGATCCATCGAACACCTTCCCGTTCTTGATCAGCACGTCATAATCGTACGAATCACCTTTCTGAGCATAACTTGTCCCTGCAAATACAATGCAGAACAAAAGGACAAAAAAGTAAAATCTGTTTTTCATGATGTCTCCTTTTTCATTTATCCGGGATCTCCCGGAAACAATCGTATATCTTAGCTCAACTATCCCTACTCATCGGGACCGCAGGCCGCTCAGATCGGCGGGCCGTCGGGCATCACGGTAGGTGGGGGTACTACGATCTCCGCCGTGTCTTCCAAAAATCGTTTGATCGATGATATCGCATATGAAAAATGCGCCCCCTGTGCCTCATCCTTCTTTCGCGCGTGGCGCAGGTTCTTTTTCAGCCATGACATCAATTCGCCGAGTTTGCTCTCCGCGACCGCGCGAACCTGCGTCGCGGCGTCATCGTCGGCCACAAGACGCATCAGATAATAAAGCACCGTTTGATCGGCAGCCCGCCCGATCTCGGCGCTGTATCCTTTCGAACGCGAGGCCTTCCAAGTAGCCTCGATCAATCGGTTGATCGTCTCCTCAAGGCCCGGGTAATCCTCGTCGCGCGCGTGAAATTGGACAAGCCTTGCACAGCGAGCGGGATGGAGCATCATCCCGACGGTATGGCCCGCAGCGGCCTCGGCCGCGCTGATGGGATCGAGCACGGGATCGGACCGGGCCGCGAAGGTTTCACGCCCGCGCCGTGTGCCAAACGATCTTGGCGGAATTAATCGCAAAATCCGTTCGTCCAGGGCAAGCACGTCAGGTTCCAACGTCCCGAGCAGCGCGTCCATCGCGCCGCGCTGGCGCTGGGGTGAGACGATCTCGGTCACGGCTTGGCCGTCTCCGCGCAACGCGTAGGTGTAATCCATTCCGCCGAGCAGCTTGGCGACGGCCTCGACCTGGTAGCGGTGGAAAAAGTAAATCGGAACCAAAGTCTCCTCGAGCGAAACCATCGGCGCGCCCAGCGGGATATTATTTTGCGAGAATCGCCCCAGCGCATAGGCGCGCACCTTCATGACTTCCCCCAACTCCTCGATGGGGTCGGCGCCGTTATCCCACAGGTGGGCGGTCGGATGCGCCCCGCCGCGCGGCGACGCGTCCTGGTCGGTAATATAGATCATTCCGTTTTCGATCGAATCCTGCAAAATTTTCTTGAGCCCGGCGGCTTCATCCTCGGCATTGTCGAATTCACTGTAGCCGTAAGCGATGGTGACCTTATCCCATTCCCCGATGCCGACGTCATAGGCCCGTGATAAATCAAGTTCTCCGGCCTCGTTCAGCCGAACCAGCGGATGGGGGTAGTCCATCACCGACGTGCGTCCGTGGGCGCTGGCGGCGTAGTTATGCACCAGACCGAGCGTATGGCCTACCTCGTGCGCGGACAGTTGGCGCAGCCGGGCAAGGCTCATCTCCTCAACGCGGGAATCGACGCTTCGGCCCTCTTCAAAAGGCGCAAGCAGCCCGCGTGCGATCAGCATATCCTGGCGTACTCGTAGCGATCCCAGAGCGACGTGCCCCTTGATGATCTCGCCGGTGCGGGGATCGATCACCTCACTGCCGTACGACCATCCCCGCGTCGAACGGTGGACCCAGTTAATGACGTTATAGCGAACGTCCATGGGGTCGGCGTCGGCGGGCAGGATCTTGACTTCGAAGGCGTTTTTGAAGCCGGCCGCTTCGAACGCCTCGGTCCACCACCGCGCGCCTTCGATCAAGGCCGAGCGCACCGGTTCGGGTGTGCCAGAATCCACGTAATAAATGATCGGCTCGACCGCGTCGCTTACTGCCGCGCTCGGGTCTTTTTTCTTCAAGCGATGGCGGGGGATCAAGTGTTTTTCAATCGGTTCATCCAGCGCCGCGGCGAAGTCCATGTAACTCTCGCTAAAGTACCCCGACCTGGGATCCCATTGCCGCGGCCGGTAACCCTCGCCGGGCAGTTGAATGAGGGAATGGCGCTGGCGGACGGTCAGCGCTTCGGGGGTGGGCGTCACTTGCCGGACCAGTGGTCCGGGCTTGCTGCTGATGAAAGTCAGCGTAACCTCCACCTCGGTGTTTTGGGGGAAGTTGCGCGTGCGCGGCAGATAAAAAGCCGAGCGCGAAGCTTCGAGCTTATACGAGCCCTGACCGCGGCTGGAATCCCCTCCCCTGGCAAGCGTCCGGGCGATCTGGTGCGCATCGCTGAGGAAAAAATCGCCGGCGTCGACCAGCACGCAGCCCTCTTCCTCGGCCGCGACTTCGAAGCCCCACAGGACCGACTCGGCGAAGGCTTCACGCACCGCACGGCGTTCCATCGCGTTCTCGCTATCGGAGCGGAAGGCGGTGTTGGATTGAATGAGCAACACGCGGGGGCCTCTGCGCTCGAAGCGCACCACGCGTGAGCGGCCGAGATGAACCCGGTCCAGACCGATGTCGTTGGATCCCACCCCGGCCGGCAAGGAATCCACGTACAGAAACTCCTCGTCCCAGCGGGCAATCTCGATCCAAATCTTACCTCCGCGCGCGTCCCAGTAGAGGTCGAAGTATCCCTCAAGCTTTTCAAAGCCCTTAGTTTTCTCGGCAATGGTCGGCAGGGGCGCCTCGGAGTCGCACTCACCCGCCACGGCCACAGCCGCCCAGCACCCCAGCGCAACGATCAAGCATATTCGTAACATACGTCTTCTCCTTCAAAAAAAATGGCGATTCTCAATTTATGAGAAAGTAACACTTAACTGGGATTTCCCATATACACTTCACTGAAACACTCCTGCAAACTTTAAGTCTTATAAGAACGTAATTTCATCTCATTATCAACAAAGTTCTGGCGGAATCAGCAAATTCTCGCAAAAAACGCCAACGAAGTATAGCAAATACGTCTAAAAGCCACTTCTTCTTACTATTTTTGTACACCGCGACCCTTGCCCTCCATTCCAGAACCCGGTTTTCAGCAGATGGCGATCAGCCAAAAACCTTCGATGCAGGTCCTATTGAAAATGGTTTCTTTCTACAGACAGGTGGTGAGACGGTCAATAAAACCAAACTCTGGCCTTGGATGAAGAGGCTGCCAGTGGGTCTTGAGGTACCAAATGATAAATAGCAAATATATACAGGAAAACCCATGAATACAAAACCCTGGGTGATGTTGGTTGCCATGCTGATTGAATATCAGGACAACTAAAGCCATGCCTACAAACCAACCCGTTGAAATACTACAGGAGGGCCGCCTAATAGATGAGATGAGTATTTCGGCACTACTGGCCGAAAATCCGTGTATCGGCGGTTCATGAACAAAATCACAGTATTTATATTATCAACTTATCTCTTGAGACGCTTAATAGACGTACGGATCGCTAGGATTTTTATCCTCCAGCCATGTGGCTGCCCAGGCTGCATAGTCATCCAGAGTAATCTCGCAGTCCATATTCGCGTCGAAATCATTAGGCACATTACCACTTTCAACATACACATCACAGGGGGTCTCATGAACTGTAATGTACATAAAGTCGTCGCTCGATGTGGGGACCAAATCGGTTGCGGTCAGCTCGATTTCGTAGTAACCAATGATGTTGGGATCCGTGCCGCTGGGCGTGAATTCCGCAGTGACCTCCCAGACCCCGCTGCCCATGTCGACCAGTGTCGTATTGGTCAGGAACAGACTCGGGTCCCCGGTATAAGTCGCAGGCCCAGTGACCATCCACTCATACCACTCAGCAGAAACGGGGCCTTTTTCATGCACTGTCGTTGGAAGCAGTATCGGCTTATCCAGCCATGTGCGGCCGCCGTCGGGTCCGATGTACACCTTCGGTGGAACCTCCGACGGCTCCACCTCAAACGAGGCGAACCTTGAACGAATCGTCGCTGGCGTATTCGAATCCCATGTTACATTCGAATCAACACGCCAGAAATAGGCAGTTTCATAGTCAAGTACCAACGCGTGCGGGCTGGTTGCGCCCACTACAGTATTGACAGGATGTGTAATGTTAGGGTCGGCCGGCGTTACATTCGCAACCGGCTTCGAATAGTATTTAAGATCAAAACTGTTCACCGTCAGATTCGGATCATCCGGAACATCACCGGAGATCCAGGACACCTCGTTGTCATCAAAATCTTTATTAATGATCCCCTGCGGTAAAAGCAAATAAGCCGCTCCTCTGTCCGGTCCGACAATCTGGAATCCGCCAATACCAGTACTGCCCGCTGGGGCTGATATCGTAATTGTGACAGAATCCGCGGTTAGATCATTGAACCGTACATAGGTTCCTTCATCTCCGCCATCAGAAATATCCGTATCCGTAGACTGGATCAGCGAAGCCGTATAGGGATTCGGAGTTTCGCAGTAATAGGTCGTTGCCCCGTCAGAGAAGCCGCCCACATTCTCACCTAAGTTCCAACCGGTGACATAAACAATGATGTCATACTGACGAAACGTACTGTTGATGTCACTTATCGTGAGACTCCCCGTACCATAAAGAGTGATTCCCGAGGCCATCGGCGTATAATTCAGCGTGCCCCCCCAATCAAAGGTGGCCCATTCGTCCCCTGTCATGGAAAAGTCGATAGTGCTTGTTCGACCGCTGTTCATCAACAAATCGGTTCCATTTCCAATCTGTGTAAGGTTATGCCAATTGTTTGCCGGTTCCACGTAATCATAGTCATCGAGGCAGTACATCCACGGGCTGTCATCGTACTCCATGAAGTTAACGCTGACACTGTCCGCATGCGCTGCGCCTGTCAGCAGGCACAGCAAACTTAATATCAAAACTGTTGTTTTCATGATTTTCCCTTTCAAAAATTCAGAATTACTTCTGTCCATTGTTGACTCGCGTTATCGGCTAAGGCCAGTAAACAATTGGGTCTGATGGATTTCGATCTTCCAGCCATGCGGCAAACCATGCGGCCGCATCCGTCAAGTCAAGCACGCAGTTATCATCATCATCGAAGGGGCTCAACCAATCGCCATTTGCTTGAAACGCCTCACAGGCAGTCTCATGAACCATCACATACACGGTGTCGGAACCGGTCAGGGCCGGTCCCATGCCCTCATCATCAGTCGCCGTCAGTGTCAGGACATAGTAACCCAATGCATTGGGATCAGTGAGATTCATCGCAAAGAGCGCAGTTGGAGCCGTAAAGGTTCCGCCCTCGCTGATGATAAACTGATTCGGGTCGCCCAGATAATCCGCATAACTACCGGGAACGGTTGTGACGCTCCAGTCAGTGTCAGCAATCGCTTCTTCAGGATCTGTCACGACGGCATCCAACGCTACCGCAGGGGCGCCGAGCCACGTTCTCCCGCCGTCTTGATTGATTGTCACAACCGGCATCAGGTCGCGCACCCTCGTCGTGAACGTCGAGTAATTCTCAGCATTAGGAATCGCGTTGGGATCATATGCTTCAACCACCCAATAGTATGCCGTTTCGTATTCAAGGTCTGAGGCCGGGCTTGGGTCTATATGGGTTGCTGTGGTTTTCGTCGACAGCTTTGTCATACCATAATCCGCAACCGACAAGTTCGGTTCGGTTGTTCCGAAATAGATATCATAGCCTTCATACGTAACGCCGGACGGAGCAGACCACGCCAGCGTCGTGTGGTTGGGATCGTCCGGAAGGTCATCTGTGGTGATCGGAAGACCTGTGGCACCATAGGGCGGCACAATAAGAATAGGATTCATTAAACGACTCATGGAAACATCGTCAACGGCCAACTGGCCGCCATACTCCGGATCCGCGTCTGACCGCAGGAACAACAGATACAGCGGGTCAGATGCCGTGTGGCTGGTCTGGGTTTGCAATATAAAGGTTTGGTAGCCCGGGCTCCAATCCGTGCTTTCCAGGTAGGAAAAATCAAAGGATGCCGAGTCAACCAGCGTCGCACCGGCAGTTGTCAGTTGGAAGCCTTCGCTGCCGTAGTAGTTGACAGAATCATCATCATCCAAGATGGGCGGAGTACCGCCAGCCCACAACTCCACTCTACCTACCGGCCCTCGCTGACCCTTCTTGCCGATCCAGCATGTGACTTCATACATCGTGTTCGGCGAAAACGTTGCGACTGCTTGATAGATACAATCATATGGGGAAACTATTTGGACACAATTGTCGCCGCTGCCTACACCGTAGTTAAAACCACCGGTATTATAATGACGGGTTACGACCCATGAAAAGTTGTTATAGCCCCCCGCCTCTATCCAATCAGTAACGCCCTCGTCTTCGATCTCGCAAACCGGAACCTCAAAGTCGCCATTGATCACGTTGGGATCTGACGTCAGCACCCTAGCAAGGCCATACTTCGTTTCCAGAGATTGATAGACTGCCGTTATATCCACATTATCCAAAGCACCGTCATAGATCACGAACTCCGCAATGTTGACATCGCCATGAAACTTTCCACTCTCATTGAATGCACCCAGTCCGAGTTCCTGCAGGGCCGCGGGCGTTGAACCACAGTCACCCGCTCCAACCTCAGCATTGTCGATGAGCAGTTTAACCGCGTTGCCGCTTTGCCCCGAAACGAGGATGTAGATACGCAGGTTGATATCGGCAGCCACGGTCTCGACGGTCGTGCCGTCACCAACTCGGAACTCAAGACTACCGTTTCTGTCCGTATTGACGCCGAGTCGGTCGTCAGATGTCTTTCCGGACTGGGCGGAGAAGAGGTAGTCGTCGTTAGTTGCAGCTGGAGCGTCGAAATTGGCAACGCAAAACGCCGTGATGGTGCCGGTGTTGGGGGGTGTTCCGCCCAGGCTCGCTGCCTGCATGAAGTCATCCACACCGTCAAACGCAACAGCCGGCAGCCCATTGGAATAGCTGGCCACATAGCTCGGAGTTCCAGCCGTATTAGTGAAAGTGCTGCCATTCACCGAATCAGTCCAGGATGTGACCGGGTCACCGTTGGATAACCCCAGGGTACTCGGATCAAGGTGCAGATATAAAGTACCGCTGCTGACAGACGGCAAAACCGCTGACACGCTACCAGTATCCGATAAGAGCACCGCACAGATCACTAACAATAATGCTTTTGTTTTCATCATTTCCCCTTTCATCAAATTATCACATCTATTTTTTATAAACAACAAACTACAATATGTAGTTATTTGGTGAGTTTATGATCTGGAACAAACAAAACGATCTGAGTTGCACTATGAGCTAAATAAGAATCGAGAAACAATGATGCCAGGGAGATTTCTTCAAAGAAATGATGACTCTTCACCTTCTCGCTCCGGTTATTCGACCTGATCAAACCTCTGCCTCCACTTAAGTAAGGTTTTCACCGATGAATTAAAAAGGTAACACGTACACTGAAGAAACCCTTTCCTCTACCCAATTATACTACAATCAGTCACACTACACAACCGTCATCTACAAAAAAAGCATATTTCTTTCTGTAAAAATATTTTTTATCCCAAAATGAGCTGTACAACACGAAAAAGGGGTTGTCAGCAGGCTGTGTTAGGAAATAAGATTTTCTCATAGGGCATCAAAAGTCAAATAATCCCAAGTGCACCAAAAAGTGCCGTTTTTAGCTATCCACACATCATCCCGACCTCTAACAAATTTTACTTCTTTTGCACGATTTCATCTGGGAAATCCGGGTTAAAAACTTGAGTTTTCGAGATCCATTTGATATTCTATTGAAAAAGAGGCTCAGCGGCGCAAGCTGGGCTGAGATATACGATTATTTATAGGAAATCCCAGAAGATATAATCATGCTGATTCTCAGCGATTATAGAAAAGTCTTACCAATTGAATTATGGTGGAATAATGGAACATTTAACAAGACGTAATTTTCTTTCGAAGATCGGTTTGGGTATTACCGGTTTAAGCCTGGCAGGATGTCATGATCAAACATTAAAAAGTACAGTTCAAGGCAAATCCAATGTATTATTCATTGCAGTCGATGATCTTAATGACTGGATCGGATGTCTCGGCGGACATCCTCAGGTTAAGACTCCGAATATAGATCGTTTGGCGGCTAGCGGAGTTCTGTTTACAAACGCTCATTGCACTGCCCCAGCGTGCAATCCGTCACGTTCAGCTATTATGACCGGTATCTCACCGCACAAGTCCGGGATATATTCAAACGCTCAAAAAATGCGTGAGGTTCTGCCCGATGCCGATCTGATGCCCAAATACTTCACAAAACACGGATACTGGTCAGGCGGATCGGGCAAGATCCTGCACTATTTTATTGATGCAGACTCATGGGATGTATATTATCCGGCAAAAGAAACGGAAGATCCCTTTCCTCGTACCCTCTTTCCGGAAAATCGTCCTGTCAGTTTGAAGAGCGGTGGACCTTGGCAGTATGTGGACACCGACTGGGGAGCGTTGGATGCAACGGATGAAGAATTCGGCGGTGACTGGCTCGTTTCGCAATGGATCGGAGACCAAATTCACAGAAAACATGATAAGCCGTTCTTCCTTGCGTGCGGGATCTATCGACCCCATGAGCCTTGGTTCGTTCCGAAAAAATACTTCGATATGTTTCCATTAGAGGACATTCAATTACCGCCCGGCTATAAGGAGGACGATCTTGAGGACGTTCCCCCGGCAGGTCAAAAGATGGGGCCTAATCGGTATTTTGCCCACATCCGCGAGCAGGGTCAGTGGAAGCAAGGCATACAAGGATACCTTGCTTCGATCGCATTTGCCGATGCTATGGTCGGACGAGTGATAGATGTGCTGGACAGCAGTCCATATCGTGACAACACGATCGTGGTACTCTGGGGCGATCACGGCTGGCACCTGGGAGAGAAACAACACTGGCAGAAGTATACAGGGTGGCGAGTGTGTACCCGTATTCCTTTAATCCTTCGTGCTCCAGCAGGG
>SDBT01015381.1_pt1 | contig 12164 bp, 34 predicted proteins | sample 2277101 | NCBI WGS metagenome assembly SDBT01 (sample SAMN10404973, study PRJNA504765) | marine sediment metagenome | isolation source: marine sediment core GS10_PC15, 103 cmbsf | place: Arctic Ocean: Southern Knipovich Ridge | collected 2010
CCTTGTTCAGCTTTTTTTAGTTGTAGGTCTTTATGAGTCCATTTGTCTACCCAAAGTTCATGACCTTCTTTTTGAATTCCATCGTTATATGCTTGCCAAAGCCTAGTTTCCCATCCCCATTTACTAGATTCATCTATTAAGTTTTTTAATAGGGAGTCGTAGTGGAGAATAGTGCCAATGATAATGAGCTGTCCAGTTGGTTCAAGCATTCCAAGAATGTCCTTACGGAACCATTCATCGAGCTGTTTCCTTCTATCCGGACTTCTAACTCCTTCTGTCGTTTCAAGATCGTCACAAATGATGACATTAGGTCTTTTGCCTCTAGTTTGTCCGCCTGCACCACACGCTTGCATTCTAACCCCGTTTGAAAGCAGTATTTCATCTTCCCTCCAAGTGCTACTTTTGGGTAGTTCGCCCCATATTTGGACGTATAATTGAATAAGAGCCTCATTAGTCTCAAATTCATGTTTAATTTTTTTAAGCTGTTCTACACTAAGTGACTGAGAGGCAGAGAATATGGCTATTGAATCCCTGAAATCTGTTCTTAAAACACCTAAGTAGATTGGATATATCACGTCTACTACAGTCGTTTTAGCAAATGACCGTGGTGCGGCTAGGGATAGCCTTAACGTAGTCTTCAATAGCTCATAAATCTCTTTATGGAAGTCAGGGGTACCTTTAATCAAATATTTCCCTAGAAATTTAAGACTAAATTGATATATACCGTCTTTATTGTAATAAAGGGGTGTTAGAGCTTTTTTAAGTTGTTGTTTATCCATCTACAGGTATCTTTCCAAATAGGAAGTATAATATTCCCCTAAACTTATAGTGAATCCACCAAAACTTAAAATTAAATATCCAAGTCTCTATGTTCCACTTTATTCCTGATGGGTATGGTGTTATAATTTTATCCATAATCCTACATTCTTAATCTTTGGAAAATCAACGGTATGTTTTTCCCAGTCACCACCCATGTTCCAAGCGTCATTCATAACGTCTTCAATAATATACAGATTAGTATAGTTTTTTAATACTGCGTAACTGGCTTCAATATCACTTCTTTGGTGAGAGCCATCATCTATGATAATTTCAAATTTCCCTACGTTTTCAGCTAATCTAGTTAATTCCTTTTTGTCACATTGATTGATTAGGTAGGTAGTGACGTTACCGGCATAGTAATGAATGGATGAGGGTTGGGTATCAATTCCGTAAATTTGGGCTTTAGGGAATAATTTACTCCATAGAATCATGGAATGACCAAGCCAAACACCTATTTCCAATAAATTAAACTCCTTATTTTCAAAGGGCTTAAATAATGGCTTATAAATATGTGAATACTCTTTCTTAGCGTTCCAGTCCATAATTTAAAGAGTTAAATCGTATATCCAAGCACCAATACACCAAATGCCATGTCCTATATCGGATATTATATTTCCGATTAAACATAATGGAAACCATAGCACGGATGTTAAATAATGAATTATTATCATATAGTCCTCAAAGAATGCGTTTTAAGGGCATATTAGGCTTTACCCACCCTATACCCCTCCTAAACGTAGTTAGTTTAAATTTACACAGGGAATAATCTTGAAATCAACGATTTTGGCTATCCTAGCGTGTCTTTAAGACTCTCTTTTCCTTATTATCTAATCTACAGGGTGATTCATCATTTAAACGTATTCCCTCTTTGGTAGTATCTAGTGGACACTTAGGGGAATTACAATGATAAAATTTAGGACAACTATACATTGGATTCATATTAATAAGGGTATACGTTACCGGTTACTTTATTGTCTTTACGAACCTCTGCTACGCCTTTACCTCTACCTGCTGGGATACCGAATGCTGGGGTATCTCCTAGTGTGCTTTGTGCCTTACCTTTACTTAATGCAGAATTAGCCTTAGATGTGTTACTACGGCTTACTGATTGAACGTGTCTTTCAGCTGCAGCGTCTTTAGCTAGAAATTCAGTTCCTGTTTCTATTCGACCTAATGTGTATTTTCCCATTATTTCTTTCCTTTTTTAGCTTCCTTCTTTGCTTTTCTTTCCTTTTTTCGTCTTCTTCTTTCTTTTTCTGCTGGTGATCCGAAACCAAAACCCTTACCAGTCCTGTCCTTCTCATCAGGCCAAAGGTCTGATAGGTTAAAGCCAAGTCTTCTAAGTTGGCTCTTAGTTAAAAATGATGCTGCTGATATTCCAAATCCAGCCATTTACTTTTTCCTCTTATGTTTCTTGGTTGATTTGTACTTCTTACCTTTTTTATTTTGTTTCCCTTTGTGTGGCATTAGAGCCTCCTTATGTGACGGTTATGTGACTAAACGTGTTTGTTAAGATAGTAAATTGAATAAAATATATTATTTTTGAAATTTTATATTACTTATTTAAGTGAGGATATATATACTAAGAGGGTGGTTGGGGGGTGGTGACCCCTCTATATAGACTTAATAATATATATACATCGTCCCTATAATATGTATTATGTTAACTACATACACAGGCTCAATATAGTATAAATAGGTAGTTATGTACTACTATACCTAAGTATATACTATGTATAGTGTTACATATGTTAAGAGTATAGTTGTTATGTTAGTATATCCTTAAGTTTATTGTCACCTACTATGTTAAGTAGGTTGATTTTGGTATCTGAAGACATAGATAAACACTTACTAAGTATACTCAACAGCATTGCCTTAGTACTATCCTTAGTATTTTTATCAAGTATTAACTTGTGTATGTTCATATAGACATAGTCTTTAGTGATTATCTTACTATCAAAATGCTTTAATTCTTCAGCAATAGCTAACTTAACATCATCACTATTGATCCAACGACAACTCTTTACGTAAGCACTCTCTTTACTTATATTTGGAGATACCTTCATTATTGCATTGTTCCTATCAAAGTTATTAGTTAACAGTTCTTTAGCAAACTGTTTAACCTTCTCTTTTCTTCTCTTCATTAGTATATCTTTCTATCTTGCTGGGTTCTCTTCTCTTATCATATTGTACTCCTTTATATCCTTTTGGCTACGCTTACGCTTCGCCTGATCTTGTGCTTATGTGTAAACTCGAGGTCATAACCTATCAACCCCTAGTTAAAAGTGTCGTGGTGGGCTTATTAGCCCATACTTTTTAACCTTCTGTATCCTCAATTGTAAAGTTTACCTTTAATAATGTATCAGCCGGCAACTGTAACAACCTTATACTTTGTGTATCTTCTGTTTGTAACGTCAATAATATCACTTTATCTCCAACCTCTGTATTTTTAACTTGTGATGATTTAATACTTGCTAATATTTCCACGTCGGAGTATTTCCTCTTATTATAGGTATTAAAAATAATTGATGTTTTTACTTGACAATGTGTGCGTGTGTGGTATACTTTGTATAGATTGGAGGTGATTAAAATGAAAGAGTGTTTACATATAGTATGCTATAAAGAAACATATTCAAATGGAGAAGCATTGGTCTGTCGTAGGTGCAAAAAAGTGTTAAGATTTACACCCAATAACAAAGCATAACCGAAGGGAGTATTATTATGAGTGAGATATTGAATGTTAAGGTTATCAATGTAGTAGAAACAGATGAAGGTAAGAGCATGGATTTAAAGTTCGGGGATTTGTTTCTAGTTAAGGGGTTTAAGCTAATCACTAAGCCAACTGTTATATTCCCTAAAGACTTTAAAGCTGATACAGAGGAAATAAAAGAGTATCTAAAAGAGGTTATCATTGATACTTGTGCTAAGGATATACATGAAACTACTTAAACGTATAATATGTATACTATATGTTAGACTTGGTGGCTACGCTCAACGCTTCGCCACTACTAAAAGGGGGTTGTTATGAGTGCTTGTTGCCCTAATTGTGGAAGTCAAGATTATGAATGTTTAGACAAATATAATACGAATGGTAATAAAAAATGTGTAGATTGTGGAAAAGTATTTAACTAAGGTGAAGAAATGAATAAACATACTAGAGAACAATGGATAGTAAATGAAGAAAAAATCAATAGTGCAGGTCATAATATAGCAACAGTTAACGAATTAAATAGAATAGCCAACGCCAAGCGTATAGTCCAATGTGTGAACAACTTTGATGAGCTTTTGGAAGCGTGTAAACATATATTGCAGACAGACTATTGTAGCACAGGTGGAGATGAACTATTGCGACGAGTTATCGCAAAAGCAGAGGGATCGCTATGAATTGCCCAAAGTGTAACAGTAAAAACTACTATACCTTAACTAATGGCACTCATGTATGCCGTAAGTGTGGTAATAGGTGGAAGGGGGAGAGATGAGTTTTGATTTAATTAAGTTCTTTATAAGTGTGTGTTTGGCTGTTTGTGCTAGTGTTCAGCTACATAGAAAAAACTATCCGTTGTGTTTATATCTATCTTTAATGTGTATCGTGTTTGCTGTTGATAAATAAGGAGGTGTGTAATGGTTGAGGTGGTATTAACTGCTTGTGGTATCGCCCTATGGATATTACTCGGTATAAGTGGGTTATTATTTAGTTATGCTAAAAGAAAGGGGTTGGCGAAATGAATAAAGAAAATGAGTTTGAAGGTATGGACTTAAATGATTTAATGAAGTGTCGATTTGCCTATAAGGCTTTAAGTGATTTTAACTTGCTTACCGATCTTAATAGGGTAGATGAGGAAGATTTAGATGAGGAGATAAAAAAGGTTTGTAACGATAAGTATGTAGCTTAAGTATAAAAGGGTGGGTCTAATGGTATCGGACTCGCCCTTTTTGTGTCTTAGAGGGGCTGTGATAGAGGATTTTAATGAAAGAAACGGCTTCTTTAGCCCAAGTAGATGTTTTCGGCTAGGGATAAGCCGTAAGCCTATATTATATAATAAGATGTATCTTCCACCCCTTCATATAGATAAGGTGGAAATATAGGCTATTTCTTTCACTTTTATTTTAAAAAAAGTATGATTTTCTGCTTGGCTCTGGACTTAGAAATATAATAAGAATTAAGGGTAGGAAATACTTTCTTCATAAGTTTATATATCTCCCTGTCTTTATACCCTTCTACAAGGTGTTCTATGACTTGTCTTTCTTTAACGGAAAGCATATGGTCTAAACAATATTGGTAGTCCTTACTCAATAGCTCATCTGGAAAATTGTTTCTGTATAATTCCATTTTAACTCCCTCAGCATCTGTTCCTTGTGTTAGCCAACCATCTGGATATATCCCCTCACTGCGTCGTAGATAGTGTTCTATTGCCTTACAGGGCTTACCTGTCTTTAGGCATGTTTTGTTGGTGCAGTTACCACAGGTGTCGCTCATGTCTTCGCTCCTTCCATGTACTTTAACTTAGTAATTCCTACGCTTCTATACATTTAATCTAATACAATCTTATATACGATAGTACACCCATTAGTATACTTACTGAAATGAGCCTACGCATCATTTATGAGCCATTAGAGCCGTATATGAGCCGTAATGTGTCATTTTTGCTAATTTGCTATACATTATGTAAAATCATTACACATTATGTAAGGAGTTTCTCTTTCTTTAAGTATAACCACATTTTTGCTCTTGCATTGGCTTCGGTATCGGCAGTTACACCTTTCTCTAAATCAGGGTCATCTATACTAGCACACCACCAAATACCTAATTTATCTTTTTCTACCCAGTAACTCTCGGTTCTACCACTAACATATCTCTTTTTACTTAATTTTTCCCCTAACTCTGCAACTGTTGGTGCGACAATGGTATGATTGAATATATTAGGATATTCCCCTCGCCTATCTCGTGCTATTAGTGTATAGTGGGATTTTTTAACTGGTGTTAAATTAGAACCATAAACATATAACCCTTCTTGAGGATACCCTGCAACTTTTAGCTGTTTAGATAGGTCTAAACTAACGACTTGTTCTTCTAATTTCATATCTCCTCCTTATCCTTCCCTACAAGTATAAATACTGTAGTTTCTGTCCTTGTAGATACCTCTGGGGGGAATTTACTATCCTGTAAACTACCCTAATCGTGCAATAATCGTGCATTATTTGTGAAATCCTACCCATTATTTCTCTGCTCCCTTTCGGTAATATTATTGCCTAATTGGCGATTAAACTGGCGATTATTCCTGTTCGGAGATAATGTCTACACTTATCAACAAGTGTGACGCATTGAGTCCTATATTACTGGGTTGGGTGGGCAGGATTCCCCACCCTGCTCCTGTAACCTTTCTATTGGGTCATCTCTTGTTACTTTTCTGGTTCACAAGCCAATCACCATAGACACTCTCCGCACCTTACACTGACGCCAGAACGCCACCACCCATTTCCCAGTTTTCAACATATATGGTTAATAAATCTCAAATTATTCAACAGTGAACGCATTGGGTTCAGTATTCTGTGATATTTATCACACTATTGGAACATATTACTTCTTTTCTTATAACAACTCTTACATATATGCTTTTTTGTAATCTTATTAGATTTATCAGGTGGACTTAATAATATTGCTCCATAATCCATCAACTCTTTATTGCAGATACAACACTTAGGTTTAATCATTTCTCTCCCTTATTGAGCCTCAAGTATCTCATCAACAGTTTTCGGTTGATACCCTATAGAAAATAGTAGTTCTCTAAGCCTTTGACCCATCTCATATATATCAATGTCATCAGGTAGGTTACTTATTGAGTATTCTATTCCGTATTGTTCTATTGATATTTTCACGTTTCCTCCTTACGTCGTCAACTGTCCTATTCTAACTCCTCAGCTTGCACGAGCTTCATTTTCCTATCTGCCGTTCCTATCCCACAATACCCATCACTCCAGAAGAACTCTATGCCTTTAATGCCTGTTTGTTTCTCCATAATCTTCTCTAGTCTCTCTACTTCTTTATAGAACTCAAACTCTATCTCTTGTAGTCTTGCCCAGTATACTTTTAGGTCTTTAGGGTTCATTGAAGCTCCTTTAACTGTTGTTCTCTAATGGCTTTGGCTAAGTTGTATGCTGTTTTTCCTGTAATACGAGCATCCATATAGTCCATATTAAACACTCTTATTTGCTTATTATCAAAAAACTCTCTAAGCTCCTCCTCACTCATTATAGAGTCTTTAAGGATTTTTAGTATGGAGTTGGTGGCTTTGTCTGTAAAGTGGTCAAGTTCTTTGTGATGTTGTTCCTCATCTATATACTTTGCGTGAAATCTACACTCGGAATGATGTATCTGTGTTTTTAAAGTATCTTGCACTTCCTCTATCCGTTCTTTAGGCGTTTTCTTTGGCATTTAGGACTCCTTAATCCAAAATTTATACCACTTTCTTTTATACCCCCTACAATTATTATGTATATTCCTTGCCATCTTAAAATGAAATCCTGATACATTTTCAGCAAAATATAATTCAGCATACATACAGCTTTTTATTGCGTGTGTCTGTTGACCAAAAAATTCAGTTTGTCTAGTTTGTCTTATCTCACAACTTCTATCGCCTTCATGCTTACAATTCTTACAATGTTTCCCTGCCATAGTTATTTCTCCTTAGTATTGTGGACAAGTTTGTTCAAATTCACTAATAATTTTTATTGCTTCTTTAACCTTCTTGATGTCTTTCTTATTGTCCAAAATATCTTCTGGGTCAAGATAGCCATTGTTTAGTGCATACCAAAAACCTTCATTATCTACCTTAGCTGCTAAGAAATCTTTCTGTTCTTCCGTTAATTTTTTCTGTTTCATCACCCCTCCTTATCAAATAGTTTAGCTGATTCAGATACTCCTTTATTATACATTTCACAATATCCACAAACATATTCTCCTGTTAGGCATGTGCATTTTATCTTCTTCCCCTCAACTACCTTCTTGATTTGGAGCATACAATAGGCTGTTTGCTTATCTTCCCCATTACAATAAAAGTCGTTCAGTATATCTCTTATTTCCATCTTTCTCCTCTCCGCTTACGCTACGAGTTGTTTATAATATTTGTAAGCATCTGAACACTATCTTTGTTATCTCAATAGCACCCAGCGTGAACATCACCGGAACTAGCATGGGGAATAACAAAACACAAAACGGTAAAGAACATACACAAACTATTGCTACGAGTATCCATAAAACTATCAGTAAACATATTAAAAATATCTCCATTATACTTCCTCCTTTGCTAATACTTCTTCAAGTATGTTGTATACTAACTCCTCAACCTGCTCCAAGTAAGGCTCTTGAAATGTTATATCTTTTTTCCATTTGTCTATATGATAACTTGCAATGCTTTCAGCTTCTTTTTGTTCCATTATACTTCCTCCTCATTTACTGTGGTTACGTTATATCTCATGTCATCTAGTTTCTTAAAGGTTACTTTAGTGGCTTTGGGGTGTTCAGCAAAATAAATATCCAGTTCAAGGAATAATTCATAGTATTTATCTCTCATATTTTCCTCCTCTTAAGATTATTTCTACCTTTTCCACGAGTGTTCTTCTTCAATTCTATAAACCTGCAATTTTCTAGTGTATAGTGACCTCGTGCATCTATTCTATCAATAGAGGGCTGTTTTAATTCATAGGCTTTATCCCTAAACCATAAATACTCAATATCTTTGTGGTTTAGAAAATTCTTAATTCCATTTATGTAATACCACCCGTTCACATAATTGCATCTACTTCTAATACAACATAATTTTTTAGCATAAGGTTTCTCTTTGTAATATTTTTTTAGATATTTTCTTCGTTTAGGTATATTGTTAGCATTATAAATTGATTGCTTAATAACCCTACACTTAAGGCAAGTTCCTCTAACTCCGTATTTTCCGCCTTCCACCCTCCCAAATTCTGATATGAGTAACTCCTCATTGCAATGGTTACATATTTTTGTTTTCATTCTTTAAATCCTTTTGTATTAAATCTAACATCGTATAGTTTAGAATATCCAGTTGCTCATAGTATATTTCTTTTATGTTATCCTTATACTTATAATCATCTCCATAGGTCTTATGTCCTTCTATTATTCTATTGCGTGCTTGTTTTAGGAACTCTGGGGTTAATTCAATGGTGATCCTATAGTACTTACTATGTTGGTCTAGGTATTCCTTTACCTTCTTATCATATAGTGGGATTAGTTTCATGCTTCCTCCTTCGTCGTTCGCTTACCCTAAATTCATAGGTATAAATTGAGCATTTTTATCATCGAATACAACCCCTGCTCCTAGTATGGGTTTGCGTGGTATGTTTTTACCATAATCAAATGCCCATGACTTCTTATCTAAACCACATCCAACACCTAGTCCAAAGATAATATCCTTACTGGATGCTGTATAGCTTACTCCGGCTACAGAGTGCATATGTCCTATTACTGTTGACATCCTGTTAGCAATAGCACAACTAAGGTGGGGTTGTTTTCCGCCAAAGCCTGTTCCGTGAGTATAGAGAACACCATTTATTACCCACTCAAAAGCATCTTGCCACCCTTTAGGATACTGCCACATCTCCCTAAAAGTCTTAAAGCATCTCTTTGGAAGCCCTACAGTCTTGCCCTTACGATCTACAAGGTTATCATGATTGCCCTTACAGACCTTAACCTTTGGGAAAGCCTTAAACCATGTCTTTAGGATTTTATCACATTTAGCCATTTCATTCGCTGGCGAAAATCCGTCCGGTGAGTGTTCGTGGTACGAACAACTATGTAAATCACAAACATCTCCTATATGAACTACTGTGCCACACTTAAATTTACTCTCTACTCCCTTTACAAACTCTAAATAGTGTTTATGCTCAAATGGTAAATGTGTGTCTGAAATTATTAGTATATGGTCTTTTTTCATACAGACTCCTTTAGGATTTTATCAAATACTTTCTTTTCACAAACCCCACACGCACAAAATTCACCCATCTGTCTTCTTGTATTAGTTTCTGACCCACAATATTTACAAGCTGGTGGATTATTACCTATTTGAGCTGGATGATTAAAAATAAAAAACTTAATATTATCCCATATTCTTTTCATACTCACCCCTTTAGTAAATTGTTAACTTCTAGAACCTGATATAATCCTTCACATAATCTTACTACATCATCTTCCTCAAGTTTATTAGCATTGTAAGTATTATCTACACAATGCAGAAGTTCATGAATAAAATTACATTCTATCTTACTTCTTTTAATTACGCCAATTGAATCTATACCTGCCAACCTTATTTCTAGGGCTGTATGGTCTACTTGCCCAGCCAAATCCTCTCTTTCTTTGAACTTATAATTTTCTATTACTGTATACAGATGTCCACCTACGGTTAAATGGTTTGGGATTTTCATTTCTTTATCCATAATTTAAACGTACTACGAAACTCTTTGCCACTTGGAGTAGTGAATGTGATACAACCTATCACCCACATTATCAAGAACAAAGTTCCTGCCATCTTACATAATGTTAATAATATTATATCTGATACAATCATTTCGCCACCTCATCACAGGCATTACTACCACACTTAGGGCATTCTATATATCCATCCCCATCAAAAACATGACCACAACTAGCACACTTCCATCTAAAACTATGCTTGTTTAAATCCATCGTTCCCCCTTTGTCTTATGATACAGAATAATAATCCCCAAATACCGGCTCTTAGCATAAAGAAACATCCCCATGCTTCATATGTATTATACTGGTTAGCCCAATTTATGTTCCTAAGGTGTTCTGATAATATGAATTTTCTTAATGCGTGCAATTTTCCTCCTTCGTCGTCAAATTGTTTATCTCAGTAATCATATCCTCTATTAAGTCAGGGTCTACAATCTTCTCTTCATTTCTCTTTGTGCAATAACCTCTTGCTAACGCTTGTCTTAGTTCTTTATTCATGATTTCTCCTTTGCGATGATTTCCCTTGCTCGTACCATAATAAACGGAGACCCACCCTTATATTCACCAAGTCCATCATTTATATCAACTCTCTCTACTAAATCTTTCAATGCTTCCAACGCCTCTGATTTGGTGTAAACTCGAAACTCTATATCATTATCGTTAATTTTATCCTCACACCAAGTAACTTCTGCAAGCTTATTAAAATCGTTTACATCACCCTCCCCAATTTGTAGATATATTGTTTTTGGTGTATTTATCATAATAACCTCCCGTTTTTATTCTACGCTTAATCCTTCTTTTCTATAAATAAGTTTCTTACACTTATGACAATGTATATCTAAAGTAAATTCTGCACCGCTACCATATCCACAGGTATCACATCCTTCACTCATGCTAACATCTTCAAATGTAATCATCTCATCTGTCCATTCTGCTCTACAGTAAGGACATAGTGGTCTTTTTATCATTTTTCACCTATCAATCTCATCAATAATGTATTCACCAATAAACTCTATACAGCTTCTGTATTGTTTACCATCATGCAAAAAAGGCATACCACAACTTACCCCATCACTCTTTGTGTCTTTTAAAATAGCCTTCTTTATCTTTTTAACTATCTTATATCTTGGCTCTGGGGACTGGAGATAGAATGTTAGGAAGCGTGAATTAGCGTATAGGTGGCAGTTACAGCACGTTCCTGATTTACCTATTGTAGAGAATATCTCTATTAGTCTTGAGCCGTCATATCCTTTAGTGATATTAAGTGTTCCACACTCAGTCTTTATGTTCTCTGTTGTGCTTTTTACTTCTTTTGGGCGTTTCCAGTCCATTTTTCTCTCCATAGTAAAAATGTTAAACAACACATCGCATGAGCTAAATGAGGTAATCCAGATTCCTCATCCTTTATGCTTCCTTTACGCCACTTGGTAATATGTCTAAGGGCTGCTGCATAATATCTATCTTCAAAGTTTTCTAAGGTCTGCCAATTATTGTCTCCATACTTCTTAGCACCAAACCCTAGTATTTTCACAAGTTGTTCAATGGGTGCTATCGGCAATAAGTCCCACCTATCTTTCTCTTGGTCATATTTCTTTGCCTTCATTTCTTCCCTTCATTTATCAAGAAAATACAATCTACATATTTAGCTAAGTCCACACACACCTTGTTATATACACAGCTTCGACAACACTTGGGTTCCCTCTTTCTTTTTTTCTCCTTACACTTTATACACTTACAAGTTCCTAGGCATACTGATACCTGATAATTACTTCTTGTTTTTGGGTTTGCCATTAAAGTCCTATCAATGCTAGTAAACCTACACCAAAGCCTATTAAAAATTCAGTAGAGTTTA
>SDBT01015382.1_pt1 | contig 12163 bp, 22 predicted proteins | sample 2277101 | NCBI WGS metagenome assembly SDBT01 (sample SAMN10404973, study PRJNA504765) | marine sediment metagenome | isolation source: marine sediment core GS10_PC15, 103 cmbsf | place: Arctic Ocean: Southern Knipovich Ridge | collected 2010
ACATAATTATGTCCCTGTGCTTCAAGAATCTTCACGCGATCCATAGATTTAGAGGCATAACAGATTGCCGCCAAAACCATATCCCCCGTGCCGTGGCTATCATCATGCTCCGGCGTCCAGCCTTCTTTAGATACTTGACGGTGCCTTTCTGCGGCTATTAATTGCGCTCCTGTTTTCATTCTTTCTCCCAGTTGTCACACTTGCCGTTCGGCTCGACTTCCACCATCTTGTATCCGGGTTCCTTTATGCCATAGTCGCAGAGCATAAACGCTTCATCCCAACGTGTCATATCACATTTGAACATACAATTCTGACATGAATCAACCAGATGGTAGTTTTTCATTGGTTCAATCATCCCACTCTCCTTTACCCGGCCTTCGCCGTAACTATGTTGTTTGTAGGAACCGGCCCTTCTTTACTTTCAGCCTTATCAGATTCTTCTTTAGCCTCCAATTCAGCCTTGCCCTCTTCGTCAATCTCTATCATAATCTTACGGCGTTCGTCACAATCGATTATGAAATCTTTTGCATCCAGTATTTTATCAAGGTCGGGGCGCATGCTGTGCGCTTGTATATGGCCTACGAGGTCTGCGGGCGATATCTTTTTGCCTTCAACATGTTCAGAAAACTTTTTAATTCTGGCGTCGTTAATAGGCACTTCAGGAAAGTAAATCTGTAACAACTCTGTAGTCTGTGGTGCGTTCAAATATCCTATGTGCCAATGCTTATCAAGCCTACCTGCGCGGGCTAACGCGGGGTCAATCTTATGTGTGTTGTTCGTTGTAATAATAAACAACCTTCCGACCCCATGATTTATTCCGTTTATAGCGTTAAGTAATCCGCTGAACGTTATCTTGCTATCGGGGCATACATTTTTGCGCCCATGAAAAAATGAATCGAAATCCTCAAGGCATAATATGCTGTTCTTTGGTGCTCTGCTAAACATACTTTTTATTTCAGTATCAGAACGACCGGCCATTTCAATCATACACAACTTCAGTTTATATTTCTTCGCCAGTGCAGAAACAAGGCTGGTTTTACCAGTTCCGGGCGGGCCTTTGAATAAGTAGCCGCGCTGGTATGGCAACTGCCTTTTATCAAACCAGTCCCGCGCATTATAGAACCAATCTAAGTCGTCTGACATGTCTTTTGATAGGTTATTATTTAGAATAATCCTGTCATAGTCAACACCAACGATTTCGTGATCCATTTCCCATCTATCCCAATAGAATTTGAACACCTCCACGCCACCACTGCTTCTCGTATATTCTTCTGCAACATCAGCAATGAACTGATGCAAGACCTTACGATTCCAAATGAAGGTTGTAATTTTAACTTTTTCTGGCTTCAACATGCTGAAACTGTTTTGGTTTTCGCTATTACCTACACCGCCCTGTTCATCTACGTAACGCGCAATGGTTGCCCAAAAGCCAGCTTTCCGAGTTAGGTATGCAACTCTATCAGCCAAAAACCTAACCGTAGGGGGATCGGTTTTATCATCAATGTATACCTGTGTGTGCCTTTTGTTTTTTGTAATGCCTTCATTATTAATCCATTTTTGTAGGCAATGATAAAACAAATCTGTTGAATCAGCAGTCACGTTTATAAAAAACATGGAATAGATGAAGCTCCATATTCTTATTACGGTACTGCGGCCCCAAAAAGCCACGGCACTTATTGCAGCCAGTATAAACCCGCCCTGAAGGAATTGGTTGGTACTGAACTGTTCTCTGACTTGTTGAAGTAAATCGTTCACTTACCACCCCCGAAAATATCACCACCAAACATACCCAGCAAATCACTGAATGGGTTATCACTCTTCCCCGCATCCTTAAACGCATCCGCCGCCTTCAACCGTTCCTCTTTGCTTATCTTTTTCTTTGGTGCAGTCCTTCCCACCGCCTTACACGCAGAACAATATTCATGGCCTTCCGACCAACTATAGTTCCGGCAGTTGATAACGTCACACGAAAGCCTTTTTATGTCGCTACGTGGGAACCATACCACATTGCCTTCAATCATTAGGCTTACCTGCCGTCCGGTTTTACTTATCTCATGCGGGGTGCCGGTCATGCCCTTGTATGTGCCGCCTATGACACGATAGAAGGTTTTCATGTCTTTCCCGTCCCAACAAAATCATATTCTTCATAGGTGTTCGCATCAACCATCCTGATTCCAAGTCCAGTTTCTATAGCAATCATTATCTCTGCATTGACGCCGGTGCTTGCTTGCCACCCCGGAATATCAGCAATCAACATCCGCGAACAAACATTAAGAAATGCCCGGTCGTATTGCTCCCAAAATTCCCATGTTCGCGGGCACCCGAACGCCACACAAGGATGATTGTGTGCAATGGGCGAGTAAATGAACACGCCCTTCTGCATAAGGTTCGCCGAAATCTCGCATGCTTTTTACCATCTTTGAATCATTACATCTGAATCAGTATGTGAATATGGTGATGCTAAATATACAGGGCCATTTTTTATTGGCATTGCCTTTCCTTTCAATAATTACTTCGCCGTCAAACTTGGGAACTTATCCCTTGCCGACCGTGACCAACGAATGAACTTCGGAGTTTCGTCCGCAACGTATGCATTCCAAGCCTTAATCACCCACGCAAATTCCTCTTCCTGTATGGTCAACCCTTCCCCGCGCTTAATACGAAACAGCTTTTCTCTGAGAGTAAGAATGGGAGAGCCTTCGCTGAGGTCTGCGCCGGTGCTTAATGCGGTGAAAAATTCATCTGTCTTTCGTGGTTTCAACAAACAACCCAAATAATGTACAGTGACCAAAACCGAAGCACGCATGAAACGTTTTGGCATGTGTCCGAGATAACCATAAGCCTCTGCCGCGGACTCCCTCAAACCGGGATGTTTTTTCAATATCTCTAGTCCGGCCCTGTTTGAAATTCTGTCCTTTGACAAACCCGCGTCTGTGCGGCCTTCATACTTGTGTAGTAAGTTAAGGGAAGACGCCATCGCCCTATAATATCCTTCGTTCTTCATGTTAAGCACATCGCTTAAACCCCTTGCCTTGCCCGTGTCGTATGTCGCAAACGCATGCTTGTCAGTAACATCATAAACCAGAATGATAGGTATACTGCGGTCTGCGAAAACGACGGCGCTGCACCTGTGCTGGCCGTCTAACATGTGTCCCTTGTCGTCTAGGGTAATTGGAACGCCGTTGTCAGACCATCGATTCTCAAGGATTTCCCTAGCATACTTCTTAACCACAAATGCACTTATCGGACGGTTGCCCTTCTTTCTGTCGTCCAACAACTTTTGCGCGTACTTCGGTGTCAACGTCGTTTGCTTAACCTTCATTGTTTTCTCCTTTCGAGAGATTAATTAATGCCTGCACCCCGTGGTGCCCATCTATTATCTGTCCATCTTCATTTATAATTATGGGACACTTTTCATCCATTGATTTCTCCTTAAGAGATTCAACAGAGGCATCAAAAAGTGCCTTGTAGCTTGGATATTTACCACACCAAGCCTGATAGTCTATCGTTGGTTCGCCACCGCGTAGGTCGATTTGTCCACCACCATATGCAACGTAAAGTTTCATCATGCGACCAAATACATAATCGCCGTGAGCCTCATCACCAAAATTTGTCATTAAAGTTTTTGGCCCTGATGGATAGTCGCCTCTTCTTTGAACATTGTCCCACACTGCGTCCCTGTCGGCACCGGGATTATTTTGAAGCACACCCATTCCAAGCGGCCCACCACACGCTTGCCATGCAAGCCAAAACATTTCCTTTACTATTTCTTCGGCCGGAAAATCATCAGTTATTTCAATCTTCATTGACTTCTCCTTTCAAGAGGTTTTAATCCTTACCAAAATTCTTTTCCGGGCTTGCGCCCTCAGTATGAAGATCATGGTCTTGCCGAATCGCTTCCGGTAAAACCTCACTTGACAGCCATTTAATGGCCTCTGCTACCGCACTTGCATGCCCATGATCTATCGCGCTAAACGTTATAGCTCGTTGCGGAAAGCTGCCTGCCGTAACAATATTTATCATACCCATATTGATTTCTCCCTTCAAAAACGCCGCGCCCCGTTGACCGTGCCCGAAAGGAGAATAACTTGCACGCGGGGCGGGCGGGCTTGTATTTATGGAAGTTCTCCCTTCAGCCACAACAATTATACAGAACTACCCCTGTGCGTCAACATCATTCCGCACTTTCAAAAACTTTTCTGGCTTCCTCTCTCGCCTGCACGCCGATACCGTCACTGGAAATAAGCTGTTGTAATCTTTTCTTGGTCATAATACACACATCCTTGACAAAAACGTGTTCGTCATACTGGAACATCACGGGTTCACCGTTGACGGTCATGCCTTCGGTGGTAATTCCCATGTGTTCACCGGCGGCGCTGGATGCTAATATTCCTTTGAAGTCAAAAGCCATGTGAATCCTTTTCGATCATTTCCATTACACGGGCGTACCCGGCAATGTCGATCAAGTTGTCCTCTTTGGGGCTGTGAGCGTCCCTAACGAGTTTTAATGCAATCATGCACTGGCACACCGCCCGCGGCGTAACGCTCTTACCGAGTATCACAGACCACGCGGCGGCGACCTTTAGAAAGCTCTCTGCTGGACTACCATAATCCTGTTGGCGTTTGCCGTCAACGATTTTCGCGGCTTTAGCCAGAATGTTTTGTGCTCTGGCCGTAGCTTCGACTTCATCCGCAATCAGTCTGTCTTTTTTCAGTTCTTTATTAGCAGATTCCTCAACACACTTTACGCACCAATATACATCTTGATTACAATGTGCTCCACACGTAGGCTGTTCGCATTGATTGCACCAACCCGTAGCAAAATAGTCGCATCCATCAATGTGACAGGGTATCGTACCTTGTTCCATATTCATACCATTCATCATTCTCCCCTTTCACTCAACGTAATCTCAACCCTCTGGTATTCCGCGTCTTTTTCAAACATCACGTCGTCCGGGCAGACCAAATAATTATCGTCCAGAATCAATCTACTATCCTCAATCCCATCAAACGTACTTTTCAAAGCCGACCGTGCATTATCCCTGTCCGGGTGCGTCACAGTCCGCGTGTACCACATTATCTGCCCGTGGACGTGCACCCACTCCATGTTGTCCGGCAGTCCCGCTAAACGGATTTGCCGGATGGTATCGTACATAGTTTCTACCCGGCGCTGCTTAACAACTGAAGCAAAAAACCCATGATTTCGTGGCCGGTTGTTTGGAAACAAAAACTTACTTGGCAACGAAAATACCAATGTTATCAAACTACACTTCCTTACTGTTTGCCTTTCTTGTTATCCTACTCAGTCATGGTTGTGTTTCGTATAACCCATGTTGGACATGGAGAATTGACGCTTCCATGACCATTCATCCATTACATAGCACGCAAAATCTGTTTCGCTCAATTGGATGTGTTGGTCAACCGACATTTCTAACATAGCAATGGCTCGGTCATAATCTGCCGTCTGATCCATCGGCTCGGTAAGCACAACGGCCCGGCGAATCTTCTTGCCGGACTTCGCTTCAGCCAACATCTTGTCCAATTCGATTATAGCTTGTTCCCGATAACCTTCTTGCGCGTCCAAAAAGATTTCCCGGTGCTTTGTACGGTTTGCTGTTAATTTTCCCACAAGTTCTTCCCTGCTAACCTTAACTTCATTCATAACATCTCCTTTCAAAAAGATTTAACCTACTGGTGCAACGTCTATAAGAACACCCGACATACCCATCGGCCACCACTGCAACTGCATTGAGTCGCACACCGAACACGTGCATGACCGCTTGCCTTCCCGATAAATAAGGTCATTCGTTTCAATTTCCTTTAATCTCCGACCCACTCTGGCCTTACCCAATCCTGATATTTGTGCAATTTCGCCCATTGTCATGCCGGGTTGATTCTTAATAATACGAAATATTATATTTTGATGGTCTTCCTTAAACTCTGCTGACTTCGCATGTGCTATCCGGCTGGTTTCTGGTTGCATTCTATTTCCCCTTGGCGAACGCGTTCCCATTCAGATTCCATAATTATATATTCGCATTTTTCGCAGTCATGTATGTAAGTCGGCCACGGATCACATTTATAAAACACTTCCTTCGCTTTTTGTACTACTTTACATTCAGGACAGATAATTTTAGCATATTTAAGCCAATAATACTCTCCAATATCTGACATGATTTCCCCTACGCTGCAATAATTACCTTACTACCCTCAACCATAATTTCACCCCGCGCCTTCCGTTCCGCCAGTTTCAGTATCCGGCCGGTTTCGGGCACCTGTGGCGTCTGGTGGCCTCTACTCGGCTCCAACCCAAACTTATTCGCCATCCGCCAAAACTCACTCTCAGAGCTTTCCAGTAACAACAGGCGCATGACAACAGAATCAGTTGGCGGACATCTGCCGCCGTTGAAAATAACACACAGCTTATCCACCGGCGTGCCGTCCCGCCATACGTTTGTCATGCCTTCACCGGGGAATATCTGATATGTTCTGCCACTCTTGCCCCGGTAGGAAAGAAAGCCATTCTTCAGGTAACTCCTGAATGCCGTGTCGCCAACCAACCGTTTCAGGAGTAGCCGCGCCTTTGCTTCCGGGCCGTCTGTTGTTTGTAGGCACCTACGCCGCCCCGACATTGGATGCATGTTTATGTCTATATTAAATGAAGCAGCAGTGCCCACATTGGTTAAGGTAATGGTATAATCTTGGAGTTGAAAATCAGTTTCATTAAAATTAGTGGCTAAAGTTAGGTTAGTACACGTATATTCTTCACCATTCATAGTAATATGTGTGCTCGTACCAATATCATCCCATTCAATTGTTCCCGGTTGAACTGATCCGCTAAGTGTCACGGTTGTTTCTGGAACAACATTGCGGGCAATAAAATTTTCTGTATGGGTTGACATAAAATCATTCATCCACATTGAGCCATGTCCTACGGTTCTCTCCATTTCAATGTTTGGATTCTGCAAGACTGTAAGGGTAGACGACTCCGCATTAATAGACGGCCCGGCCAAGTCTACACTTCTTAGTATAATCTCCTGATGTGGATTATGAAACATAGTAGCCATAATTAATCCCCTAAGCACGCTGCCGATAAATCCGACCTTTTCGAATCCTGATGTCGTTAGACCGTTTTAGTGTACCAATCTTGAGAATGCGACCACTCCGTTCTTTTTGCTCTGGCAGAGGTTCTGCGTTAAAACACATGCCATAATCATCACACTCATTCCTGAATCCAACCTCTGAATCTTCAAGCAACAACAACCGCATAATCAAATAATCCGTAGGTGGGAAAAGGTGCGTTGTGAATATTACACAAACTGAGGCAATCGGTGTTCCCATGTGTCGTATTCTGGTGGCGCCCCCACCCGGAAATATTTGATACGTGTATCCGCTCCTACCCCGATACATAACGAACCCGTTTTTCAAATATCTTCTAAATTCGATTTCGCCTATTAGTCTTTTTAGAAGTAAGCGTGCTTTATTTTCTGACTTACTCACATCGGCCCCCGGCAACAAATTCATGCGCCGCCGAAAATTGGTATCTGATTTTCCAAAATTGCTGCCCATACGAACCCAAGCATCACTATCAGATTTAATGCTTTCCGATAAACTAAAATCACCCCCGCTAACCGTACAATTTACCACTGTACTATTTAAGCGTGGTGCAATGTGTATTTCCTGCGAAAGCCGCCGTGTTACTTCCAAATTATTCCTTATTTCATGTAGGTGTTCTCTACGGCGCTGGCGGCGAATATAATCCTCAGTTTGTCGCAGGACACGCTGAACAACTTCATCGGGCATATTATAGGGATTGGCCGGGTCGCGGACGACCGAACCCAAACGCCCTTCTTCTTCATTTTCCCGCACAAACTGATTATGTATATCCACTTCATAACGTGCCCAATATATACGCTCACGCCTAGTGCCATGTAAAGATGCGTACACACGATCATTGTTCATACGTTGAAATTCTGCTATTTGAACTGCTGTTAATGAAGCAACCGACATATCAACCACCAACAATCGGCGCGATCATTTGAATTTCTTTGGGTTCATCAAACAAAGCCTTGCGCTGTTCCTGTCTGTCCAGCTTTTCCCAATCCGTCTTGTTGATCTGCCCAACCTGATTACCCTTCGCGTCAAACGGAAACGCAACAAAACCTTCCTGCATTTTCTTGTCGAACTCGATCAAACCCAAATCGGTTTCCGTTGGTTCGGCAACGGCATAGGCAAGCCGGTCGTCACCGCTGCTGGACAGGATTGTAAAAACCGTCTTACCACACAGGACTTCTTCTGCTACCTTGATACGATTTAACATAATATTCTCCTTTCATAGAGAGTTGTTTACAATTCTAATTCTTCGTGCATGTATTCTTTATCCTTAAAGAAATTATCATCAGTAATTTCTGCCAGCCCACTGCACACATTAATGTATGGACAGGTGCCATAAATTCCGCTGCATGAGTTACAATTTTTGTAAAATGAATCGTTCTGATACGCAAAGTCCAACGCCTGTGTCTGCTGGTACAAATCCTTCATTGCGTCGGCGGCCATCTGTTCTGTCTTACGGAACCGCCGGAACTGATAATGCTTCGCCCGATCCTTTTCAATCCTATCGCAATTCCGTTTCAGGTAGGCTTGTTCCGGGGTAATACCCTCATCCTCGGCCCGCTTTTTATCTACGCCGGACATTTTAATTTGCGGGTTGTGGATAACATCGTAAACGAATCCAATGGCCTTTACCGCCATGCAATACCATGCCATCTGCGCGTCCACCTGTAACCCCTGCCAATACGTTCCCCACTCTTTTATTTCTTTCCCTGTAGTCTTGTGGTCAAGCACCCAAAGCCCTTCATCATCTTTGAATAGCACGTCTATTTTACCGGCGTAAACATAATCGGGTACGGGCTTGCCGTCTTCATCTTCAATGCCCATTGTGAATATGTGCTCAACTCCGAGTATGTCCATGCTTTCAAAGTCGGGGATTTCATAATGGTGAAGCAGGGCGCCGATTTTGGCCGTTTCTTCATTGATCGGCGCTGGCAATTCCGGCTTGACCTTCTGCCATACCTTCTCAAGCTCCAAGTGCATTGCCGTGCCGAATTTCAGGGCGGCGGATTCCCTGCGCGTCTTACGTTTCAGGACGTAGAGGAAGTAGAACTTACGCGGGCATGCCCGGAAAGTTGTAAGTGCAGAGTTTGTTATCGTTACCATGTTTGCCTTTAGGTATTGTTAAAACGGAATTTCGTCGTCCTTATCATAAGCGCCGTCAACGCTTTTTTTCTCTTGCTTGGTTGTCGCTTTTGGCGCGGCACCAGATTTGCCGCCCATTAACGTATTGATTCTGCTTGCAAAATCACTCGGCATGTCAGATGGATCGCCACCGCCGGTGTATTCTTCTTTGTTAATGAACGCGACTTTGGCCTGTATCTTTCCTTCCCACGTTTCGTGTTTAATAGTAATCCAAACTTCATTTCCTGCCAACATCTCTGGACGCGCAGACAACTCTTCAATGTCGTTGCCGTCCCAACCGCAATTCACAAGAGCCTTTTGGGTAATTTCCAGCGCTGCATCCGAAAGCCATTGGTAGGCCGTTATGATTCCTTCTGAAGTTTCGAATGTAACACCGATGTATGGCGTGTTCTTATTTCCTGAATAGCCAAAAAACGTACCTTTAACGCCTGCCGGGAACTGCCCTTGTGGATGCACCATTATTCAGTCTCGCTTTCCTTTTCGTTCTGCTTTTCTAACAGACGGTTAAGTAGTAATTTCAGTTTTTGTAGAGGCGCGTCGTCCAGTTTTTCGGCGCCAACAAATTTCATGGCCGCCGCCTGTTCCTCTTTTGTGAGAAGTTCTACCATTAATGCACGCACTTCTTCTATGGTATCATCTGCCTTGCCAAGATGTGAAGCGAATACGTCGTATGAAAGTTCCATGCGTTCCGGCAATTCAAACCCACAACGCGTCTTTCCCTCTTCCGCTGCGCTACCCGCGCAATACAGGATACGCGTCCTGCCGGTCGAAGCCTTGTTTCTTTTACCCTTTTTGGCGCTCACCGCGTATTCGTAATCGGCCCGCATGATAATGTCGCAGTGCCGACAGAAAACCGCCCAAAGGTCTTTCTGCATTGCAGGGCCGAATCTCTGGAAGTCTTCCTGCATCGGGTGTTTAACGTTTATAAGGCCAGTGTGCGCCAGCATAAGCACTGTCATGCCACGATCCCGGCACTTGTCTATCAGGATCAAGAGCCTGCGCAACTCTTCTGCGGATGCTCCGTAACCCCTGCCGTAAGACAGGAATCCGCCCTCTTCGGTTGCCCATGAACCACCAAAGATGGTATCGCAAATGTGTTTATTGCAGAGATCGGTCGCGCCGTTCAGGGTGTCAATGACAAGCGTTTCGTGCTTGTGATCCTCTTCTGCGACCTGCCTGACTTGTGCCAGAAAGCCTTCCCACGTTGTCGATTTCAGCGATTTCAGTCCTTTTATCCCACGGGCACCGTCTTCGGTTGTAACAAAAATCGGATTGGGCGCATTGGAACCGAATGTTGTTTTGCCAACGCCGGGATTCGCATAGAGCACTATACGTGGCGGCTGTTGCACGCCTGTTACTACACCTGTCAACGCCATGATTGATTCTCCTTTCAAAAAAATCCTTCGCCGCCATTCCCCCACGGAACTACGGCGAAGGTTTACTGCGAGTACGGAACATATTAATCCTACTTCCGCACAATGTCAAGTTCTAAAAGAGAAAGAATTCCACCAATTTTCACAATACCGATTTCATTGACGCCATTATAGAAATTATAGAACGTACTTCTGGAACATATGCCGCGCTCCTTGCACTCTTTAGCCATTTGGTACGCGGTGTAGTTCACCCGTTCCATTTCTTCTATAACTATTTCGTGAATATTCATTCTAATAATTCCTCCTGTTGTTGCCGGTGAAACTCATTACAATCATGTGCCGACTTCATATCCTCTTCACTGGGATGATCGTCATTGAACCCGTGGCAATCAGCAATCTTGGTGTTGATCTTATCTATTAGCGTGTTCAACAATTGAACATGCGCTCCGCCCGATGTGCCGATGTTCATACGAGACATACTTTTAATTCTTACCAGATCATCCCGCCAGCATTCCACGGTATCTAAATCAACATCGTCATAACGTAACGGCTCATTCATGCAATTCCTTCCAGTCCACCCCGTTCCACAAAATCTTTTGCAAGCGTATCGCCCCAACACATTCCCGGTACGTTGTTATATAAAAATAACACAATTTTTTTCAGATGTATAAGGCTTTCATCATTTGCATACATAACAGCACTTTTAAGGTCGTTTCTGACTATGCCAGAAAGAAACCCACCCGGATAGGTGCCGGTAAAAATATATTCAATTAATGGCAGTGCCAACGTTGCCGGTATTTCGGCCTTCATTGCGACTCGCTCATAATCATTGCGGTTATTTAATGGTTTTCCCATTACACGCCACCAGCACCCGATAGATTTTGCCTTGTCCCTACCGGGCACCGGCGCCGAAACAACGTGCGTGTATTAATGGGTTCTCCTTTCGTCCGCGGCCTTATTGCCACGCCCACATATTACAGTATCTTGGACGGATGTCAATACTTTATTCCAAAATTTTGTAGTTTAATATATAATAGGGGCGTAAAGGGGGCGTATCAGTGCAAAATAGCATTGCTGGCCGTTTCAGCCGCTTTCCCGGCATATCGTCATAACTGGACTCCATACTCAGAATCGCAATAATATGACGCCTACGGCCACTGTAGCCCACTTTTTCCACAAAAAAACGCCCCACCACAAGGCGGGACGCTTTTCCAGCCGGATAGGGGGTAAGTCCCGGCCTCTTCGAAGTTTTTTAGGAAAGGGCTTGACCTTATGCCAATATATTGTATTATATATGTGTTGGCGATTGGGCCACGGTGAAAGGAGAAACCACCATGACGGGATTGATTGAATTGGCAGAACTGGCAAAAAACGGAACCGATGAGGTTGAAGGCGATCTGGACAGATTCATAGTACCCCGCCCCCTCGCTGCAAGTGAGCATCCTGCTGCCGTCTACGTTGCCTTATTGAGTAAGAATAATACCAAAAATGCCATCACAGTGCTAAAAAAAATAGCAAAAATTCTTTCGGGTGAT
>SDBT01015383.1_pt1 | contig 12163 bp, 14 predicted proteins | sample 2277101 | NCBI WGS metagenome assembly SDBT01 (sample SAMN10404973, study PRJNA504765) | marine sediment metagenome | isolation source: marine sediment core GS10_PC15, 103 cmbsf | place: Arctic Ocean: Southern Knipovich Ridge | collected 2010
CTCCTCCTTAATTTTAGTTTTAAATTTAAAATCTAATATCTGGTTAAGTTAGTTGATTTGTGTATTTATCTCTTCCTCTGATAACTTAAAACACTTCTAATGGTTTCTTTTTTATTATTTAATGTAAGTTTTAAAACATATTCTAAAAATTTAAATACTTTCAATCGATTAGATATAGTATAATTATGACTTCAAATCATGCTGCAATAAGGTCATTTGTAAAGGTAATAGGATCTTTAATTGGTATTATTTTAGCAGTATTGATTATTTAAGCGAATCAAATCCGCTTTTTCCTTTTTTTTAAATTTTTCTCGGATTTGTTCGCTCAGAGCAAATATGATTTTTTAAAAAGGTTATTGGTGGGTTTTTTTTCGCTTCAAGGAATTCAGATTAATAGGATAAATAAAGGTATAGATAAAGATGGAGAAAGAAAAGAGAGAAGTGAGAAATTACTTGCAATCCCATTTTATTGGGAAAGGATTTCAAGATCTCAACGACGATGTAATAGATAAAAATAATTGTGTTTTATGTGGTACATGCACAACATTGTGTCCTCGCATTGAAATAGAGGGAAAAGAACCAGTTCTATTAGAAAATGATCCAGAATGTTCTACTTGCTTCAGATATTGCCCAAAGACATATTTTCCAGAAGAAATGTTTGAAAAAGAATTATTTAATGGTAATACAAATAGAAGTCATTCTTTAGGTTTCTATCAGGAATTACTTGCCGCAAAAAGCACAGATGTTGATGTATTGAAGAGAGCTCAAAATGGAGGAGTTGTCTCTTCTTTATTAATCCATGCACTTGATACGGAATTAATAGATGGCGTTCTCCTTGTTGATAAGGATGAAAATTGGGCCCCTAAACCCGTAATCGCGAGAAATGCTAAAGAGATATTATCATGTATGGGTTCTAAATATACTATTGCCCCTACTTTAAACACGTATAAAGACGCTGTTTATGATTTTAAACTAAAAAATCTGGCACTTGTTGGAATGCCCTGTCAGGTTCAAGCTGCGAGAAAATTACAATTATATTCTCCTTTATCAGAAGAATTAGGGGAATTTAAATTAATAATAGGTCTTTATTGTTTCTCGAATTATTCGTATGATTTAATTCAAGAATTAGTTCAAGAAGAATTAGAGATTTCTCTAACCAATGTGAAGAAATTCGACGTTTCAAATAACAAATTCTATATTTATTTGAACGATGGAACGGTAAAAGCAGTCCCTATAGGAAGAACCAAGAAGTATACTTGGTTAAGCTGTCTGCATTGTAAAGATTTCAGCTCTGAAATTGCTGATATTTCTATTGGTAGTTCGGGAGCTTTAAGAAATGATTGGAATAGTGTGTTATTACGCACAGATTTCGGTTATAAATTCTTTTATGAGGCTATAAAGGCTAGGAAAATTATTTCATCTAAAGAAGTTGATTTTGTAAAACTTGAAAAAACAGCACTTAAGAAGAAAATGCGAACCCGGAAAATAGATCAAAAGATATTATACTCATTACAAATGCTAGATATGCCTGATTTTGATATTAAGACTTATACTACTCTAATGTCATTAGGAAATGTTAATGAATTACTATTAGCTAAAGTTATGAAAAAAGAGACGAATTTGATTCTCGAAGCACTTAATAAGTTAAAACAACGAGGGTGGGTTATGAACACTAATGGATCATACAGTTCGGTTAACCCAAAAGTGGTTATTAATAATGAAATAAATAACCTCAGAAAGAACTTAAATAATAAAATTGAAACATTAAAATTCGAAGTACTCCCTAATTTAGAAACTCTCTATGTACAGAATAATGTTAATCGAGTGCGCCACCGTGAGGAATTAGATTCAAACTAAAAATCTTTTGGAAACACTTTAACCCGATGCGCTTTTTCTTCTTTTTCTTCTTTTAAAGTTCTCTCGCCTTAAATATCGTTCTTTCTTTTATTTATTGGAATTTCAACTTAAGTAAAGTAAAATAAGAAATTTTAGAATTCAAATACATTGTCAATGTCTTTTTCTTTAAATACGATGGTGTATATTATAATCCAAGATACTACTGGGAGTGATCAAATCTGAGTAATATTATTATTGTTTTTATACTAGGTGGAATTTTATTTGTCGTCGGCTTCATTCTTATCTATTGGGCAATTAATAGAATTCGGAAATTTTTTGCGAAGAAATATAAACATCAAGTAGCCACGTCTTTTAAATGTCTAGATGGACATATTGTAAGATCTAAAGGAGAATTAGTGATCGATAATCACCTCCACAGACTTGGTTTTGAGCATGAATATGAGAACACGATCAGAATAAGAGGACATCCACTCAAATATGATTGGTACCTCCCAAAATATAAAACATATATTGAATATTGGGGTTTTTACGGAAAAAAATATATGAAAAGAAAAGCAGAAAAACTACAACTGTATCGAAAAGGAAATTTGAAATTGATTTCAATTGAAGATATTATGTTGAAGGATATCTATACAAACCTCGAAAAAGAATTAAATAAAACGATTAAAATAAAAAACCTCAATATTGAAAAAAAACACTGTCCTAATTGTGGTGTAGAACTAGACAAGAGGTTTTAGGAGTAAAGAAATAATACTTAATAAAAAAATGAAAACACCTCTTTTATAATAGGCTTAATTTCAGAAGTATTTGTGTCACTTGGATTTGTCGAGTTCGTAATTTTAGAGGAAACTACTTCTTTTAGTCGATCAAATTTTTTCTCGAGATTCCTGTTTAGACTAAGGGTTTGTAATGCATAGACTTTTGATTTATAATGTGAAACTATGAAAAATAGGTTATGCGTTCTGAGGGTGAGTGAAGAACCCGCGTTTAAAACTTCTCCAGAAAAACTACTAATCGCAGTTATAAACCCAGAAGCAAGCACAGCTCGAACCCCTTCGGAAGAATCAAAGGAGAGAAAAGAATCAGTAGGAAAATTATATACCATCAAAGGAATTCCTCCTTTATCAATAATAATGAGCCTTTGCAAACCTATTTTATTCACGAAAATAAAGAAAATAGGTACTACAATAAAAAGTCCTAGACTAATTGCCCTTAAAGCTACAAAAATACCTGCTTCCCAACTAAATCCTTCAAAAAAGGCATAAATTCCTAAAAGCAGAATAGCAATAGTGGAAGTTTGAGTTAATTTCGAATCGGGAGTTATTAATCCTTTTCTTGATTGGACTATTAAATAGAGATATGTAAACAAAATGGCCAAAATTGCTAAAATTGTTAAAAATATGCCTTGCATAAACCTGATAGGATTTGACTCAAAAATCCCAACTGTTATAATTATGTGCTCGATACCCTCAAGTAATTCCTCAAGGAGGCCGAAAACAAAATAACAATCGCTAATTAATCCTATTAATCCAGCTAATTTTCCTATAGGTTTTTGTAAAACTCCATTATAGCAATTCTTCTTAATTTTTATATCTCATTAGAAGTACATTTAAAATATTTGTTGTATCGTATTTTTATTAAGATTATAAGCTAATTTAAAACTTTCAAAAAATGATATTTTAAGGGTAAAAAATAAAATGATGCCTATTGTACCTTTAATTGAAGAACATATAGTAATTGAAAAAATGAATCAACTCATGGAAAATGAGATTAAAAAAATGAAGAAATTTAATAAAGCAAATCCTCTATTTATTGACACTGCAGTTGATTTTATCAAGTTTTATGCTCATAAAACTCATCACGGAAAAGAAGAACATATCCTTTTTAGATATCTTGAGAAGAAGGAACTCTCTCCAAATCATTCTAAGATATTGGAAGAGTTAAAACAAGAGCATGACTGGGAGAGAATTACTGTAGATAAACTAGTAGAAGCTAAAAATCAATATGTAAAAGGAAATAAGGACATATTAAATGAGATTGTTATCATAATAGGTGAGCTAGTAAAATTTTACCCCGATCATATAAAAAAAGAGGATAAACACTTTTTTCTTCCCGTAATGGGTTATTTTACCATAGAAGAACAAGATAAAATGCTCCAAGAATTTTGGGATTATGATAAAACCTTAATTCATGAGAGATATAAACAGGTGATTGAAAATCTTCAAAATAAATAAAGAATAGAAGAAAGTTCTGAAAAAATTAGTTTCTTTGTTTGCTTTTAGAGCTTAGTTCTCTCACAGAGATCGGGTTTTCAAACATTAAATCATAAATCTTATTTGCCCTACGCTGAATGCGTTCTCTTATCCGAGAGTCATCCCTCTTATACTTATTGTATCTCTTCTCAGCAATCTTTCGCCATTTCTTTTTCCAGGATGGAAACCCTGTTTTAACGAAACGTTCGCGATTTGGAAAATCTTGGCATATCCAACTAAATTGAATAAAATAACGTTGGATTCCTGAATCTTTCGTGAGATTTTTAGAAGTTATTCCAAGCTTTCTAAGGTGTTGAATGTACCTACCTTCTACAGCACCTTGGAGTTCTCCTTCGACTATTGCCGGCTCATAATAGATATTCTTCTTGTCAAAATATTCTCTAACGAGATCAAAACAATTACCTCTACACAGAAGTATTCTATCACTTTTATTATGATTGAGAGCCTTAAGGCCTTTGATAACTAACTTTACTATCTCTTTATTTTGTCTATTATCATTCTTATTATCTTCATTATAGAGACCTACATGAACGGCTTGGAATATTATCTTTCCTGTTTCCGTGTCTCGAAAGCCAATAAAGGCATCTCCCACGAGATCTCCCGTCCCCGCGTCATCAATTTCAATTGTTCTTCCCTCCCACTCGCGAGGATTTTTAGTGGATTGGCACGACTCTTGGTCGTCTTTGTCTTTTTTTGGACTCATTACTAGTGGAAAGAGTTAAAATCATAAATACTTATGCTTTTCCCCCATATTTCCCCCTATGTTAAAATTTTGCTTTCCATTTATAATAAAAAGAATTCATGAACAAGTAAACCTTAATTAAAAAAAAAATAGAAATAAATTTTATTAAAATGGTAATTACTAGGGCATCTGAAGGTTTATTAAACCGAATGCTTCAGGTCCATTCATATAAGTTCTGATTTGATACCTCATCCCCTCAATCCCCGAAAACTCAAGCATATTTCGTTGAGTATCTTTCATTGCTTGCTCTAACTTACCTTTTTTAACGTTTGTAACAGTAATTGAGTGAATACCTTCAGGAGTTGAATTTACAGCAATTGGAATTGTAGCTTCGCCTACAGAAGGATCAGGGGGATATTTTTTCATGACTTCAAGATATTTATTCGCCGCTTTGGATTCTTGCCCAGGGGGATACCATACATCTACAATTATATATACCATAATTTTAGCCTTTATTTAATTTCAGTTTTTATATATATTAGATTTCGTAGTATAGAATTATTTGATTCTCATAAATTTAAATTTTTACATTTTTATCAACAAATTTAAGGCCCAAAATACTGACCTAATCATAAAATCATAAAATAAAAATATATAGAGATGCTAGATATAAATATTATCTAATATAATCATCAAAAACTATAGTTTTCACTATAATATTATGTTATGGGTAACAAGAGATTATGTACATATTGATAGAGTGGCCTCTCCTTGGGTGATTAAACGATTTGTTGATAAACGCGCTCAGTTTATTTTTCTCCCCCGAGATGAAATAACTGATTTTGTGGCGAAAACAGGCGCAACCCCATTTGATACTGCTGGAGTAGAACTTACTCATCATGTTTGTAATGATGAAAAACATTGCACTTTTGATGCTATTGTAGAAAAATATAAGTTAGAAACAGATGAAGCATTACAGCAGGTTAGAAAACTTGTTAGAGCTGCTGATACAGGGGGAATAAAAGAAGCACCTCTCGCATGGACTTTGGAAGTTATAGCAGTGGGAACTCCAATGTTAGTAGATTCGGATCATGAAGCATTGGAAAAAGAATTTCCCCTTTATGATGCTGTATATGCTTATTTCCAACAAAAAATAATTCGCGAAAAGTTTAAAGATGAAATAGAGAAACTGAAATCTCGAGGCGAGAGACAGTCGTTCATAAAGCAAAAATTACGTAAATAGAAATAGAGAGAAGAAAAAAGTATGAAATGGGTGACTCGAAGCAAGCCACATGTTGATCGCTGTGCTTCTCTATGGCTTATCAAAAAATTCATTGATTCTGAAGCGGAATTTGCTTTTGTTTCTCGAGATTATGTATGGAAAGAAAATGAGATTCCTTTGGTTCTTCCTGGGGCAGAGTTGAGCCCCAAAAAAGGGAAAACTACCTTTGAACTAATAATTCAGAAGTATGAGATTAAGGATAAAATAATTCATCAGATTGCAAAAGTGATACATGATATCGAACAAGCAGAGGAATCTGATATATATTATATTCCTGAATCGAAGGGAATTTTTCTGGTTTTACGAGGAATAGAGCCATCCTCTCCAAATGATCTCGAAACTGTAAAAATTGCATTTACAGTCATGGATGCGATTTACACGTTTTTACAAAAAGAAAGTCAAGGAGTAAAGTTTACTTAAAACAATTGGATATCTTTAGTTTTTCAATTCTTAATATTTTTTTTGTTTATAAAATTATAGAGAACAGGTTTTAACTAACTTTTTCAAGAATCATTAAAATTATATGGTGAGAATTTGAATCGAAAAGTACTATATTTTTTGATCATAAGCTTTATTGGATTTTTTGCGATTTTTAGTTCCACTATGTCCAAGAGTCCAATTTTACCTCTCTTTGCAATATCTTTAACAACATCTGAATTTGAAAGGCAATTTATTGGTTACGTCATTGCAGCTTCTACTGTCCCAGGAATTTTAGTTAGTATGTTTGCGGGGCGATTATCAGATGTATATGGACGAAAAAAACTACTACTAATTTCAACAATCATATTTGCTACTGCTCCAATTTTTTACTTTTTTGCTTTTAATATTTGGATGTTAATGATTATTCGATTCTATCATGGCTTTTCAACGGCTATTTTCGTACCCGTCGCTACTGCAGCTATTGCAGAATCGTACCCTGAAAAAAAAGGTAAATATATCTCATTATTTTCTTCAATAACGCTTGTTGGTCGTTTTCTGGCACCTCTAGCTGGTGGAGCAATTCTTTTTATCACCAATTATTACTACTATGGTGTCTATATTGGATGTGCGATTTCAGGAACGATCGCTCTCAGCCTTACATTATTTCTATATCGAAATCGCCACCATGATTCTGAAAACGTAACACACACTGATAAAAGTTCACTTACTATTAAGGAATTTCTGAAAGGATTTAAGGAAGTTTTAAGTAATAAGGGCATCTTAATAACTAGTGTCGTCCAAGCTAGCCAATACTTTGCCTATGGGATCGTTGAGGCATATGTGATTTTATACGCCGATTCTCTTAACTTCAACCCATGGATAATTGGAGTAATTCCCGCCATCTTAACATTAATGCTAGTTGTGTTTAAACCACTCATGGGATCTATTTCTGATAAGGTGGGTCGTCGTTTAATTATTATCGTTGGACTTCTCTTAGGTGGTGGAATATCATTGCTATTACCCCTTACTACTGAATATTTTTGGCTTATATTGATACTCTGCTGTTTTGGAATCGGTATGGCCATGGTCATATCTTCTACAGCCGCTTATGTTTCAGATCTTTCTAAAAGAGAGAATTATGGTGCAGCAATCGGAACTCTAAGCACTATTATGGATATCGGACAAACTATCGGTCCCATCTTAGGTGGATATATCTTAATAGCTTTTTCATTTGGAGGTGTTTTTTTGATGGTTGGTGCTGTACTCCTAGCCTCAGCTATTATTTTTTCTATTATCAAATAGGTTCTTTCTTTTAACTCTATTTTTTCTAATTTATGTCATTGAAATTTAAAACCTAAGGAGCTACTTTTAGAAATATCACTTAAGAAGGACTCTCAAAAAAAGAATAAATTGTGATAAACTTACTTAATTTTCTTAATTTTTACTTTCCAATCTTTAGGTCCCTCTTGCTCATAATTCCATTCATAAAGATCTTTATATTCCGCCTCGAATTGATAGTGCAATGGTTTCGGGTCATGATCATTAATTATTCTGAGTGTTTCATCTACCTTAAGGTCATCCCACATTTCGAATATTTTTGTATGGCGTTCAAAAGGGGGCATTTGTCTTAAATCCAAATTCTTAATAATCTCATCCATTTTTGGTCATCAGTTTTATTTCATTTATTTATGTTTTATTCAATTAGTAAACATTTAATCTTTAAGCTGAACATGTTCTAAAATTCGTATGACTAGCTAGTGTTAGCTTAATTCAATTGAGATAAGCCACTTTGTTAAGAAAGATTTTAGTTCTTAACAAATTTGAACATTTATGGTGTAAAATTATTTATTTAATGAGAGGCTTATGTAGTAAGTGTTACTGGGGTTTTTAATTAGTTAAATTTAAAAATATTTAAATTATTATCAACTATAGCTTGATGGAAAGATTTTTCAAATCCAAATTTTAGATGACCAATTTATGTAGTTTGTAAGTTCCATATGTTCTAATACCGCTCTCTAATCTCATTCAACTCAACTTTTTTTTGAATAATGACGTTGACAAGAATAAAAATAATGATGATAATGTTATTCCAATTAAAGCAGAAAAAACAATAGGATTAATACCCGGAAGGAAGAGTGAAGGTAGCATAGATAGTAATGAGAGTTGATTTCCAATGTAAATTGAAACTATAGCAGCAGCAGCAACTGAAGAGGTGACAATCCCTATGAAAATCCCTAAAGAACATGATATAGCCATTGCACCTAAACTTATTGACATAGATTCGAATATTTGTTCCATAACCGTCTCTGCTGGTAATCCGATAGTTAATACATCAATTAACACTCCAACTATTAGACTTATAACCGTTGCAATAAGTAGACAAGAATAAACAGCAAGAAATTTCGCGAAAAGGATATTACGCCTTTTTACTGGGCGGATTAAAAATAAATCATATACTTGTCTATTTTTCTCATTTACAATAGAAGTGCTGAGCATTACTGAAGATAGAGTACCTCCTATACTCGCAACAACAAGCCCAACTAGAAATGAAATTGGAAGTTCTTCTACACCTGCTTGGAGGAAATGCATTAGTAATGATAATAATGGCATTCCTAACCATAATATAGCCATAACTTTAGACTTGTAAAATCCTTTCAACTCATCTAAATATAATAATTTCAAGCTCAGACGATTTCACCTCTAATATATTTCAAATATACTTCCTCTAAACTTGGTTTTAAAATATTGAAATTTCTGATTCTACAGTTCTGTTTTAGTAGGTTATCTAAGATAATCTTGATGCATTCATCAATATTTGCTTCATTTTTAATGAATATTAATTGTTTATTATCAGATAATTGCTTTACTGAGTTTACACAGGATAACTCCTCTAAATCAATACTTAAAGAAGAACCCTCAGCAAATTCAATCTCCAAATTATTCTCAACTTGAAAATCTCGTTGAAGTTCCGCAGGAGAACCACTTTTTAAAAGCTGTCCTTTATTTAAAATACCGATATGACTGGAAAAGTCTTGAACATCACTTAAAATATGGGAAGACAGAAAAATTGTGATTCCTGTATTTACTAATTCTTTAATAATTTCTCTCATCTGAAATCTACTCGTTGGATCGAGTCCACTCATAGGCTCATCCATAACCAAAATCTCGGGTTTATGAAGCATAGCTTGAGCAAACATTAGTTTTTGCTTCATCCCTCCAGATAAATGATTTATTTTCTGATGTCGAACGTCAGTTAAGCCCACCAAATCCAAGACTTCCTTAATGCGTTCCTCTAGGTGATTTGACCTTAATCCAGATAACTTACCAAAAGTAGAAAGAGCATGGTTTACAGTTCTCCACTCTTGAAACCCCGCTTCCTGCGGTAAATACCCCAATATTTTATGATAATCTCCTTTTCTTTTGGAAATATTTATACCGTTAATTAAAACGTCTCCTTTATAATTGTGTATTAACCCTACAAGAATTTTAATTGTTGTCGTTTTACCTGCACCATTAGGACCAATATACCCAAAAACTTCTCCTTTTTTAATAATAAATGTTAACCCATCAAGAGCTTTAATCCCATTATAATGCTTTTGTACATTTCTAAATTCGATAAAATTTTCTTCCATTTTTTCCATTTTTTTCCTCACTTGCTATTCGTTATGAATATAATCTTAACCTTTTTTTTGACATTGAATTTTTTTTCAACCTATTAAATCTGAAGATTCTGGATATTAATAGTCCTGCTTTTTTTCGGAATTTTGTTAAATTTTTTCTTCTTACTTAACTCAATCGATTATTAATTTATATTAAAATTTTAGAAAATTTCTTAAAGTTTTAAAATGAATAAAAAATTATTTTTCTTAAAAGATTTTATAATATATGTAGCTGTAAAGGAATTACTATTGCAGATTATACATAATATTAACAAAAGATTTTTTTAAAATTTCAGCAGAATGTATTTGTTGACTAAAATAGAATTCAGTTTTTTAATACTAATTTTGAATTCTATAAATATAAATAAATGCTTAGAGATGCTAATTAAAAATTATTTCTTTTAGGTAATAAAATATGTCAGAAGAAGAAAAAAAAAATAATGAACTAAATTTTAAACTAGATTATAAAATCGTAAATGTAGTTGCAACAGTTATTATGGAAATTACCGAAAAGATAGATCTTACTATAATCTCCCGCAAGTATGAGGATACAGAGTACAATCCCGAAAGGTTTCCAGGTCTTATTATGAAAATCAAGGAACCTAAAGCAACCTTTCTTATCTTTTCTACGGGAAAAATGGTTGTCACAGGACTTAAAAGAGCAGATGACGCAAGCCCTGGAGTAAAAAAAGTAGTAAAAAATATTAAAAAGGCCGGAATTAATGTTTCTAATCCAGAAATAACGATTCAGAATATAGTCGCAAGTGGAGATTTACACACATTTATAGATTTAAATATGGCCGCGATTATAATGGAAAATGTTATGTATGAGCCAGAAGTATTTCCAGGTGTAATTTATCGTATGGGAGATCCCAAAACTGTTTTCTTACTTTTTTCTACGGGAAAAGTAGTTTGTGTAGGAGCAAAGAATAAAGAAATTGTAAGAGATGCGTTTATAAAGTTAAATCAAGAAGTACGGGAATTGGGTCTTGATAAAAAACCTAATGTTAACATCGATAATCAAGACTTAACTTTTCTTTAATTTTTTTTTATTTATACTACTATTAGGTTTTCTAATTCCTTACAAAGTTCACCCATGTTGTTTTGCTCTCGTTTACATAGTTGTTTTTCCCTTGGTGCTTGTCAACCTATTACATCGAATAAAATCCATTCCGATCGTCTTGTCTTTACTAATTTAATATTTGGTAATCCGTATGGAGATAAAATATCTTTTCCATTTTTTATTTGTTTTACAATTGGTCTTACCTGATTTATACTCTTAATACCTTTAATGTTATGGAGGTTGATAATTTCTCTCAATAACACCGGTTTTTTAACTTCATTGATTGTCTCATTTAGTTTTGAACCAATTTTTTTTTCAAACTGAGCCCTTTCTCATTTCTGTTACGTTTAAAGACGGAATATTTGCCCCTATCGGTCAGAATGGATGATATCATAATAATAGTCATAGAACTTGTTTTGATCAGCAACCAGTGGATACAACTTCTATGGTACAAACTTTAATCGTAGCATATGAGACTATTAATGATAATAAATATAGGAAATTTGCAATAGATACATTTTATTGGTTCCTTGGAAAAAATTCTCTGAATCAAGAAGTTTACAATGATTTAACGGGAGGTTGCCATGATGGCTTTGGAGAGCACTCTCTAAATATGAATCAAGGAGCTGAATCAACAATTTCTTACTTGCTTGCTAGACTTTCAATTCATTCAAAAGAAATGAATTTCTTATTCGATAATGAGAAGGCAAACCCTGACTTAATATTTTAAGTAGATTTTACCCAAACTTGTTTTTTTAAGTTAAGTTGGGTTTAATTAAGTCAAAAATTAAAGAAATCTTAGGGGTAGAATGTAATAGCCATTTTATTTAATTATTAATTTTATGATTCAATTAAATTATACAAATCTATAGCTAGTTTTTTCATAATTGGAACGTGTCCTTCAGTTAGAATGCGATCTTCAATGAT
>SDBT01015384.1_pt1 | contig 12163 bp, 12 predicted proteins | sample 2277101 | NCBI WGS metagenome assembly SDBT01 (sample SAMN10404973, study PRJNA504765) | marine sediment metagenome | isolation source: marine sediment core GS10_PC15, 103 cmbsf | place: Arctic Ocean: Southern Knipovich Ridge | collected 2010
CGTGCCGAGACACGCGAGTACGGCTTTTTCACAAACCATCTCGATGAGGCCGATCCCGAAGTGTGGGCGGCCGTCGAGGGCGAGCTCAACCGCCAGCAGACCGAGATCGAGCTGATCGCCTCGGAAAATATCGTCTCCCAGGCCGTACTCGACGCCGCTGGTACACTTCTCACCAACAAATACGCCGAAGGCTATCCGGGGCGCCGCTATTACGGCGGCTGCCAATATGTGGACGTGGTGGAGCAGCTCGCCATCGATCGCGCCAAGCGCCTGTTCAATTGCGCTTACGTCAACGTCCAGCCCCATTCCGGCTCGCAAGCCAACCAGTCCGTGATGCTCGCGCTGATCAAGCCGGGCGACACGGTCCTCGGCATGTCGCTCGCCGCCGGCGGTCATCTCACCCATGGCGCCGCCCCGAATCTTTCGGGCAAATGGTTCAACGCCGTGCAATATGGCGTGCGGAAGGACGACAACCTGATCGACTACGATGAGGTCGAGCGTCTCGCCAAGGAGCACAGACCGAGCCTGATCATCGCCGGCGGCTCGGCCTATCCGCGCATCATCGATTTCGCGCGCTTCCGCGCCATCGCCGACCAGGTCGGCGCCTATCTCCTGGTGGACATGGCCCATTTTGCCGGTCTCGTCGCCGCCGGGTTACATCCGAGCCCGCTGCCCCACGCTCATGTCGTCACCACCACGACCCACAAGACCTTGCGTGGTCCGCGTGCCGGTATGGTGCTGTCCAACGACGAGGCCATCGGCAAGAAGATCAACTCGGCGCTTTTCCCGGGCCTGCAAGGCGGTCCGCTGATGCACATCATCGCCGCCAAGGCCGTGGCCTTCAAAGAGGCGCTGTCGCCGTCCTTCAAGCTCTATGCCCAGTCGGTCATCGACAACGCCAAAGCGCTTGGCGAGACGCTTGTGGAGGGCGGCCTTGCGCTCGTCTCCGGCGGCACCGACACGCATTTGATACTGGTGGATTTGCGGCCCAAGAGGCTCACCGGCAAGGCCGCCGAGGCGGCTCTGGAACGCGCCAACATCACCTGCAACAAGAATGGCGTGCCCTTCGATCCGGAGAAGCCCATGATCACCTCGGGCATCCGCCTCGGCTCTCCGGCCGGCACCACCCGCGGCTTTGGCATCGCCGAGTTTCAGTCCGTCGGCGACATGATCATCGAAGTGTTGGATGGTCTGGCTAAGGACGGGGACGAGGGCAATTCCGAGATCGAAGCCAAGGTCAAGCAACGGGCCGTCGAGCTCTGCGAGCGCTTTCCGCTCTATCGGTAAGCCTGACGCGTGAAGCTGAAAAAGAGGAGCACGTCCGCCCATGCGGTGCCCGTATTGCGGCAGCACCAACACGCAGGTGAAGGATTCGCGCCCTAGCGAGGATCACACCACCATTAGGCGCCGGCGTATTTGCGCCGATTGCGGCGGACGCTTCACGACCTTCGAGCGCGTGCAGCTGCGCGAGCTGACGGTGCTGAAGCGCAGCGGCCGGCGCACGCCGTTCGACCGCGACAAGCTGATGCGGTCGGTACAGATCGCGCTGCGGAAGCGTCCCGTGGAGCCCGAGCGCATCGAGCGCATGGTGAGCGGCCTCGCGCGCAGGCTGGAAAGCATGGGCGAGAGCGAGGTCAGGTCGGAGACCATCGGCAAGCTGGTCATGGAGGCTCTGAAATCGCTCGACGACGTGGCCTATGTCCGCTTCGCCTCGGTGTACAAGAATTTCCGCGAGGCCAAGGATTTCGAGGCGCTGCTTGACGAACTTACCGGCACCGAAGGCCCCGGAGAGGCGCCGGCGTCCGCCGAAGACTAACCGTCAACCGTTAGTGGTGAATGAGCGCGAGCGACGAAGATCACATGGCGCAGGCGCTCGGGCTCGCTCGACGCGCGCTCGGGCTCGCCTGGCCGAACCCGTCGGTCGGTTGCGTGATCGTCGGACAGGCCGGCGAGATTATCGCGCGCGGACAGACCGCGCCTGGCGGCAGGCCCCACGCCGAGGCGATCGCCCTTGAGCGGGCCGGCGAGGCCGCGCGCGGCGCGACCATCTACGTGACGCTTGAGCCTTGCGCGCATCAGGGGAGGGGCGGTCCTTGCGCAGACGCCATCGCCGCTGCGGGACCGGCCCGCGTGGTGATCGGCTTGCGCGATCCCGATCCGCGCACGGCCGGTGATGGCATCGCCCGGCTGAAGGAGGCGGGGATCGAGGTCAGCGAGGGCGTGCTCTACGGGGAGGCGCTTGCCGTCACCCTTGGCCACGTGCTGTGCGTCACCGAGGGGCGCCCCGCCGTCACCCTGAAACTGGCGCTGGGGTCTGATGGCCTCGTGCCCAAAGGAGAGAAGGGGGCGCCGACCTGGGTCACGGGCGAGGGGGCGCGGGCGCACGGGCATTTGTTGCGTGCTCGAAGCGACGCCATTCTCGTCGGCCGTGGCACCATCGTCGCCGACAACCCGAGCCTCACCTGCCGTCTGCCCGGCATGGAGTGCCGGTCTCCGGTGCGAGTCGTCCTCGACCGGCGCTTGCGGACTTCTCCGGAGGCACGCCTCTTCGAGGACGAGATGGTGCCGGTCTGGTTCGTCTGCGCCCGCGACGAGCCGCATGTCAATGAAGCCGCACTGCAGGAACGTTGCGCAGAGATCATTCGCGTCGCTATCGACGCCGAAGGCTTGCCGCTGATCGGCGAAGCTATCGAGCAGCTTGCCCGCCGCGGCATTACGCGCCTCCTGATCGAAGGGGGACCGTCGGTGGCGCGGGTGTTTCTCGACGCCGGCCTGATCGATGAGGCGGTGATTTACCAAGGTTCGACGCCGGCGGGCAGCGAGGGTCTTCTGCCCTTCGTCAGCGAAGGTCTTGATCGGCTGACAGATAGCGGCCATTTCACGCAAACCCTCTCGCGCTCATTCGGACCGGACCGGATGACGCAGTGGCGGCGGAAACGCACATGTTCACCGGCATTGTCAGCGACATAGGGACGCTTCGCGCACGAGCGGGCGCGCGGCTCCAGATCGCCTGCCGCTATCCTGCGGCGGAGTTGCAAGATGGCGCCTCGATCGCCTGCGACGGCTGCTGCCTGACCATCGTGGGCACGCGCGACGACTTGTCCCGTGGCGTCATCTTTGACGTCGACGTCTCGAACGAAACCATCGCGCGCACGACGATTCAGTCCTGGATGCCGGGGCGCCGCATCAATCTGGAGCGCCCGCTGGTGCTCGGCACCGAGCTTGGCGGCCATTTGGTGACCGGCCATGTCGACGGTCTGGCCAAAATCATTGAGCGCAGCGACGATGGCGAAAGCATCAGATTTATGCTGGAAAGCCCGACCGCGCTTGCCCGCCTCATTGCGCCGAAAGGCTCCGTTGCGCTGAACGGCGTTTCCCTTACCGTCAATCTCGTGGACGGCCTAAACTTCGGGGTGAACATGATCCCCTACACCCTGGCCCACACCACATGGGGAGACCGCCAGCCTGGCGATCTGGTAAACCTTGAGGTGGATCTGCTTGCGCGCTACGTCGAGCGCATGATGGCGAAAGAAAACCTGCCGTGAACGTCTTAAGACCGGCCCAATACACCCAGGCGCTCTCCTCCGTCGAAGAGGTGATCGAGGACGCGCGCAACGGGCGCATGTTCATCCTGGTCGACGCCCAGGAGCGCGAGAACGAAGGCGATCTCGTCATTCCGGCGCAGATGGCGACACCCGATACCATCAATTTCATGACCAAACATGGCCGTGGGTTGGTTTGCCTTTCCCTCACTGCCGAGCGCGCCGAGCAGCTCCATCTGGAGCTGATGTCGCGCTCCAATCGCACGCGCCACTCCACCGCCTTCACCGTCTCCATGGAAGCAAGGGAAGGCATCTCGACCGGCATCTCGGCCCATGATCGGGCCCATACCGTCTCCGTGGCCATCGATCCCACCAAGGATTATCGCGACATCGTCACGCCCGGCCATGTGTTCCCTCTGGTGGCCAAGGAGGGGGGCGTTCTCGTGCGCGCCGGTCATACCGAAGCTGGGACGGACATTGCGCGTCTCGCCGGACTTTATCCGGCCGGCGTGATCTGCGAGATCATGAACGACGACGGCACCATGGCGCGGCTGCCCGACTTGGTCGCCTTTGCCCAACGCCATGGGCTCAAGATCGCCACCATCGCCGACCTCATCGCCTACCGGCTCCGCTACGATCATCTCGTGAAGGTCGTGGCCGAGACCAAGGTGACAAGCGCCTACGGTGGAGACTTCGACCTGAAGGTCTATGCCACGACCGTCGACCGGGTGGAGCATGTCGCACTCGTCAAGGGCGACGTGGCGGCGGGCGATCCCGTGCTCGTACGTGTGCATGCCTGCAACACGCTTGAGGACGTGCTGTCCGCTGGCGGCCATGGTGAAACCTTGGTGCATAAGGCCATGGAGCTGATCGGACGCGAGGGGCGGGGCGTGGTCGTCCTCATTCGCGAAAGCAGGCCCGACGCCATCTCCTCGCGCCTGAAGCGATGCGAAGGGGCTGAAGGCGCCGGCCAACGGCGCTTGATCGAATACGGCGTCGGCGCCCAGATCCTGCTCGATCTCGGCGTGCGCGAGATGATCCTGTTGAGCAATTCGCCGGCACGCAAAATTGTCGGGCTCGACGGCTACGGCCTCAAGGTCGTGGGCCATCGAGGCCTGGAGTAGCGAGAGTGCGCCGCAAGTCGCCACGCTCGGTCCTCATTATTGAGGCGCGCTTCTACGAGGACATCGCCGACGAGCTCGCCCGCGGCGCCGTCGAGGAGTTGCGGGCCAATCACGTCGAATTCGAGCGCATCGCCGTGCCGGGTTGTTTTGAGATTTCGCTGGCGCTCAGCCTTGCGCTGGCCAGTGGCTTTGTCGGACGGGCCGGGCGCCATCGCGGATGTGTCGCCCTCGGCTGCGTCATTCGCGGTGAGACAAGCCATTACGACATCGTGGCGCGGGAGTCCGTGGCAGGTCTCTATCAACTTGCCGTCGACCACGCGGTGCCCGTGGGCAACGGCATCATCACTTGCGACGACCGCGAGCAGGCCTGGGCGAGAGCAAGCGTCGATGGGCGCAACAAAGGCGGCGATGCCGCGCGCGCGTGCTTGGCACTGCTGATGCTCGAGCAGCATTTCTCCTCGGCGAGCCGTAGGTAGAGCCCATGACCATGCTTAGCCAATGACCAAGCTCAACCAAGCTCGAGGGCGCGCCATACCGCGCAGGGCCGCAGGCCGGAGCGCCGCCCGTCTGGCGGCAATTCAGGCGCTTTATCAAATGGATATGACCTCCATCGACTCACCCAGGGTGATCGCCGAATTCGAGGCCCATCGCCTCGGCCAGGAGATCGAAGGCAGCCAATATTGTGAGGCCGAGGCAGCGTTCTTCCGCGACCTCGTGGACGGTGTCGTACGCGAGCAGCTCCGCGTCGATCCCCTGATCGACCGCCATTTGGCTGAGGGGTGGCGGCTGCACCGGGTCGATAGCATCCTTCGTGCCATTCTTCGCGCTGGCGCTTACGAGATCCTCGATCGTAGCGACGTGCCGGCCCGCGTTGTCATCAACGAATATGTCGATCTTGCGCACGCCTTCTTCGAGGGCGAGGAGCCAAAGGTAGTCAACGGCATTCTCGACAAGCTCGCCCGCGCATCCCGTCCGCGGGAATTTACCGCCGAGGGATCAAGCGATGACCGATAGGCAAAGTCAGACGAAGCTTCTCGGCGAGTTCGAAATCATCGCCCGCTATTTCGCGCCGCTTGCCACCGATCCTGCCTCCCTTGCTTTGCACGACGATGCCGCCGTGCTGAGAGTGCCGGAGGGTCTTGAGGTGATCGCCACCTGCGACACCCTCACCGAGGGCGTGCACTTTCTTCCCGGCGATCCGCCGAGCCCAATCGCCCACAAGGCTCTCGCTGTCAGCCTGTCCGATCTCGCCGCCAAAGGCGCGCGCGCTTATGCCTATCTGCTCGCCCTCTCGCTCCCGCAGCCACCGACGCCAGAATGGCTGGAGGGTTTCGCAAATGGGCTGTGCGCGCTGCAAGACGAGACGGGAATCACCCTGGTCGGCGGCGACACCAACGCCACGCCGGGCCCTTTGAGCATGACCGTCACCGCGCTTGGCCTCGTGCCCCAGGGACACGCGGTCTTGCGCAAAGGGGCCAAGCCTGGCGATCGCCTCTATCTGACTGGCACGATTGGCGATGCCTATCTCGGTCTAACCTTGCTGCAAGACCCCGCGCGCGCTGGCGTCTGGGGTCTTTCCGCCGAGGAGGCGGCCTTTCTCGTCGACCGTTTCCGGCGTCCGAGTCCGCGTTGCGCGCTTTCGCTTCTGATCCGCAACTTTGCTCAAGCCGCCATCGACGTTTCCGATGGGCTGGTGAGCGACCTTGAGAAGCTTTGCCACGTCTCCGGTGTCGGTGCGCGCATCGACACGCGTCGCGTGCCGTTCTCGCCGCCGGCGGCCAAAGTCCTTGAGCGGGAGCCCTCGCTGCTCGCGAGCCTGATCACAGGGGGCGACGACTATGAGATCGTGGCCGCGGTGCCGGAGGCAAGCGCGAGCGCCTTCGAAGCCGAGGCGGAGACGGGGGAGATACCGGTGACCGCCATGGGTATGGTCGTACTGGGCAGCGGCGATGCCGCGGTCCTCGACCCCGAGGGCAAGGCGATGACCTTCGAACGCAAGGGGTTTAGCCATTTCTAGGAGCTAGGGCGTGACCCGGGTTAAAATGCCGCTTGTGTGGGGCTGTTGCGTCCGTCGTCGAACTTTGGCATTTTCCCACCCGACTTGGGGCCGAATCTGAACGGCGTCAGGCGCGGGGCATTTTCCGTGTCGCGCTCTCGAAAATCCGCTTCCTGCCATTTGAACCGCACCGACCAGGGGACCGTCCGTCATGACCACAGTTCTTTACCTCATCATCGCATGTGGGGCGCTCTCGATCATCTACGGCGCGTGGACCACAAGGGAGGTCCTTGCCGCGAGCCCAGGCTCCAAGAAGATGCAGGAGATCGCGGCTGCCATTCAGGAGGGCGCCAAGGCCTATCTCGGGCGCCAATACTCCACCATCGCCGCGGTCGGCGTGGCCATCTTCCTGCTCATAGCGTTTCTCTTAGGCTGGCCGCAGGCCATCGGCTTTGCCGTTGGCGCGATCTTGTCGGGCGCTGCCGGCTATATCGGCATGAACGTTTCGGTGCGGGCCAATGTCAGGACCGCGCAAGCCGCGACGGAGAGCTTAGCCAGCGGCCTTCGCATCGCCTTTCGGGCCGGCGCCGTCACCGGCCTTCTCGTGGCCGGCCTCGCCCTGCTCGGCGTGTCCGTCTATTTCTACGTCCTCACCCACATGCTCGGCCTCAACCCGGCCTCGCGCGAGGTGATCGACTCCCTTGTGTCCTTGGGCTTTGGCGCGTCGCTGATCTCGATCTTCGCCCGTCTCGGCGGCGGTATCTTCACCAAAGGCGCCGACGTCGGTGCCGATCTCGTCGGCAAGGTGGAGGCCGGTATCCCGGAAGACGATCCGCGCAACCCGGCCACCATCGCTGACAATGTCGGCGACAATGTCGGTGACTGTGCAGGCATGGCGGCCGATCTGTTCGAGACCTATGTGGTGACCGTCGTGGCCACCATGGTTCTCGCCTCGATCTATTTCGCCGGTGGTGAGCGCGTCATGGAGATGATGCTCTATCCGCTCGCCATTGGCGCCATGTGCGTGATCACCTCGATCATCGGCACCTTCTTCGTCCGCCTCGGTAAGAGCCAGTCCATCATGGGTGCGCTGTATAAAGGCGTGTTCGCCACCGGCGTCTTGTCATTGATCGGCCTTTGGCCGCTGACGGCCTGGCTCGTCGGCATGGACACGGTGATGAATGTCGGCACCGTGAGCTTCACCGGCCAGGCGCTCTATTTCTGCGGCGTGGTCGGTCTGATCATCACCGCCCTGATCGTGGTCATCACCGAGTATTACACCGGCACCCAGTATCGCCCGGTCCAGTCGATAGCCAAAGCCTCGCTCACCGGCCACGGCACCAACGTCATCCAGGGTCTTGCCGTCTCGCTAGAATCCACGGCCCTACCGGCTCTCGTCATCATGGGCGGCATCGTCGGCAGCTACCAACTTGCCGGCCTGTTCGGCATCGCCATCGCCGTCACCACCATGCTTGCGCTTGCCGGCATGATCGTGGCGCTCGACGCTTTCGGCCCTGTGACCGACAACGCTGGCGGCATCGCCGAGATGTCGGGCATGCCGAAGAATATTCGCAAGACCACCGATGCCCTCGATGCGGTCGGTAACACCACCAAGGCCGTTACCAAGGGCTACGCCATCGGCTCCGCCGGTCTCGGCGCGTTGGTGCTTTTTGCCGCCTACACCGAGGATTTGAAATACTTCGCCGCCAACGCCGATAGCTTCCCGTATTTCAGGGACGTCGACCCGACCTTCAGCCTGTCCAATCCTTACGTGGTGGTCGGCCTGTTTCTCGGTGGCCTGCTGCCATATCTCTTTAGCAGCATCGCCATGACGGCGGTCGGCCGCGCAGCCAGCGCCATCGTCGAGGAGGTGCGCCGCCAGTTCAAGGAGAAGCCGGGCATCATGAAGGGCACCGAACGGCCCGATTATAAGCGCGCCGTCGATCTTCTGACGCGCGCCGCAATCAAGGAGATGATCGTGCCGTCGATGCTGCCGGTGCTGACGCCGATTGCCTTCTTTTTCATCGTTGAGGCCATTGCCGGCAAGAGTGCCGCCTTCTCGGCGCTCGGCGCCATGCTTCTCGGTGTGATCGTCACCGGCCTCTTTGTCGCCATCTCCATGACCGCTGGCGGCGGCGCTTGGGACAACGCCAAGAAATATATCGAGGACGGCAATTACGGGGGCAAAGGATCAGAGGCTCATAAGGCCGCCGTGACCGGCGATACGGTCGGTGACCCTTACAAGGACACCGCAGGACCTGCGGTGAACCCGATGATCAAGATCACCAATATTATCGCGCTGCTTCTGCTCGCCGTGCTCGCCCGTTGAGGTGGGCTCGGCGGTGCCGGTTTCGCCTGGGGCAGCTTAGAGGCCCGATCCTGGTGTGCTGACTCCTCCGCGATTGTCCTTGAACAGTTTCCGGTTCTTGAGACTACCGAAAAGCTGTTCGAGCAGCGTCAGGTCTTTGCCGCGGGCCGGCGTCTCGTCCTTGGCGTAGTTGACGACGATGCCGTCCTTGAGGCCGTAATGGGCCACGTGCTGGACGTTCGCGCCACCGTCAAAATAGACAGCCACGATCTGACGGTCGATCTCCCACGGCTTGAGGAAGGCGTAGGACTTCTGGGTCGTGGAAATATAGTAATAGGCATCCCCGCCGATCGTGCTCGTCGTATCGGGCGAGCCGAGCACGGTTTGGACCTGCGGCTTGGTCATACCGGGCTGGACCTGGTGGACGTCGACATCGATGAAGACGTGCCCATGATGGTCGATCTGAGCCCCGCAGCCCAAAAGGGGCGCGGCAAGCAGCGTGAGCGCAAAACCCACGCCCCCCGAAACGCCTTGCAAGGTCCGTATGACCCTATGCACCCTCAATGTCCCTCAATGACCCCATGACTCGGATGCTATGACTCTGCCTCAAGCAGAGGCTGTTCACCAGCCAAGGTTAGGCGAAATGCCCCATCTCTTGAACCGCCTGGTGCGCCGGCGCAACGCGCCGAGCCCGCCTGAGAAGCTCTATGGCGCGATTGTGGCGCAGGCGCGGCTCCCCGTTTTCTATGCTGAATACGGGGTCCCGGATACTCTGGACGGCAGATTCGCGGTGCTCTCACTGCACCTGTTCGTCCTGCTTCGCCGTTTAAAGCAGGGTGGCGCGGCAGCCTCCACCATGGCTCAAGATCTCATCGATCGCTTCGCCCTGGATATGGAGACGGTCTTGCGGGAAATCGGCGTGAGCGATCTTCGCATACCGAAAAAAATGAGGAGGCTCGCCGCCTCGAGCCATGCCCTATTCGAGAGCTACGATCAGGCTTCATGTGCCGGAGAACGCGCCTTTCAGGCTGTCATTGCCGAAAGCTTGCCGCTTGAGTCTCTAACTGCGCGGGCTGCAAGCCTGCATTTGACACCCTATCTAAGGACCTTACGGGAACGACTCGAAGCACAACCCTTGGCGCGTCTGCTGGCAGGCGAGTTTGCGTCGGTGGAGACAGAAGATGGCGATGCAAAAGGCTGAAAGGACGGCGCGCTTACGCCAGGAGGAGGCTGAGCCGCCGGTCCTGACACGATCCATGGAAGTCGATGATGTCGAGGACGGAGAGGCGGGGCTCATCGAGGTCACCCATGACGAACGGGCCGCCATCGTCCGCCTGCTCGATCTTGTCGCCCTGGACCGCCTCGCCTTCGCCTATCGCCTGAAACGGGAGGGCGAGGGCCGCATAGGCTTGACCGGGACGCTCTCAGCCTCGGCGACACAAACCTGCGTCGTCACCCTAAAGCCCGTGCCAAGCACGCTCGAGGTGCCGGTCAGCGTCGAATTCTGGCCGCTGCGTTTCATTCGGCAGCTTGAAGCCAAGGCGGAGGAGCCCGCAGGCCACAGTATGCTCGACTGGCCGGAGCCAGTGCGCGACGGGACAATCGACCTTGGTCCTGTCATCTACGAGAGTTTCGCCACGGCACTCGACCCCTATCCCAGAAAAGAGGGGGCGGACTTTGCCTGGAACCAGGGGCCCCCTGCGGAGATCCTGGCGGAGAAAGCCCCAGGGCCCTTTGCGGCACTCGGAAAGCTCAAGCAGCGCTGACACGCCGCTTTGGCGCCGGCCAAAATCAGGTTCACTCCCAAGTCTTTTTGGTCTATTCCGGGGGCGCTCCTGGGGGCTGTCGCGGTCATCCGGCCGCATCCGGTAAAATCTTTCCTGTTTCGGTACGCAAAAATGGGTGCGCCAGTCACCATAGCGCTTGACGCCATGGGCGGAGACCACGGGCCCAGTGTCGTGATTCCGGGGGCCGCGATTGCGCTCGTCCGCCATCCTGACCTGCATTTCCTCTTCTTCGGCGATGCTGCGCGCATCGAACCAGAGCTCAAGCAACATCCCGAGCTTGCCGCCAGATCCACGGTGATCCATAGCGACGTGGCCGTCGCTATGGACGCAAAGCCGAGTCAGGCGCTCCGCCAGGGACGTTACCGGTCGAGCATGTGGCTGAGCCTCGAGGCCGTGAAAGATGGGCGCGCCGACGCGGCTGTCTCAGCCGGCAACACGGGCGCGCTCATGGCCATGGCCAAATTCTGCCTGAAGACCATCGCCGGCGTGGACAGACCGGCCATCGCCGCCATCTGGCCCACGGTCGAGGCCGAGTGCATCGTGCTCGACGTCGGCGCCAATGTCGGCGCCGATGCACGCCAGCTGGTTGAGTTTGCCCTGATGGGGGCGGCCATGGCGCGCGCGTTGTTCGGGGTCAACCAGCCCTCGGTCGGACTCCTCAACATTGGCGTGGAGGAAGTCAAAGGCCTTGGAGAGATCAAGACGGCGGCTGCCACCCTGAAAGAGGCCAAGCTCCCGATCCACTATCAGGGCTTCGTTGAAGGCGACGATGTCGGCCACGGCGCCGTCGATGTCGTCGTAACCGACGGTTTTACCGGTAACATCGCCTTGAAGACCGCCGAAGGAACGGCTAAGCAGATCGGCGAGTACATACGGGCGGCTATGGGCCGCTCGCTGCTTGCTCGCACCGGTGCCGTCCTGGCGCAGGGCGCGTTCCGCGCTCTCAAAGAGAAAATGGATCCGCGCCAGCTGAATGGCGGTATTTTTCTTGGGCTGAACGGAATCGTCGTCAAGAGTCACGGCGGAACCGACGCCACGGGCTTCGCCAGCGCCATCGACCTTGCCTACGACATGGCGTCGAGCGGTGTGGTGAAGCGGCTTGCGGACGATGTCACCCGTCTTCATGCCAAGCTCAACGGTGCGGCATAGGGTTGCGGGGAGACAGTACGTTGACTCAGTTGCGAACGGTGCGCAGGGGCTGTGGAGGCTACTTGCCCGAACGGGTCCTCTCCAACGCAGAGCTCGCCACCACGGTCGACACCACTGACGAATGGATCCGCACCCGCACCGGTATCCGCCAGCGACATATTGCTGCCAAGGATGAGCTCACCTCGACGATGGGAGCCGCCGCGGCAAGGGCGGCGCTCGACGACGCAGGCCTTGAGCCCGAAGACATCGACCTGATC
>SDBT01015385.1_pt1 | contig 12161 bp, 12 predicted proteins | sample 2277101 | NCBI WGS metagenome assembly SDBT01 (sample SAMN10404973, study PRJNA504765) | marine sediment metagenome | isolation source: marine sediment core GS10_PC15, 103 cmbsf | place: Arctic Ocean: Southern Knipovich Ridge | collected 2010
AAAAATTCAGACGGTAAAGCGCACGGTATCAATACCATGACGCAAGTTCTCGAAGAGTCGCTCAATACAGGTGCAATATTTGCGGCACGATCAATCGGATCGGAAGTGTTCGAGCGCTATGTGAAAAAATTTGGTTTTGGCAAGAAGTACGATATTGAACTGAATTCCGAAGCTAAGGGGAATATTTCATCTCTTGCCGAACATAAGGAAATTTATCTGGCAACCGGTTCATTCGGCCAAGGGCTATCAGTCACTCCGCTCCAAATTACTAATGCTTTCGGCGCAATCGCAAACGACGGCAAGCTCATGCAGCCGTATATCGTATCAGAAATAGTATCACCGGACGGGATGACAACCAGGACCGAACCGAGTGTCATCAGGGAAGTTATAAGTTCAAAGACTGCAACCACGCTGGGTGCCATGCTGGTAAATGTTGTACAGAACGGACACGGCCAACGCGCAGGAGTGCCGGGCTATTTTGTAGCAGGAAAGACTGGCACCGCCCAGATTCCAAAAGAGGGCAGTGTCGGATATGATCCGGATTTTACCATTGGCAGTTTCTGCGGATTTGCACCGGTAGACAATCCCGTGTTTGTCATGTGCGTGAAAATTGATAAGCCCCGCGATGTCGTATGGGCAGAGTCGACTGCTGCTCCGCTCTTCGGTCATCTTGCTCAATTTATACTGAACTATTACGGCGTACCGCCTGACATAGATGTTGATTAAAAGAGTTTATTGGTGCATACTGCCTATTGACCTATACATATGAAGGATTATCTAAAAAAAATTCTTGAGTGGAAGCTTCGCGTGTTAGCGAAGGCGGTTTTACGTACGTATAAACCGAACGTCATAGGCATTACCGGCAGTGTCGGTAAAACTTCAACCAAGGAAGCAATATTTACCGTACTATCCTCCAAATATCGCGTCTGGAAGAATATTAAAAACTATAATAATGAGATCGGCGTTCCACTGTCTATCATAGGCATGGAATCCGGCAATAAGAATCCATTTTCCTGGATGCGCGTATTTATGAAGGGAATTTCCATGATTCTTTTTCGGATGAAAAATTATCCTGAAATTATAGTTTTGGAAATGGGCGCTGATAAGCCGGGGGATATTAAATACCTAACTGATCTTGCCCCGTGCCATATCGGCGTTATAACTGCTATCGGGCACGTGCATACTGAGCTCCTTGGCAGTCTGGAAAAAATAATCAGTGAAAAGCAGCGAATCATTTCTCATTTGAAAAGTGATGGAATAGCGGTGCTCAATATAGATGATAACGACGTAGCAAAAACGGCGGAGAAGACACGAGCACAGATCGTCACATTCGGGTATTCAGAAAAAGCGGACGTACGCGCAACAGAATTGGATATCTCAGCCGGACCTTCGAGCGATCCGTGGATAGATGTGGAAGTAAAGGGTTTAAGTTTCAAATTGCAGTTCAAAGGATCGACAGTCCCGGTTTTTCTTCCTGCCGTTGTCGGGGAGCATCAGGTTTACGCCGCACTCGCTGCAGCAGCGATCGGCTTGTCACTCGGAATGAATATGGCGGATATTTCCGCTGCTTTAAATACATATCGCCCTCCCGCAGGCCGAATGCGCCTCCTGCCGGGCATCAAGCATACATCGATAATTGACGATACTTATAATTCATCTCCGATGGCATCACGAGCCGCACTGAAACTATTGAAATCAATCACGGTATCAGGAAGAAAATTTACAGCCCTTGGAGATATGCTTGAGTTGGGAACCTATACTGAACAGGGACACCGTGAAGTAGGAATGGCAGCCGCGGAAGTTGTAGATGTTCTCATAACCGTCGGAGAACGAGCGAAGGATATTGCCAATGGCGCACTTGAAAGCGGAATGGCAAAAGAGCACGTATATCAATTTGGGAATACGGAAGCCGCCGGAAAATTCATCCAGCAGCGCATCAAGAAGGGGGATATTATTCTCATTAAGGGTTCGCAGGGGGCACGAATGGAGCGAGTCGTAAAGGAGCTTATGGCAGAGCCGCTTAAAGCTCCTGAATTACTCGTACGACAAAGCGAAGATTGGCTATTATAGTATTCACGCACTAACGGTTGTATATTGACGTAAGTGGTTATTTTTTGATACGGTTAACCATTATCATTTAGATAAGGTAAGCACGTTAACAAAACAACGACACAGAGAAAGGAGTCAAACGTGTCAAAAAAGAAGTCACGGCGCACAAACGCCCGTAAGTCCAACTGCTGCTGTTTGAAGTGTGCATGGGGAACATGGTTCCTCTCACTCATCGCTATAGCAATCGGTGTTGGTGTCGCGTGTTTAGCAGTCGTGCCTTCAGTTCACGAACGCTTTCACGAAGATCCGGCACGGGATGCTGATTACGTGTTTAAACACGGTGCAGCAGCGATTAAAACCATGTATTCGCAAACTTCAGTTGATTGGCAGGTAGTTCCATATCTTGGGTACCTCTCATTTGGATTTGCGGACAGTTCTTTTGTAGGTCTGAATCCGGATAATCCGGAAACAGGACCTCCTTCATCACTTGATTCAATTGGTCTGATCTTGATCGTGTGGTATAAGGATGAAGGCCGAGCAATCTTTTCGTATTTTCACGATAAGTACTTCGCAAGTGATGATCCCATACGGCTTGATACATTTTATATCGACGGCAATCCGCAGATTGATTTGGTGTATCAGGACACGCTTCAGGAAGAATTGGTCAGGCAGGATGGTTCATTCCCGTTTTTTGCAGTAAGGTACCATCATCGATTCAGTGATTCGGCAAATCTTGCTGAATTGCATTCAATGCTGGCATCGTATATTGCTGCAAATTCTGACACGGAGGATTCAGCAACGCAGGCGACTGTCACTGATACCCTGTTCAATCGGGCATGCGCAAGCATGTACCGCAAGTGGGACGACCACTTCAATAATTTGTGGAAACGGTGGCCGACCGCAGCCGGTGGTTTCATGGGAATCTTATCAGTGCTCATAAGCATGTTCTGGTGGATCCGGGCAGTGCCGGATTTATACAGAGGCTATAAGAGCCTCCGCGAAGCACACAAGCGGTATGTGCGGATTACAAGAGAGTATCCCGGCGTTATTGAACCGCCCCGCGCATACTACTGGCTGTATTTTCGCGATAAGCGTGTAAACGGTTTTGTATCGTATTACCGCGGCATTATCCGTGAGACCGTTGATGAGATACAGCGTCAGAGGATTGCTCAACGTCAGCGCTTAGAAGCCGAAAATCAATTTGCAGAAAAGTTTAATGCTTTTCTAAAACTAGTACGTGATACTTTTGGTGATCTGGTGCCGTCATCGATTTTACATGAACTCACTCGTGTAGCAGATGCTTCACATACCCTTGGTGACAGATCGTATTGGCTGAGCTCAGCGATGATACTCTTCCAAAACCGGTTTGAACAGAATGGGAGCATGTCTCCTGAAGATAAGCTGATTCGGTATGAGTCAACGCTCAAATCTCAAGTGAGTGCTGTAGTAGTTGAAGAGCTGTCACGTGATCGGCGGATTGAATTTAAAGCGCAAGTCGACCTCGCAGACCAAGCGACGAAGACTAATGTGCGCATCTACCATCTGGAAAACGCGATTCGTGTCGCACTCGGTCATGAGAATCTTCTGCCTACTAAGGTTGTTGAGTCGCTACCTGATTCTAAGCAATCGGCCGACTCCTCCTTTTTAACAGAGGAAGGGATTATTGGTGCATTCAACGTCATGGAGATTCTTCCTAAAGGTATCGATAGTACATACGTCACGTTTATTATTCTATGGGGACTGCTCAAAGTAAGTAGACGAGGTGAAGTATTTATTGATATGGCATACATTCCCGAAACGCACGTCATAGTCGACGTGGGGAGTAAGATCGGGAGCTCATTCAACACTAATACATTTTCTCAGGTGCTTACATGGCTCGTGAAAAATGGTGTAGTGTTGCGATGGAGGAAAAAGGGTACCTGGGTTTTATCACTGAGCACCAAAGCAAGCAAGGCCAGTGATGAAGGAAGACCCGTGGTAATCCGCGCGCTATCGTTCTATCATGAAATTCAAAGGAGAATATATTAACAAGTCTCTTTCATTGTATACAGTGGAAGAGATTTTTTTTATGCTATAATGAAAATATGAGCAGTAAAAAACGTACACAAAATATAGTCATTTTCGCACTGGTTATACTGGCAGTCATCGCGATATATGAACTTGCGTTACGTGATATTTTAGCGGATGTAAATGACGATACAAACGCTACGAGCACTAATACTGCGGATGTAGTTGAATCAGAACCGTACATGGAGACCAAAAATGCAGATGGCGAATTGGTGTTTATCAACAATACTTATAACTATCAAATAACGCTTCCTGATGACTGGGTTGTTGATCCGCACTGGTCAGCGGGTGATGCGGGAGCTCTTGAACGTACGGCTTTTTTTAATGCACGTGCAATGGAGGATCCAGAAGCGTTTGAAATCATGCAGGGGATGAAGATGGAGGTGTATAGGCAGTCGCTCGAGCCGGGTACGACTTTGGAAGATATTGCCGCATCAGAAGTTGAGTTTTCGGAAGAGTATGTGCTTGAAAATAAAGATACGCTCGTAGATTTCGTGCCTGGAAAAAAGATTAAAACCGGTATGCTCGGGTATGTTATTGCGACACATGTTATTATTGATGATAACTGGTATATTATTGCCGGATATGTCGGTAATACTGAGGACAAGGAAAAATATTCCGCACTGTACAGCAGAATCCTTTCTGATTTTGAATTCATAAATTAATAAAAATTAACCCGCAGTACGTGAACGCACTGCGGGGGAGGTTACATGATCGTCAGGGACGATCCATGCGATACGGTCCACTGGTCCCCTTCTAGAGATTATAAATCTTATATCTATAGTAATCTGATTCGTTGCTTGTGTCAATTTTATATTAAAGAACAGCTATCGTGGGCCGATAGCTGTTCTTTTCTATTGTATATATTTTTCACATTTCGTCAAGATGTAAAGAATAAAAAAACCTGGCACCCACAGTCAGCAGTAAAGCTAAAGGTGGGGCCAGGGAGTGACGAAAAGTCTTCTGTCCAGTCATATTTCCAGGTCACGCATGCGTGACTCGTAATCATATTATCGGCAAGATATATACGATTTATTCCTGTTTGGTGATGCTTCCCGTCTTTTATAGGATTATCACGAAATATAATTTCCGTCAATAAAAAAACACCCCCACACAAGGTGCCCCAAAGGTCTCTAGCCAACAGGGATTCATTGTATGGAGGGTGGGCCGTCAGAAGGCGGCAAAAGAATATGTGCTATGATGTTGTACATCCTCAGCATAGCAAAAAAAACAAAAGCGTACAACAATATGTACACTGGAAAAAACACCCTCAGGACATGCGGTCCTGAGGGAGCCCCTCTAGAAAAGAGAACTTCACTAGAAAGAGGTACACGCGGGTATTTTTGCAAATTAGCAACCTTCCGAGGTTCGATTAACGTGGCTCTCCAAAAGGAGCCAATAGTGTAAAAATACCGGAGACAATGAAGCGTTTTTTCAATGTTTTAAGTATACGGGAATGGGGGATTTGGTGCAATGTGTATTATTGGTTGTGTATAAATGTTTCTTGACAATAAAATAAGGAATGGTAGGGTAGAAGTGCGACGGCTCACTAATTTGCGACGGCGCAATATATTTGAAAAACAGTAATAACTATATTAATAAAAATAATGGATTTTTTAACTTTAACTACAATAATTGCCAGTATATCAGCGTTAATATTAGGAATTGTTGTTTTTGTAAAAAATACACGGAGCAGGACTCATCAGTTATTGGGTTTATATTGCATTTTTGTTGCCTCATGGTCCATTGCGACGTATTTCTCTTTAACAGTTGCTGGAAAACATGAAATGCTATTTTGGATTCGACTGGTGATGGCGTTAGCCACTGCTCAGTCAATTGCAATGTTTTTATTCATACTAACATTTCCATATCGATTATTTACAATAAAAAAGAAAATATTAATCTTAATACTAATCGCAGGGGTGGTTACATGCGTACTAAGTTTAACGCCTTTCGTTTTTTCTGACATAGAACTATCTTCAGTAGGTGAGGTACAAAAGACCGTAATTGCACCAGGAATAATATCATTTATTTTAGTTACAATAGGTGCAGTTTTTTCTTCAATAATATTATCCTTTAAAAAATTTATTAATGCGTCCGGTATGAAAAAAATTCAGTTTCAATACATTTTTTTCAGCTTGATATTAATGTATACAGGAATAATATTTTTTGCATTTGTTCAACCAGTATTTTTTCAAAATCCAAATTATGTTTATTTAGCTTAATTATTTACACTGCCATTTATTTTTTTTACAACTTATGCAATACTCCGCTATCGTTTAATGGATGTAAAAGTGGTTATTAGAAAAAGCATCATATATGCGATATCGTTAGTTGCTATACTTTCGATTTATATTTATATTGCAATTATATTTAAAACATCAATTGAAGAGTTATTGAAATTAAATCCCACTTGGGCAACAGCAGTATTGATTGCATTAGTGGCTTTAGGATTTCCTCCATTGAAGAGGGTGGTTGAGAGGGTGGTTGATAAAGTATTCAAAGGCAGGAAAAGCATTGATCTGGCAGTGAGAGAAGTTCGGGAAAGAATGGCAAAAAAAACGGACATTCAAGAATTGACTCATTTGCTCGTGCAGGAGATTAAGCAATACCTGTCTGTAAAGCAAGTAAAGGTATTTACATTACAAAAGAAGAACGATTTATTTGTGTACCATCCCGATGAAAATGTGTATGAAACGCTATTAGAAGGAAAGAGTGATATCATTAATCTATCAAATAAGCGAAGTGAGATCACCGTTTATGATGAGGTGCCGAATATAATTGAAGATGGAAAGGGGAATGGGTGGCTGGAAAAAGGAGCAAAGGAAATGAAAAAAAGAAATGTGAGCGTCGTCATACCACTTTATGTAGACAATGAATTATTTGGAGTACTAACCATTAGCGAAAAAGAAGATAAAGGGGCATTTACTGTGCAGGATATCCAGTACCTTGAACGTGTACGTGATCAGGTGGCACCAACGCTTGCTAACGCCCTTTTATATCAAGACGCAATAGAAAGGATTGGGGCAGTGGAAAGTGTATGAGTCAGGGTAGGCAATATTATGTATATATAATGTCCAACTGGACGAACACAACGTTATACGTTGGAGTTACAAAGGATTTACAGTACAGAGTAAAACAGCATAAAGAGAAACAATTACAAGGATTCACTGATAAGTACAATATAAAAAAGCTTGTCTATTACGAAGAGCATACAACTGTTTATGGAGCTATCCAAAGAGAAAAGCAGTTAAAGGGAGGATCGCGTGATAAGAAGAATAAATTAATTAATAGCATTAATCCTGAAATGAAAGATTTTTCTAAGGACTGGTATTAACAGATTGCCGCGTCGTTTCACTCCTCGCAATGACAATAGAGAAGCGCTGTCATTGCGAGCAAAGCGAAGCAATCTGAAGTAATTATAAAGATCACTAATACAAGAGCGATAACGTACATCTATGACATTAATAAATATAATACGCATAGGATTTATAGGATGGATAGTATTTGAATTATTAAATTGGCTTGAAATTCTCCATTTTGAACTTGACTTTACATGGCTTGGATTGGTACTGACCTCCAGCTTTGTATGGATTTCATTAGAAATTATATCTGCGAAACTGAAAAAAAGTACCGGCAGTGGTCTGCCATGGTATGTATTTGGAATTGCTCTATTGGGAATAAGTTTTGATGCATTGGGTGATGTTGCCCACTGGTATTCACAATTCGAGTGGTATGATCAGGTTGGTCATGCAAACGGAGGAGCAACTTCAACGCTCGTTTTCTTTTTTGTATTTTATCGTTTGGTTCAGGCAGATAAGATTAAAGTTGGGAATAAGCTTCTGGGATTCCTGGCATTATGCGGCGGTACGCTTATCGGGGTACTTTATGAGCTGGAAGAATATATCGAGGATGTAATTACAGGAGGAAATCGATTGGGAACCGGTGTTGATACTGCAAATGATTTATTGCTGAATACATTGGGAGCGTTACTCATTGTATTAATCGCGGTTAAACTAATAAAGAAAAAAGGTGGGTAAGAAACCAAAAATTTGTTTACTTTTTTCCGGAGGATCTGCTTTAGTTTCGGGGGATACGGTAATATCAGTTCAAACAACAGCTGATATTAAGCAGTGGATGGATGCTATTCCTGAGCTACAATTAATTGCTGATGTAGAGCCGGTATATGTTTTTGGCGGTGATGCGTCTGAAATTGAGCCGAGCTTGTGGTCCCGATTGGCACGTGAAATTTTCGAGCGGATAGGGAAGTATGATGGATTTGTAGTCGTGCATGGCGTGGACACTATGCTGTACACTACCGCGATGATGTCGCTTATGCTGCAACCGATAATTAAGCCAATTATTTTTACCGGTTCGCCGTTATCTCCGGAAGTTACCGAAAGTGATAAGCAGGATTTGTCGGGAGTGATATCTAATTATAAAAATTTGGGGGTAAAGGCAAATTTAATTAATGCCGTTCAGGTTGCAACGATGGATATTGCAGAGATTGCAATCATGTTTGGCAACAGATTAATAAAAGGTACGCGAGCAGTAAAAAGCGATGCTCAGTCTTTTAATTTTTTTGATGCTGACAAGGAAGGCATGCTTGGAAAGGTTGATTTCGGGATCAAACTTTTTAAGACTGCTAATAAGAGATCCAAACAAAAAACGCAATTGGCTGATTCATTACAAGAACAGGTATGCTTATTACAGCTCTATCCGGGAGCTGGACCAGAACTACTGGACAGCTTAATAACCAAAGGATGCAAAGGAATTATCGTTAAGAGTTTTAACGTGAATCTTTTTCCGGATACTTATAAGCCGATTTTGGATAAAGCGTATAAAAAAAAGATCCCCATTATCGCATATAATCCCCATGCGCTGGATGTCAAAAAGAAAAAACGCGAGTATATATTGATAAATGATATGACTTTCGAAACGACCTTTGTAAAATTCATGTGGGTATTGGCGCAGACACAGGATCTCGGCAAGATCAGGATAATGATGTGGGAGAATGGCATATGAGAATATATTTTTTTTCACCATTAGTATCAAGCACAGAACTGAATGAGCAATATAAGCATATTGTCGAAGTGATGCGTTCCGCGGGGGTATTCGTGGTCGCTTCAAATGATGAAAATAATTCTGACTTCAAAAAAGATGAGCTCGAAAGAATGAATGAATCCGGCGAGATTCTATTGGATAAAATGGATTGCTTCGTGATTGAAGCGTCAAAGCAGGATCAGGAAATCGGCTATTTACTGGCATACGCGATTTCCCAGAAAAAACCGTTGTTGTACTTATACCAAAAAGGTACCCCGGAAACAGTAGCACGCGGGTATCTGACAAAAAAAAATACTCCGCCTAATGTTCAGATCCAGCCGTATAGCAAAAAAGATCTGGAACAGAAAGTGATGGATTTTATTAACGACGTCGGCTCGGGAAAGGGGATTAAGGAAAAACCGTCTATTAAATTTACACTTCGAATCACCCCAACCATGGAGCGTTACCTTGAATGGAAATCCAAAAAAATGAAAAAAACGAAGGCGGATTTTCTCAGGGAGTTTATCCAGGAGATTATGGGGAAAGATGAGGGGTTTAAAGGGAAGTAATATATGATAGAAGTCGTAAAGTCTTTATATTTTATCTTTATACTAATAAATTTTATAGTTGCATTTTTTGTTTTAATAAAAGGTAAAAGAAAAAAAATAAAATGGTCATTCTTTATACTCATTCTAATATTAAACGGATGGCTTGCAACAAACTATCTTGCATATTTCACTGGCGATATCCCTGGCACTAGAATATTTGGATATGTTACATTCTTATTTGGAACATTGATTATGCCATCTTTTCTATTGTTTTGTCTCAATTTCCCATTTTCAAGTCCAATAAATCGATGGATAAAATTTCTATTAACGATTCCTCCTCTTTTGTTTTGTTATTTGTCATTTACAAACTTATTTTTAAAGAATCAAATCATAGGATCTGACGGAATTGCTATACCAGTATATGGTGATTATCATTTTATTTTTGGAATTTATATTTTTTATTATTTATTTTTATCTTTCAGGTTATTAATTCAGAAATACTCAAAAAGTGAGCCAATAGAAAAGGTAAAATTAACTTATATAATAATTAGTTTTGGTGTTGCCTCATTCTTAGGTGTATTAGCGGATATTATATTACCAATATTTATCGAAAACTCACGTAGTTATTGGGGATCATTAGGGACAATTTTAATATCAATTGCATTTGCATATTCCATTCTTCGTCATCGATTTATGGATATCAGTGTCGTGATTCGAAAGGGTTTTATTCATTTTATATCTATTGCAGGAATACTATTCCTATATATTTATCTATTATTATTTTTTCAGAAGCATCTGACAGAACAGTATGGGTGGTCTGATCAGACGTTGACTATTGCCTTGATTTTAGTAATTGTGTCGACCATAGAACCATTGCGTAGATTTTTATATAAAAATATTCAAAAAGGATTTGATTCAAAGGAAAAATCAGCCAAAGAAGAAGAGAGTAAGATGCAAATGATACTGTTGTCCTCAATGCAGTTTGATAAGCTAATCCAAAAAGTTAATATGCAATTAACTGATTTTTTAGAAATTGAAAATATTCGTTTTATTTTGCTTAACCAAAAAACCGGGAAGTTGGAGAATTATAATAGCAAAGATCCTGCAATCAGTTGGGACTCGATTCATCCCGTTTCTCAGTATTTTCGTGAACACCCCGAGGTATTAATTACTGAAGAAATTCCGTATCGGATTGAGGAACTGGAAAATGGAGAGAAAGAATCATTGTTAGCCGTGGAAAAAGAACTTAAAGGTTTAAGAATAGGAATGGTAATACCTATTGGAGAAAAAGGAGAACTAGTTGGTGCGTTCTTGCTTGGTCGAAAAAAGGAGAAAGCCGCTTTTACTTCAGATAACGTAGAGTACTTATCAAAACTACAATTTCAGATGACCAATGCAATTGCGAATGCATTATTGTATAAGCAGGCAGTTGAGAGGATCGCTAAGGAATAAATATATTCATAAATGTTGCGCCCTTTCCAAAAAGGCGATTTTATGCTACAATATACATATATCTAAAATACAAAGAAAAATTACATTTAATATATGTTTGTAAGAATAAAACAGGGCTCAATTTATAGTAATTGAGGCTTTTTATAAGTATTAATAGATACAAAATGCCAATAAGTAATGCCATAAAGAAGAGTTCTAGATTTTTAATAATTGGTGGCAGTGGCCTTGTGGGTAGAAGTATCTTGGAATTACTCTTAAAAAGGGGATACCGAAACATTTCTGTAATTTCTCTGAAGGACGAACGGGAAGTTAAACATCTGTCATTACTTAGTAAAAAATACAAGAACCCAATCAAACTGTATTGGGCTAATGTTTTAGTACCAAAAAAATTACAACATTATACTGTTAATCAAATAATCTCAAACCGTAAAAGAAAAAATATTCTACTTGATTATATTGAAAAGCCATTTGATAACAGTAAAATAGAAAAAGAAAATGCACTTTTTCAAATAATCAAGAATGAAGAACCAAATTATATTTTAGATTGTATAAATTCGGCAACCCAGTGTTCTTATATTGATCATTCTGGAAATAGCTATGTTGATTCTGGAATTGGTTTGAATATGCTACTACGATATCATCAAGTAATAAATCATCTTCTTAATAATGATTTTTGGAGTCAGAAAAAGATAAATGTAAATATTGATTCATATTTGAAAGTGGGTACAACAGGTATTGGGGGCATGGGATTAGATATGCCGTTTACTCATGGGGAAGAGAAGCCCTCGATGTCACTGTTGAAAAAAGTAGCAATGGCTGGAGCTCAACAGATGTTACTTTTTGCGATGCAAAATAATCGAAGTAAAATTAAAATAATCGAAGTTGTGCCTGCAACTGCAGTTTTTTCAAAAATGATTAACGGTAAAGTCAATAAAAATAACCATTTTAATATTGATGGGGGAGAAAGTGGTGGGTATTCTCTCGAGGAATTCCGCTTATTAT
>SDBT01015386.1_pt1 | contig 12159 bp, 10 predicted proteins | sample 2277101 | NCBI WGS metagenome assembly SDBT01 (sample SAMN10404973, study PRJNA504765) | marine sediment metagenome | isolation source: marine sediment core GS10_PC15, 103 cmbsf | place: Arctic Ocean: Southern Knipovich Ridge | collected 2010
GACGGTATAATGGCACGGACATTCGAGCACAGCACCGTTACCGAATTAGCCGAATTTGCAACGGTGCCGGTGATAAACGCCCTGACGGACCGGCTGCATCCGTGCCAGGCAATGGCTGATGTTCTTACTATTGGCGAGCATTGCGGACGATTGGAAGGTGTGAAAATTGCCTTCATCGGCGACGGCAATAACGTGGCACGCTCACTGGCCTTTGCGTGCGCAAAGCTCGGTATGAAGATGGTCGTTGCAACGCCTGCCGGTTACGAGCTCGACGTCGAATCAATCCGGACAGCGAATCGAATATCCGCTGACAGTGTCTCGCAGACGAATAACCCGGCTGAGGCGGTCGTTGATGCCGAGATTATTTACACCGACACGTGGGTCAGTATGGGCCAGGAGGACGAAAAGCAGAAACGGCGTGCGGATTTTGCAGGTTTTCAGGTCAACGCTGAGCTGGTCAAATCGGCGCCGGCTGATGCCAAGATTATGCATTGTCTGCCGGCTTATCGCGACTTTGAAATCAGCGATGAGATTGCCGAATCGGACAATTCGATTATCTTCGACCAGGCAGAGAACCGCCTGCACTTTCAGCGGGCACTGTTAAAAAGACTGATGGGCTAACGATGACACATCATAAACTATTACTGGTTGATGCTTTCCGAAGGACTGATCGAGGATGACTTTCAAGATTATTGATGTTGAAACGTATGCATCACCTCACAACTTGAATATTGATAACATACTTGAACACTACCTCACGATTTGTGAAGAGATAAAAAATGCCCTTAAGGAGTGCGCTTTCCAGCACAACAACACTAAAAAAGGATTTCAGATAGAGTTGCATGAGCAATTACAAGACTTTTTTAGCAAGTTCTTTTCGACAAAAGGACTTTCTGCCTATTCGATGGGTTATGCTCCAATGATTGTTTTAAAGGCTGATGTTGGTATTCAAAGCAAAACAAGCGACAAAAGAGTTTATATCGAGATAGAATTTAGGCCTAATGAATTTAAGGACATTGTAAAATTCCAGATAGGATATAAGCACAAGTTAGAATTGGGGATTTTACTTGTTGCAAAAAATAGGGAAAACATAAATCCAAGATATACCACTATGCCAGATTACAAAAAATGTAAAAATATTATTGCCGCCTTGGAACCTGAATGCCCCATCCTGTTAGTCGGCTTAGACGGAGAATGGTGTTAGCAAAAGTAGCATCAATTTAAACTTTAAATATTTGGAATAATGGACGAAGAATATTTACCGGATTACATTAGAGAAAACTACGAAGCATTCGACAGATTCACATTTGACTATCTGTTTAAGAGGCTCTTGGCAGACGGTTACGACCACGAAGAGGCAAAAGACATAATACTTCACAACTGTGCGCTGAGTACCTTGGTGATGCAAGAAAGAATATACAATGAATATTATTTGGCAATTTCTGTAGACGATACGATGGCGCCAGATTTAATGGAACTCAAAGAAGAAATTTCTTATAAGATTCTTCTTGGTAAGATTATTCAAATATTGTGAACCTAGATTCCCGCTTTCGCGGGAATGACAATTGTGAACTGATTCCAATTTTGTGGCAAATTTCAATACAACCGGAAACAACATCAGATTGATTCGTTTCGATTACACACCTCCGAATTACGACGCTCTTGATATACGAAGAGTGGTGTGAATAGGTGCTTAGAGAATATATGGGTGCCAACAATAGGAAAATTTTGCTTGCCAGTACGAATCCCGGCAAGGTATCTGAGCTGAAAGCTATGCTCGAGGTGCAAGTGCGGTGGTTTGGCCTGGCCGACTTCAAAAATATCGGCGAAATTGAGGAAGACGGGGTCACTTTCGTTGAAAACGCCTGCAAAAAAGCGATTGGCTACGCTAAAGCGACCGGGCTCTGGACAATGGGCGACGACTCAGGACTGGTAATAGACGCTCTTGAGGGTGGTCCCGGCATTGAATCGGCACGATTCTGCGGCGAAAAGAGCGAGGATAGAAAGCTAATAGACCATAAAAACATTGCAAAGGTCCTGAAACTCTTAGAAGGTGTACCCCCTGAAAAACGAACTGCAAGATTTGTTTGCAGTTTGTGCCTGGCAAGTCCTGAAGAAATCTTAATCGAAAGTCAGGGGACACTGGAAGGTCTTGTTACTGAAAGAGAAATTGGTGAAAATGGTTTCGGTTATGACCCGATTTTCTTTGTGCCGGAGTTGAACAAAACGGTCGCCCAGTTAACCGCAGAAGGGAAAAACGCGATTTCCCACCGCGGTAATGCGATTAGAAAATTGAAGCCGATGCTCGATAAGCTTCTTGAGGTTAAAAAAAGACCCCCCGCGTAAAACGCAGGGCTAAATACTCAAAGTGAGCAGTTCTGAGAGAACGTGTACTCAGCACAGCGATAAATGCGTTCTAAGGGCTTTAGATTCCTGCTACAAGTTTCGCAGGAATGGCGGATTGCGTTATATTCTTGTAGGGAAAGCAGTTATATCAATGTTTGACTTAAAACTGCTTAGTCTGAGTAAATAAAGACTGGTTCGGTTCACCCACAATGAAAGAGGGGGCTTAGCTTGAAAGTGTTATAAATTGTTTTTTCTTGACATTTCTGCAAGCTGCTTATATTTGTCCAATTCTAAATTTTATTGTGAAATTTGCCGATTAATGAATAAACCCCCAAATAAATTTGGGGACACAACACAAAAGGACAAGTTTTATTTATGGCGAAATCGGGTTCTAAGAAATCTCTGGTAGTTGTGGAATCGCCTGCGAAGGCGAGAACGATAAATAAATATCTCGGCTCGGGCTTCGAAGTCAAGGCATCGATGGGTCACGTCAGGGATTTGCCTTCAAAAGGTCTGAACGTTGATATAGAAAACGATTTTAAGCCGACTTACGAGATAACAGCCGGCAAAAAACGCACGGTAATATCCCTGAAGGCCGCTGCAAAGAAGTGCCGAGACCTGTATTTAGCCACTGACCTGGACCGTGAAGGCGAAGCAATCGCCTGGCATCTGGCACAAATTCTCGGCGTGCCGGAGGCAAAAACGTACCGCGTTATCTTCAATGCTATAACCCAATCAGCTATAAAACGAGCATTCGCCGAACCGGGCAAGCTCAATATGGACAAGGTTATGGCCCAGCAGGCCCGGCGAATTCTCGACCGGATAGTCGGCTATCAGATAAGTTCTCTGCTGTGGAGGAAAATCGCCAGAGGCCTGTCTGCAGGGCGTGTACAGTCGGTTGCCGTCAAGATGGTGGTGGAAAAAGAGAAGGAAATCCGTGATTTCAAACCCAGTGAATACTGGCTTATTCCCGCTGTTTTCACCACCGATTTGCAAAGTGATTACCGGCAGGAGTGGCTGGATTTTATCACCCCTGCGACCGAAGATGATAAACCGCCCACCATTGCGGAACAGAGCGGGTGGCTGGCAGAACATAATGCTTTCAAGGCTGAACTCCACAAAATCGGCGATGAAAAATTTGAGGCATCTAACAAGCAGGAAGCAGAGAAGGTATATGGCGCTCTCAAGCAGGTGGAGTTTAAGCTCGCCGATATCCAAACCAAGCAGACTGTTTCACATCCGCCGGCGCCTTTTATCACTTCCACATTGCAGCAGGCGGCCGCCAATCGGCTGGGCTTTGCCACAAAAAGAACCATGAGGGTCTCGCAGCAATTGTACGAAGGTATTGACGTCGGCTCAATGGGCTTTCTCGGCCTTATTACTTATATGAGGACTGACAGTACACACCTTTCAGGCGAGGCTATAAAAGAGGCTCGCGATTATATCAGTACACACTTAGGCAGCGCTTATCTGCCTGAAAAAGGCAATATTTATGCTTCGAAGAAAACCGCCCAGCAAGCGCACGAAGCCATTCGACCGACCGATGTCGATTTTACACCGTCGGATATAAAGCCGTTCCTTACAAACGAGCAGTATAAACTCTATGATTTGATATGGCGGCGGTTCGTAGCCTGCCAAATGACGCCGGCCAGGTGGGATGTAACGAATCTTGACATTGTCGCAGAGACCTCAATCGGCAAATGCCGGTACAAAGCCACTGGTCGAGTCCTTGTTTTCGAGGGCTTTAGCAAAATCTGTCCCACTTCGTCAAACCAACAGGAATTGCCGGCGATGAAAGCCGGCCAGAGACTATCAGTAGTTGATATAAGTGCTGAACAGCATTTTACGAAGCCTCCGGCTCGATATACTGAAGGCTCGTTAGTAAAGGTCATGGAAAAGGAGGGCATTGGTCGGCCGAGCACTTACGCTGCAATCATCAGCACCATCCAGGAACGAGGTTATGTCGAGCAGACGGACAAGAAGTTTTTTGCCACCGACCTTGGCGAGGTAGTTACCGACAAACTCAACGAGTATTTCCCGAGAATAATGGACATTGCTTTTACACGGCATATGGAAGAGCAATTAGACAAGATCGAAGAGCATCAACTCGACTGGCTTGCTGTTTTGAGGGAATTTTACGGCCCATTCAAGCAGAACCTGGATACAGCCCTTACGGAAATGAAACACGCCAAAGCGGAAGTTGTGCCGAGCGAATATAAGTGCCCGCGGTGCGACAAGCAAATGGTTTACAGATTCGGGAAAAATGGAAGATTCCTAAGCTGTTCGGCCTACCCTGATTGCAAATTTGCCTGCCCCTGTGACAGGGAAGGAAAGATGGTCGAAGAAAAGGTAAGCGAACAAAAATGTCCTGTCTGCGGCAAACCGATGGTGTATAAAAACGGTCGGTTCGGTCCATTTTTAGGATGCAGCGATTATCCAAACTGCAAAACCATCCTCAATATCGACAAGGACGGGAACGTTTTGCCGCCCAAGCCGCCACCTGAGCCGACCGGAATAAAGTGTTATAAGTGTAAAGACGGCCAGTTGGTAATCAGGCAAAGCAAAAAGGGCCCGTTCCTGGGCTGCGGCAGGTTCCCAAAGTGTCGAACTATCATCAGCATCAAGGAGGTGGACCATCTAAAACAATTGCAGTCAGCCGGGCAATGGCCGCCTGAAACGTGGGAAGAAGCCGACCAAATCCTTGGGAGAAAAAGGGGTAAGAGGCCCGCAAAGACCAGAAAATAATGCAGTATATAAACTGTCTTACGCGAAAAGCGGCTAAATTTGCAAAATTGTTTCTCAGTTGGTATAATAACTGTAGTATTCGAAATGGTTTTGCAGGGCTTGATGCAAAATGGATAAAAAGGACCAAATCGAAGTAAAACCGCTTGAGACGGTTGAGCCGATAGGCAATCGCGTTCTGATTCGCAAAGATGAGGACAAAAAGCAAACCAAAGGCGGCATCCAACTTCCGGACAATATAGAAATCCCCACGATAACCGGGCGAATCGTAGCGGTTTCCGCCGAGGTCGTAAACTCACCGGATATACCCCTGCGTCAATACGACAAGGTGCTGTTCAACCCCAAAGGTGCTATACCGGTCGATTTCGAAGGCGATAACCGTCTGTTCGTAGTCGATGTTGAAAACGTCGTTGCGGTCTTTAGAAAAGCATAAAAATGTACAAGATACTTGTGCTCTTTTCACGAGAGACGAGACCCGAATATTATAGCTGATAAAAGAAGAAACAGTTGGCCCGCTAAAATAAGAAGAACTTTTACTTCAGTACTACCTGTTTCTAAAAGACGGGAGGGTGAGTGTATTAACTGCGGGGCGTGCTGCAGGTTGCCTAATGTCTGTCGGTTCCTCAAGTACAGAGCGGATGGTAAATCTTATTGTTCTATTTACACAGTTCGTCCGTTGAACTGCAGAAAATACCCACGAACCGTATCTGAGTTTATCACCGCAGATACGTGTGGTTATAGATTCGAGTCCCGTTAGAAACCGGGTTTTTCGAGGACTGAGGCGCTTTTGTGGAATTTCTAACGGGACGAGTGAGGCGGGTTGGCCTGATAACGTAATTTTCCTTACGGGGGGGCAGGGGGGACGAATTCAACTCCCGTTCGTTATCCGATATTTGTTCAGGCCTAACGTCAATTTCTCTTGCAATCTTCTTACAAGCAGTTCTCTTATGCCTTGCGTTTTCTCAGCAATGCCAGGCTGCCCAGACTGAGCAGCATTATCGTTGCCGGTTCCGGTATTGGCTGTGGAACTGGAAAGTCCTGCTGCGGGACTGGAAAATCCTCTTTTTCCGGTTCAGGTTCAGGCGGCCGGCTCGGCCATCTCCATTTTCTGGGCCTTCTACCGCCTGCTCCACCGCCACCCCTTCGGGCATAATCTCCGGGACTGGGGAGCAGGCCGCCTATAGGCGCACTCTGTATCCTCAATTTTACAGGCAAAAACTCATGCTTAACTCGCTCAAATACTGCAATAATAATTTTCGGTGCATCAAGATATGCAACAGTAGTACTTGCCGTTGGTTCACTGACATCTCCGAGCCAATAAACGAATTGATAGCCGGGTTTTGGAACTGCTGTCAAAGTAACCTGTGTATATGGTTCAAATTTATGCACGCCCGGAGCTGGAGTTATATTACCGGCCTGAGGAGGAGTTTGTTGAAGCAAAAGGGCAGTGCCATCTGTCTGGCAATAGGCCGGTGCAGGCAAAGCGGCCGCAGCGGCAATAACCGCAAGGGCTAATACTACAGCCTGCCATGGAACGAATACTGAATTATTGCGTTTCATCATCCCTCATTGCTGTTAAACTTTATTGTTCAAACACATCCTAATATCATCAAAGAGACCTTCTTCGTCTCGTAAGCATCATCAGTGCACTACCGATGCCAAATAGTGTTATCATAGCAGGCTCAGGGATCTCATCAGGAGCGGGCCAGTCGGACTCGGCGGCTCCTATCTCGTAATCGCCTCGAACCGGTGCGGAATCACTGCTGAAGACCAAAAAGTATGAATATTCACCGACACTTATAACACTAAAACCTTCTTTATCCTCAAACTTCCAAACTACTTTTGTGCGTCGTGACCCAAAATATTCTTTAGAAGGCCGTATCCCATCCTGCTCATCATCATGCGAACCTATGCTCTCTTCATATACATTCAGGCTATATTTATCGATACCGAATATGGCGAAACGCCCGACTGCCTCATAGTCACCGAGACGACTATTAAATAACTGATAGGCGTAAATGTATTGTCCGGGCATATCCAACTCTTCAGCCAATGCAATCTCTCCCGGCTTCTCCAGAAAATCAGTGTCATAAACAGCAAACTCTACGAGCACATCGAAGTCGCCCTCGTCATAAATCGAGAAGCCCTGCCAGGCATCTTCTGCTTCTGCGTATGAACTCAGCGGCAACGCAGATGCGTTCTGTACAAATAATGCTGCAACAATCAATAAACTGAATAACGTGATTTTTGTTATCATCCCCATCTTTTTATCCTCCTTCATCCACAGCATTTGTTTACCGTTCAAAAACATAAATTGCTTTTACCTTGAAACCTCCCAAGCTGCCTTTTCCGAGTAAGAGTCATTAACCCACCTAACCCCAAGCAACACCATCGTTGCCGGCGTAGCTAAATCTGCCGTTGCGAAAACAGGATTCCCCGAAGACGCGCCGAACAATGTGCCGGGGCACAAAGTGGAGCTGTATTCACTAATGAACCACAAAAGGGCAGAACTTTTACCGTTTTCAATCGTGTCAAGAAACAGGGTGTCTACACTTTGAACCGGTGAGCCGGTTATATCCCAGACGTCAGGGTCCACCGCCCCAACTATCGAGTCGAAGCCCGGGTCCTTCACACCGGTACCATCTAATATTCCGACCGAGAAAAGATTGAATTTTATAGTAGAAGCAGAATCATTAAAAATGCGGTAAGTATATAAAAACTCACCTGTGTAGTCGCCCGTTGTGTATTCGTAGACTTCATAGTCAACTACGGCAAAACCGAATAGTGTGTTGAATGTCGTGCTATCGCTTTCTTGTAAGAGCTTCACACCAGCGGGTACTGCGCCTGCATTTTGTGCAAATAGTATTACGACAAGCAGCGAAACTAAAAACCCAAATCCTTTCACCAGCCTCATGTCACTTTCCTTCAAAAACGAAATAGCTTTTCTTAGACTTTCAACTTCACTTTAGACACATAACCTTCTTTGCTGCTGCTTTATGCGCGCAAAGTCCCTGTGCTTTTATTTGTTGAGTCTTCTTGCCCCTGGGAGTTTTCGCCCCGATTTCGGCAGTTTCGCCGGTGCGACAACTACCTATTGCACAAAGTGCAGCTCATCAGAAGCTGACAATGTACAAATACTACGTGTGAGTTTTCTCCATCCCCATTGCTGGTATGTATCCGTACACAAAGTCTAATTACATAGAACAAAATAACTAAAAACAAAAACCCAAGATTAGTTTTATCAATGAGTCTTCTCTAACCCCCAAGCTGTTAAAGCTATTTAACCAAATCAGCTCCTAAAGGTCAAGTCTTTTTTTCAAATTTTTTGCATCACTGGTAAAAAATCCAGAACCAACTATCCCGGATACCACTTAAAAGGGCCATAACAGGCAATTCGGGGGGTGAGAGGACATGCAATTTTTTTTTTATAAGAATGCTTTACGGCGCAAAAAACTCGTTTTTGGTTATTCGTTGTTTGCGTCCGACGCCGCCTACTTACACCGCTGTTGGCGATACACGCCTGATAAGAGGTCTGCTGTTTTTCTTTTGCCCAAAACTCTGGTTAAACGGCGTTTAACCCGTCCTGCCCGACTTTGTTTTTCTTAGTGGTTTTTGCTGTACAAATCGGCTGATATTTCGAATTGCCTGACGGAGGCGCTGCTCGTTTTCCACAAGTGCGATGCGCATATAACCTTCGCCGTTTTCGCCGAAGGCCCTTCCCGGAGCAATGGCGACTTCTGCATATTCCATCAGGTCCATCGCATAATCGATACTGCCCTTGCCTCTGGAATGCTGCTGGGGCACTTTTGCCCAAACGAACATTGAGGCCCGCGGCTTTTCAACTTCCCAGCCGATTCTCTGAAGGCCTTCACACACTGCATCCCGCCTGGAGCGGTATCTGAGGTTTTGAGCAACTATATCCTCATCACAGTGCCGCAGGGCAATAATGCCGGCAATCTGAACGGCCTGAAATATGCCGTAATCATAGTAGCCCTTTATGGTCGCAAGATATTCGAGCATATCTTTGTTGCCTGCCGCAAATCCGATGCGGAAACCTGCCATATTGTAGGGCTTGCTCATAGTAATAAATTCGACACCGATGTCCTTTGCGCCTTTGACCGAAAGAAGACTCGGTGCTTTATAGCCGTCGAAACAGGTTTCGCCATATGCGAAATCGTGAATGACCGCAATTTTGAATCTCTTTGCCACATCGACGACCGGCTCAAAGAACCCCTCATCGACGGTCATTGCGGTCGGATTGTGTGGGAAGTTGAGGATAAGCAATTTCGGCTTCGGGTACATATTCTCGCAGACCATTGCGATATTATCTATGAATTTTTGGTCGCAGCCGAGAGGAACTGATATTACATTGGCCCCTGCCAGAGCGACTGAGTAGTTATGTATTGGAAAAGCGGGGTCCGGGACAACCGCTGTCTCGCCCGGGCCTAACATCGCGAGGCATAGGTGGCTAAAGCCCTCCTTGGAGCCTATACAAGCCAGCACCTCCGTCTCGGGGTCAAGCTGCACGTTCCATTTGCACTCGTATTTTCTTGCGATTTCTTTTCGCAGGCCCTTAATACCTTTTGATGCACTGTATCGGTGATTGCGTGGGTCCTGTGCCGCTTCGCACAGTTTGTCAACGACAATCTGCGGCGCTGCATCGGAGGGATTACCCATTCCCAAATCGATAATATCTGCACCCTGCCGGCGTTTGGCCAGTTTCAAGGCATTCAACCGCCCGAACAGATAGGGCGGCAGGCGCTTTATTCTCTGTGCCGGCTCAATCTTAAATTCCATAACAGGTTTCCTGTAAATCCGGAAAAAACCGCTTCTTTTACAATGCAATAGTCTACACCTGCCGGCTAAATTTTCAAACTATTTTACAATATACCTCGGCATTACAATCAAAAGAGGTGTAATCGCTAATTAACTCATAGATGCTGTCTTGCCTGTAAATCTCTACTTCCAATTTGGCTTAGTGTGCCCAATCCAGAGGCTGGCTTGAGCCGGTTTTTTAGGACCGGAAACACCAAAGCTGGCTTGAAAAAGCGGTTTTTGCAAAAAAAATGAGAAAATAAAAAAAATTTAGGAAAGTAAAGAACCACCAGTTAAAACTGGTGGTTCTTTACTCAAACATCAATAGATTGAACGAAAAGGTCCCTCGCCCTATGAGACAAATTGAAGGCACTCAGTAAGCTCCGAGCTAAAACTGCTTTACCAAACTGATGCCCATCACGGGGCCATTGCTGCTTGCTACGCAGGGTGAGAGCTTAAAGCCGGCGAGCTCAAGCTCTCTATGCCTGCCCGCAAATGTGTGACCGACGACCCAGCCGAGAGTTGCACCGAAGATAACATCACTTCCCCAGTGGTCGCCGGTGTCCATCATTCTATAGGCCACAAGAGAGGCCAATGCATAAGCGGGTATACCAACCTTCGGGCCGTAAAACTCATCCAATACGGAGGCCACCGCAAAGGAGCTGGCGGTATGTCCGCTCGGCCAGGCCCAGTCCTTACCGTTCGGGCTCTCATTTTGCCTCACAACTTTCAGAGCCGTTGTAGTCAGTGTCGTTACCGAAAGGGCTGTTATCATTGTCCACGCCCGTTGTTTGTTAAACTCATCCTGGTTTCGGGCACTGAGCCCATACCAAAGACCCGCAGCTACAAGATGTGTTCCCGGATGGCCGGTTACGTTAATGCTCTCATCTATAAATCCGCTGAAGATACCGTGCCTCTCGAAGTTTTCGGCCAGATTCTTATCGGCACCGCTACTGTGCATCGCAACACTTACACCACCAGCCAGGAACAAGGTGGTCAGATTATCCGCTCTCAACAAGCACTGTTTTGTATCTTCAATAACTCTGTTTGGCCAATCTTCAAAATTGTCCATAGCAGATTCCAAAAGCAGGTCTGGTGTTTCAGATAGCTGCTTTAAGCTTCGTTTTGAACCTTCCATAAGCTTGCCTGGAAAATCGGCGAGTTCGGCCCCGGCAGATTCAAGAAGGTTTTTTGTTTTAGATGGCTGCTCTGTTTGATTTGCACAGCCGGCAGCAAAAATCAGACCTGCACAAACAAGCCCCAGGCAGTATCGGTTCCGGCAATATGCGCTCATTTGAAAAAGTCCACAAAACTTATTAAATTCACACCCCACACAAGTAATTCACGCTGCAATATATTACGGCTATTATCGGAGGGAACTATAGTAGATTGTGGTGGTTTTGCTAAAAAAATGCTTTTTAGAGCGGATTCATAAAAATCATGCTCGATATGCAAGCCCTGCTATTCCCATTCAATTGTTGCCGGCGGCTTGCTCGATATGTCATATACAACGCGATTGACGCCGCGCACCTCGTTTATAATCCTTCTTTGTATTAGCCCCAGCACTTCATAAGGGATGTGCGCAAATTCAGCAGTCATAAAATCAGGAGTCTCAACTGCCCGAATGGCGATAAGACTCTCCACGGTTCGTTCGTCTCCCATCACTCCGACGGTTGAGACAGGGACAAGTACTGCTAAGGCCTGTGATATCTTTCTATACAGCCGGGCTGATTTTATTTCATCTATGAATATTTCATCAGCGGCGCGCAGAATTTGCAGTCTTTCAGGTGTAACTTCCCCGATTATTCGCACCGCAAGGCCTGGCCCAGGAAATGGATGTCGCCAGAGGATATGCTCTGGCAATCCCAGATATTCACCGACTACGCGGACCTCGTCTTTAAACAAATCTCGCAAGGGCTCAATCAACTCAAAGCCCAAATCAGCCGGCAGCCCTCCCACATTGTGATGCAGCTTTATATTCGCCGCGGGACTGCCATCTTTAGAGCCTGACTCGATAACATCAGGATAAAGTGTACCCTGAGCAAGAAACCTGGCATTTGTAATCTTCGAGGCCTCGGATTTAAAGGCCTTTATAAACTCTGAGCCGATTATCCTTCTTTTCTGCTGCGGGTCGGTCACCCCAGCCAGTGCAGTTAAGAACTGCTCAGACCAATCGACAACTCGCAAATCTATGTGGAAGTGGTCCCGAAAAGTTGAGACAACGTATTCTCGTTCGTTCTTTCGCAGCAGACCATT
>SDBT01015387.1_pt1 | contig 12159 bp, 24 predicted proteins | sample 2277101 | NCBI WGS metagenome assembly SDBT01 (sample SAMN10404973, study PRJNA504765) | marine sediment metagenome | isolation source: marine sediment core GS10_PC15, 103 cmbsf | place: Arctic Ocean: Southern Knipovich Ridge | collected 2010
CAGGCGAGTCAAAGTTATCAGGCGAGTCAAAGTTATCAGGCATTCGACACCTCGTCAATACTCGGGTCGCGCAGTGCGCCAACGCTTCCAAAAGGGCAGAGCCTTCCATTCTTGGACCTCGGCATGCCTCTCGTTGTAATCCTGAATTTGCTCCGCGCTGGGGAGGCTCACGCCAATGCGAGAACGGTGCTGGGTGAGCAGGTACAAGCACCGTTCGAGGTACTCGTCGGGGACGTTTGTTAGATCGTAACTCGCGTGGACCGTGGCAACAATTTGGCCGCCGCACATAACGCGTACGCTGTGGGGAACCTTCGCATGACGCGTCTGGTCGTCATACCAGAGAACGTCGTTTGGATCGCTCACCCTTCAATCCTATCAGCCACCATCAAGCTTTGCTTTTCAATGATCTCAATTGCGAAGCTGGCATAGGCATGTTGGATATCTTCCCAAACCTCCTCGTTGATTTCACGCTCGAGCCATTGTCGACGCTCATCCGGATCTTGAAATGAACGCTCGGCGAGAAGAGATTTAATGTCACCATCGCCGTCGACCATTGCACCACGAAAGTCCAGAACGGCGCACATTGTTCGCTCGAATTCCGCAACGCTTAGAGCTTCCGGGATTTTTTCAGGGTCAAGCATGATGCCAAGATTTTTGTCGAAGCGATAGATTGCATCCTTGAGGTCTGATTTATATGCTTCTGTTGAAGCGACGCGATCTAGCGCCAATAGTGAATCCCAGTATCCTTTCCATTTTGGATTATTGGTCTGCTTTGCAAGGCTGCCAAGCGCTTCACTTCCAAGCATTGCGACCATAGCTCCGGGTATGACGCCGAGCGCGTGGAAAGTCGACTCGGGAGCTATTGCTGCGAATCCCACGAGCGCACCCAGTGCGCCGCTCATCGCTCGAGGCAAAATAAGCGAACAAATCATAAATAAATAAGAAACGTGCTTACCAGCGATGCAGACCACGCCTTCATGAAATTTGAAAGATCGGCCGATCACCAGTATGGCTAGCGGCGTCAGGGATCCAACTGCGAATCCCAGGCCGACCGCGCCTAAAATACTAGTTGCCACCAAAGCCATTGCGGCTGGTAAAACTGCGCACACTATTTGAAATTGAAGTGGAGTCATTTGGGTTTTCCTAGAGCATGATGCCGGGATCTTCGATGTGTTCTTCGAGACTATCTAATGCCTCGAGTGCATCAATTAGACCATCGTGGTCGTCGGGCGTATGCTTAGAGAGGTCCCTAATGCATGCTCTGATAGCCCGTATTTCCATACGTCTCATGTATCGCTCTTTGAGTAGGAACCGAAACCCTTGCTCGATGCCAAGCTGGATGGCGCAGGTCAAAATCCTGTCCATAGCATCGTCTTGTTCGTTGGCGTATTTCAGCTCTTCTGGTTCCTGTTCCGCGAGCCTCTCCCGAATATTGTCGGCGCCCGCGATGAGTCGACACGTTGTCAAAATTGGTCCATCCCAGGGAATGTCCTGGCCATCGTTTTTACGCTCGAGGTCGTAGGAGAAATCTACAGACTTACGTAGCGAATCGATTAGGTCCGTAAAGACCCAGGTGTCTTCATCCTTTTTCTTCCCCATGGCTACCTCAATCTTCAACCTTGGTACAGACCCCGTAAATCGATTCACGCCGTGTCCACCCGTTGATGCCGCCGCGGTTATTGCCGATTAGAAAACTTGTCGGCTCAGGTTCGGGTGCTGGTGGATTAGAAAATCCGTCGAACCGGGTCTCTTTGATTAAGTGCAAGAAGTGTCGACCCTTGACCTTGCACAAAACGATAGCCCCCTTGCTCAACACCCTCCCCCTGACAGGCTCAATGGTCACGAGCTGGCCGGACTTGATTTTTCCCTTCATGGAGTGACCTCGAGGCCGCAGACGTACCGTCTTGCCTTGCTGAAGGCTCTCAATAGCTTGTGATGCCCATGACATAGGTTAGTGCACCACGTGGGCGATATCTACAAAATCCCACACGCGACTTTTATGTGGGATGGCCTGCATGACCATCCTGCCCGGCGCATCATCGTTTGAGACGACCAGAATGTCGCCTTTTTTTAGCGCGTCAGGCGGGATGCGTCGGATATCCTGATAGGAAATAGCCCAGACGCGGCCACTTTCTGGCACCACCGGATCAATGGCAAAATTGGTGGGACGTTTGGTCTTTTTTAGTTTCATTGGTTTCATTCTTCTTTCCTATGCCAAGGCCTACTCCAAGAATGGTGACGTCTTCCATAGGTGGTTATCGTGGCGCACAAGCGATACCTCGTCAAGAGGGCTTGATGAGCGGTTGTAGTTATCGACTATCACCGATTTAGCCATCGAACTGTTCCAGCCATTTTCTAATATTCTTTTTTAGTCGCATTCTCGAGAGTGGATCTAGTTTATCCGTATAGCTTTTCATCCATCTGGTGAACATATCTTCCATGGTTTCTTCATTTCTAGGAAGGTGATGGGCCATGGAGATAGCTCCGGTCCCGCAGACGCATGCGCCATGTCTTTCGTGGATCTTCGACGGTGCGGATGCTGGCCAGTAGCCACATGTCTCGCAGCGGTAGATTCTTACACGTCGCTTAAGTCCCCATGCTTTTACGAGTGCGGTCGTTTGCCTGATGGCTAGCGCGGTGCATTCGGGTTTTCGGATTTCTGTGACGGTCATATTTTATGCCACACCGATTTATCCATTTTACTCGCCTAAAACAATCCAGTCATCGGCGAGTAAATCTTCGGATGATGCGCTCCACCGCCTCTTGTATTCGGACCATTCCCCTTCATTAAGTGATACGACCTCCCCATCTTTGATAAATACGCTGATAATACCTGTATAGATAAAATTCTCGTTATCGTCGTCATACCAAGATTCGCGGGCAATGGACTTCCCCAACTTCATGGCTATGATAGCCTTTTCGAATGGAATACTTTGAGAGTTATTGTCCAATTTCAATTTAGCCTATACCTATCTCCGACATCTTTATTCTTCTTCGTCCTGTTCAGTACTCCTAAGCCGCGGTCGTCCGTCGTCAGGCTTATCATGCCCGTTCAAGAAGAGGTCACGACCTCGTTCGGCCACCTTCCAAAGAAGCATCACCCCATTAGGTCCTGGGTTTGCGCCTTTGGCTCGAGTCAGCGCGTGGCCGTCATTGCATGTGGCCAGCATGAATAGCCCGATAATTTCTCCGGTCTCGACTTTCCTTTTGAATTCATCGAGAGTTTCAAGCATTTTCTGCTTGGCTTCTTCCATGTCCATGAGTTCTTCGGTCATGATGCCTAGACCTTGGAGGCGTCCATGGGTCTCACGTTATCCGTTTCACGACCATCCTCTTTATCGGACACGCTCCAACATCCGTCGAGGTTCGAGAGGCACTCGCCCTCCATGCTGACGCTGGCACGGATACTAAATGACCATGGGTTGTAGGCCACGATTCCGATTTCACGACGGAGGGTTGCAGATGACCCAATGGGCCACCATGAAGCATCACACCATCCATTAGCTTCGGCGAGATGCGACGTAAGCATGCCCTTCGGGTCTTGAAAGGTTTGGAAGGCTGCCAGCTTTTCATCCTGCTCCTTTTGGAGTACTCCCGGCCCGTACGTACTGAGCGTTTCGACCATTGTTGCGAGTCGACGGATGAGCGCCTGCGGAGACTCCTGCTCTACGAAATTTCTTGGCTGAGCGCCTTGCTGAGAGAATAGATCTGACACCATCATCGACCCATACAAAATCTCACTACCGCAAAAGGCATCGATGATGGAAAATGGAACCTCTTTACCATCATCCAATCTATGCCCATGGAAACGGACCCGATGGGGCTTGAAAAATGGGGACACGTTCGATTCGACAGATAGAACCCTTTGTCCAAACGGTTCTATCTCAATTTCTTTGCTTGATGCTTTTCGACGCATTGCATCGTTTGGCTCACCGGCGCTCGCATGCGCTGCGTCCCACTCCTGAATGCGTTTCACACGCTCAGCGTCGATTGCGTCCATGTCGCGGCTGTCATTTTCCACGTCGTCATATCGCAGGGACGACACGTCGACGCCCTCCACGTATATGAATACTGCAGCGCGCTTGTCATTCGGATTGTAGAGGGAAAATTGAATCTCTCGAGCCAGTCCTATGGTGCTAAATATTGACCAATCAACGCGGTCGATGTCAGACGGTCTGATTCCGGTGGAACCAGCCATTGGCGTGAGCGTATTTATAGCAAGCTGCGGCGACCCACCTATCGTGACAGCGCCGATTTTGAGGTCCAGGGGTTCTCTGGGGTCGTCCAGATTCAGGCAGATGATCTTGCACCGCTTTGGCTCAAAAAATGGCGTGCGAGGTGGGTGAACCACACAGACACCCATCTGGTTGGCGCCAATTGTGACAGATCCAAATGCTTGGTTTACGATTTGCTTGTTTTTCATCTTTTCTTCTTCCTTGAATTTCTGACCCACGGTGGTGCTATGTGACCTGGGCTTTTCGGCGGCTTTGGTTTCTTCTTCGTTGGCTTGATAGCACTGCAGCGGATGATATTAGCCCCGCCACGGCAGCCCGTACCCCCACAGCTGTAGTCTTTGTCGGGGACGCACCTGCAGACTGGCCATGTACCAATCTCCTGTGAGGATATGGCGGCCATACTAACTTGCTAGTCCTCGAGTCCGCAAGCGTACGTCAACGCGTCGAAGAAGTTGTTCTTGGTCAGATTTTCGCCACTGTCACCTATGGTCCATTTCCTATCTTTGCATCTTTTTAGTCTCACCATATGCGCAGCCATGATAACAATTTCTAGATTTGGAAATGATGTCATTAGGTTATCAAGCCTAATCATGGCATCTTCCAATCCTCCCATTGTCACGCGTATGGCTTTTATTTTGTAGGATCCAATTATTGGGTCGTCGTATCCACGGGTGGAACTTTGGTGGCTTATATCCTCATCCGTCAGCCATCCACTTATCTTATTCATGAGTTCATCTACATCCTGAACCCATTCTTTTTTGAATTTCTCTATATCCTCTGGGGATAATGCTTTTTTACTTGCTAGTTCCTTGAATTTCTGTGCGCTTGACATAATTACTCCTCGAGCCTGAATACCTTGATTAACACATCGAAGAATATGCTCTTGGTCAGCTCCGCTCTTCCACCAGATCTACCCCAATGGGTCTCATCCCCAATCTGTCTTCGATCTAGTCCTATCACTCTTCTTCTAGATTCCTTTCCAGACGATATATTAACGCAGCAATCGGTTCCGATCATTACGGTGTATTGCGGAGTGATGGTAGCCTCGCTCTCACCTGCCTTTATGCTCATTATGGCTGAGTCGTACTCACCTATCGTTTGATCTTCGAACGATCTGGGATTGATAAAGCTCTCAATACCTTCTTCATGTAACCATTCCCCGATTATTTTATAGAGTTTAGCGACGTCCTGAACCCATTTACTCGAAATAGATGGGTCGTCAGCTTTCTCTGATCTTTTCTTTAGTAATTCCTTGAATTTTTGTGCGCTTGACATGGTTTACTCCTCGAGTCTGAACACGCTGATTAGCAAATCGAAGAACCGATCCATGGTTAGCTTTTTTCTAACCGCACTCGATGAGTTTATTGGAACCTTCCATTTAGTTGTACCGTCGGACTTATCTCTTATCAGCCTCTTTGAGTTACTTCCTGATTTTTTACCTGCCTTGATTACGACGCCTGCACCTCCGCCACGAGGCGCAGTATATTCTGGCCTGATCGTTGCCTCGTAATCGTCCTGCACGATAACCAGTATTGATGACCGGTACTGCCCGATTGTTGGGTCGTCAAAATCGTTCGAATGGACACGGTACTCGATCTCCTCCTCTTCCATCCAGACGCTGATTGTTTTAAAGAGGCTGGCTAGATCTGCCACCCATTCTTTTTTAGTGGCCTCCTTGCCAGCATATGGCAGTGCTTTTTTCTTTATTAGGTTCTTGAATTTCTTTGCTTTTGACATGGTTGTTTCTCCTATTGATCGTACCACTCCAGCAGGTCCCGAATTGGCACAATCATGTAGGCATACTCTTCTGGCCGAGTCAGGCGTACCCCATCGCAATGCGTGACCGAGACGACCGCCTGTGCTCGATGATGCGCCGTTGCCACAACGCGTCCGCGAAAATGTGTCCCGCAGTCCTCGAAGTGTATGGATGAATCGACGATTACCACCATCCGTCGCCCTTTTGGTAGCTTTTAACGATTGCCGTCCAAGTGTTAATCGCCCTAGCTTTAGTCATAGCGAGATAGGGAAGTTTGCCACCAGGTAGCCAAACTTCCCACATATCCATTTTCCCTGTAACGTAATTCATGGCAGGAAACAGGTGGCATCCTTCTGGGACTTCTGGTTCTTTTGACATGGCTCGCTCCTGATGTGTCCGTATTTCTCATATATGCTGCATGAGAGTTTCAACGTCGATGTAAGTCGCTGGAGTGATTCGATACTGCGGCCTTTGGAGGGCCTCGCGGCTCGTGTTCAAGCGCGCCAGAGTCGAATGAAAATTGACGCGGAATTGTTTGTCTTGTCGGAACACAGGCAAGTTGAAATACTCCCGGATTTCACAGAGTCGCTCGCTATAGCAATTGACCCAAATGTGTCGCCCGTTCTCATATTGCAATAGCTCATGAATCTTGAACTCAACGATCTCGTTGACGAAGGCCCGACCGAATTTCTCGATCTTTCGGCAAGGGCTCTCGCTCTTAATGAGCGATATATGTGGCTTCTCAACAAAGCTAACGTCTGAATCGACGGCCTGGACAGCCTCCCTGAAATAGTCGCCGAACTCCGGCCCGAGGGTTAGCGAATACCAATCCTCTTCGCAGCGAACGCGACCCTTGAATGTCTTTGCGTCTTTGTAATCTTCTAATTTTGTAGCCATGATTAACATCCTTGAACCCTCACCCGGACCGTGTGTTCCTAAGTTTTATGCTCATCTCTGAGTCCGAACAGCTTGATAAGAGCGCCGAAGAACTCGTTCTTGTTGCAGCGCTCGTCTTTTGAAAGCCACCAGTCTGAATAGTCGCCCCTCTTCTTCGACTCGATGATTATGGATTTATCGGGATTCGATATTAATGACATCACGAGTCGTGGTACGGAGGGGGCAGTGGCGTAGATGGGCTCAATCTTCGCCTCTTCCTCGCAGACCTTTAGGTACATAACTTCGGAATCGTATTGCCCGAGCGCTTCATCTTCAAATCTGCGCGGAGCCGTGCAGTACTCTACACCTTCATCCGCTAGCCATAGTCCGATGAAATAGTACTTTCGGGCCACGGCCATAATCCACCAGGTCCTTGCGTCATGCACAGGCTCGAGCCCTCGCTCGTGATTGCTCGAAACGCTCTGGCGGAAGTTGGGTCTAGGTCGCTTTTTTACTAGTTTCTCGAATTCTTCTACATTCGGACATTTTCTCAAGATGCGACGATCGGGGCAGTAAGGATTCGCGCACTTATACCTGTACTCAACCTCCGTCAGCTTCTCGTTGCACTTTTCACACTTGCCATACTGATGATAGTGGACATAATCGAATACGCGCCCACGGTGGTCGTATTTTGCAAGGAAGGTACAGTTCTTCTCGTAGCCAATTGGTTCGGCAGCGACGGGCTGGTACAGCTCATGCTCGACCTTGGCCAACCAATCCGCTAGTCCTGAACCCTTCTCGTAATCCCAGTACTTGTCGATATCGAACTCGCTGGTGCTATGGATTATTCGTTCGCCGCTATCATGGTAGGAGTAATGTACCCACAACCCGTTCCCGTTCTCGAACGATAACATGCTGTAGCCCATTGGCTTTTCCCAGCGCTCAATGTCTCCATGCTCCCCCTCTACTGGTAAAGGACGGTAACCGGAGGCGTATAGATCTACGTCCAGCTGAAACTCATGCTCTGCTAATGCGCCTTGTTCACTCATTGTCTTCCTCGTCTCGAGCGCTGACCACGACGCCGGAATCGTCCGAAATAAGCTGCCAGTCTTTTCCGAAGATTTGCCCGCCGCTGTCAATAAAGGCGACTAGCTCAAGGCCTAGTTTGGTGAGAAATCCTCTGTATTGAGGGTTAGGGCGCAAGCCAAGTACGTACATAAGCTTCACTGCCAAACTCGTCTGGAATGCACCCTCGCGTGTAATGACAGGATCGGCCAACCGATCGCCGTGCCGGACCCACGCTGCGAGCTTGCGTCGTACGACTCCTGAAATCCCAACTCGGAGCGATTCGACTTGGGGCCTTCCATCTTCGCCAGTATGTCCCCAAAAATGACTGGTATTGGGGACTAGGCTCGCTGCCGCTTCCGCCAGGGTTAATGATAGTTCGAATTGCCCAGTCTTCGCTGGGGTGTCAGCTTTTTCCTTGTGGGTCATCATTGCTCACTTATTGATTTACCTTCAGCTTCGTAAATCGCCCAGCCTTCCTCAGACGAACAAAACCCTCGAGTGCCCAGTTCAAAATTCCAGGCATCTCCTTGAAGATGTCGGTAAGGATATCCGAGTCTTTGAGCTTATCTGACTCCCTAAATTTTACCCTTACCATCCTTCTTTCAAATTCGTGTGGCCACTCGGGCTCTGAATCGTATCCGTTTTCGATGATGAAGCGAGCGTCCAGTTTGCAGGTTATATTCTCTTCATGCATTCGTTCGATACGCATTCTCCCCTCCTCCGACATTCGCAGAAGGCGGGATAGCGCTACCGAATCGGGGTCATCCATACTGTCTTCGCCCTCAGCGACCTTGGCGAGCTTATTGGACAGCACTCTGAGCGTCGAGGATGGTGCCATGTCAACAAATACGGCCGTCTTGCACCTTATGGAGTCAAGGAAAAACGGATTACTCATTTCACTCATCGCTGCCCGGACGTGTAGACCTGAACCGATGAGTCTGCGGAGTACTTCGACCACAGTGCTTTTGCCCGTACCCCTATCACCAACCAGCAAAAGCATCTTTTGAAGGCTCGTGTCACTTGTCAGGCAGTAACCAAACCATTCTTGCAAGATGATTTGGGACTCCTCATCCACGACCTCCCCCAAGAAGGAGATCCACTTATCCGGCTTCGCATGAACGTAATACTCAATGCTTGGGTTGTAGTACTTGGCCTCTGAAATGATTTTCTCATCCATTTTTGACATCTCATCCACCGCCCAGGCTACAAATTTCGAGGCTTCATGTTTCCATTCTTCGAATTTAGGACCTTCACTATATTGCTCTACACCCCATTTCTCATCTAGGTATGAGGATATACGACGGATGGGTCCCGGAATATTCGGGTAGTACTCGTCCATGTACTTGTTGCGGTCGTAGCTCCCGCCGACGAGGTCTGCTCGGATATACAGCAGGTTAATTAGTACCGCTTCTGCAGTATGGAGGTTCGGCGTACCAATAAGCATCCCTGGTCGCCTGATGAGGATATCTACTCTGCCGTCGATTGACTTGAGCGTTTCGTCTATTCTTTTTTGTTTATCCATTTTTTGACATCTCCTCCATCGCCCAGTCCACAAACTTCTTCGATTCTTCCTTCCATTCCTCGAATTTAGGGTCTTCGTTCACTTCTGGATCTCTGCCCCATTTTTCGGACAGGTAGGAGGCTATGCAGCGAACCGGTCCCGGAATCTCCGGGTAGTGCTCGTGGCAGTATTTCCGGTAGTCGTAATCTCCGCCGACGAGGGCCGCTCGGATAGAGAGGATTATGGTCAGGATGTTTTCGGCGGTGTGATAACTGTGGGTTCCAGTCATCATCCCGGGTCGATTTATGAGTATATCGACCCGGGAGTCAATTTCATAGAGCGCTTCGTCTATTCTTTTTTGCGGTTCCATTCTTTTTACGTTCCCTTGTTTTTAGCTATTCGACGAACCCGAAAAGGAATTCAAGCGCGTCGAAGAAGTTGTTTTCGGTTACGTTTCTGCCATCTGGCATCGCCCACCCTCTATCTTTGTCTCTTAATATTGCGATAGATCTACAAGGTGCTGATAGTAAAATGACTGGGACGTGATATTCATCAGATACGTAGGCGGCCTTGATTACGACATCTTCACCACATACATTTATATGAATGGTAGGTGCTGAATACGCCCCAATAGGCCACTCGTCAATTTCCCTCACAATATACTGATGGTCTATTTTTCCATCCTTTAGCCATTTTGCTAGCTTATCGATTAGTGAGGTTACGCTGTCGGCCCATTCTTTCCTAATGGCTTGCTTATCCCCGGAGAAGATCTCTCGCTCCTTTGCTAGCTGTCTGAATCTTTCTCCTCCTCTTGACATGGTTACTCCTTGAGATCTGCCACGAGAAAGACCACCGCATCCAACTTGAGTTTTTCGCCGAGACGTGCCGCTAATTTCTTAGAAATGCCTCGTTTCCCATTTAGTACATTCGACACGACCTGTGGGCGAATGCCCATTGCTCGAGCGAATTCTGACCGTGACTCGCCTCGTTGTTCGACAATGTAGGCGAGCGCTTCCCTTCCGGAAACGCTTACTGGAGGATGCTTTCGCAGCTCGTATTCCTCCAGTAATGGTGCGAGCAGGGATATTATTTTTCGAAGCGCACCCTTCGGTCTCGTTCCCTCCATCATTAGGAGATCTAGCTTTGCCAGAAGGCGTTTGTAGTTACCTCTGGTCACAGGCTCGGGGCATGACCATAAAAGAAGATCTATGTAGGTTGCGGATTTAAGGTCCATATTGAATCCCTATCTGGATGAGTTATTTACTCATCGTTTTCTTTATTTTCTTCCTGGTCGGGCTCCGGGTAGTACGTCTCGAGCCACAACTCAGCGGTATATAGCTCACATTTTGGGAAGACGACAGAGTTATCGAATACCTCATCGTACACCTCACCGCACACAGGGCAGCTATCTCCCTTGGTACAGGCGGCAATCAGGTCTCGAAGCAGGATGACCGCCTCTTGTAGCTTTTCTCCCTCAGTCATCGTCGTCGACTTTTATCGAGGCGCTTCCGGACATCTTGATGCCTCCTGGTTTTAGGCATTCAGGATTTAAGCATTCGTATCCGCCGTCTGTTTTGGTGAATTCCTCGCCGCATTGCCCGCATGCCATTATTGCTTTATTTTTCATTTCTTATCTTTTTTCTTCTTGGCCTTGAGGTGGGACATACCATAGACGTCATCTTTGGGTAATTTTAGGCCACATGTCCTATGGCCTATGACCCAAGCGCAATCAGATTTGTGCCTTACAGACTTTGTTTCATCGTCCACCGAGGCGCAGCAATATCGGCAATAATCCTGGTGGTGAAAAAGAACGATAGCGATAGGATCGACGTCAATCAGTTTTTCGATCAGGTCACGCAGGCCTGCCTGACCTTTGGCTCGCTTGGGTCGTACCATTGTGCTTTATCAGCACTATCCCGATAGCTTCGAGATGATTGCCTCTGCCTCGGTGAGTTTGGCGCGTAGTTCGTCGTTTTCGCGTCCGAGGGCGTTCACCGGATGCGTAGGGCAGGTGAGCAGGTGGTCAACTATCGCGTCAGGGTCACCCTTTGGCATCACCTCGAGGCAGTAGGCGCAAAACGACGGCTCGGGATCTCCTCCTCTAAGCGCCTTGTTGGCGGCGACGAGTGCAGAGTTCGTATCGGCCAGCCCTTGGAGGCGTCTCCACTCTTCGCGGGTGATGCGAGTTTCCTCCGTGAACCACTGCCAGGCGATGCCAATGGTGGCGGGATCTTCCCAGGAACCTTGGTGCCATATTCGACCGTTGTCATCCTGTGCGAATCCAGGTGGAAGCTCGTTCCGCTCTGTATCAGTGGAGGGATCGCCTTGTTCCGCGAGAAGTTGCAGAGCAGTAAGCTCGATTTTCGCCGTTTTTAAAAGATTTTCCTGATTAAACGTTTGCATCAGATTCCTTTCAAACCACTGTTCCCTATTACATGGATCTTCCGAGTAATACTGGTAAATCGCGGACAGCTTCAATTGCATCGAGCCGTTCGTTTCATCTAAAACGATGAGGAGTCCACTCATACGTGTAGCGAATTCCCCGCCGAGCTCTGTGCTTAGTTGGGACGCTGCGTCAACGGCACCCTTAAACTGTGTGCTCCAATCCTTGGCGTATAAAGGGAACGCCTTCTGGGGATTCTTGAAAACTCGGATTTCCCTGTCCTCTGGACATTTAACCATCCGCATTTTTGCGAAAGGGTTCCAAGGCATCTTTAAGTACG
>SDBT01015388.1_pt1 | contig 12158 bp, 12 predicted proteins | sample 2277101 | NCBI WGS metagenome assembly SDBT01 (sample SAMN10404973, study PRJNA504765) | marine sediment metagenome | isolation source: marine sediment core GS10_PC15, 103 cmbsf | place: Arctic Ocean: Southern Knipovich Ridge | collected 2010
TCATCTTCTACCTTTCACAAAATCGAGCTCGAGATGCCATCAAATGGCGATACCGAAATCCTTCTCCAGAATCCTGCTCCATTCTACCCGGTCTCCAAGCGGTTCCTCGAATTTTGTTCCATGGCGGGTAGTCACCACTCGGTCCGGGTGAAGGGTGATACGTCCATCGGGAAGCGCCTTCGTGCATAGGGTTCCACGAGTAAAATGGGACTCCGGCGAACTCTGGTGGTAACGGCAAGCAGGTGCAAAATCCTCGAGCTTTCGCGGCTCGAGGGTAAATCGGTACTGTGGAGAAAAATCCCGATCCCCTGACGGGCGGCGCTCCAGGATCCACCAGGGACCCTCTTTCTGCAATCGGTACTCGTCCCCGGGTTGCTCGATGGTTTGCCCGGCGACCAGTGGGAAAGGGAACCTAAACGAGTCGCCGAATCCGACATCGGCAAGCCACTGCTCGGTTTGAGAATCGCTGACGCCGACGCCCAGAGTCATGTGATCGAAAGGAATGCCGAACCCGCCATCCTTCTTCGCCACTTCCGCGGAGTACAGGCTTACTTTGTAACCCAGGTTTCGCAGCAGCCAGGCGAAGGCGCCGTTGAGCTCGTAACAAAATCCTCCGCGCCGCCCACTGATGATCTTGTCGAGAATTCGTTCTTCATCGAGAACAATTTCGACACCGCGGTGGATATCCAGGTTCTCGAAGGGTACCGCGAGGAGGTGATGCTCGTGAAGCATCCTTAGCTGTTCGAGCGAGAGCTTGCCCTCCAACTTCACGTCCAATCGATCGAGGTAGCTTTGGATTTCCATGAATTGCGGTGAAAAAGCGCGGGGAATGATACTCGCCCGGAGAGGAGAGTGTCCAATGAGATCTACTCGAGGTTGGCCCCGGCGATGTCATTGCCGACATCGGGGCAGGCTATGGAGGCTGGACCGTCGAGGTGGCTCGCAAAGTCGGTTTCACCCTTATCGAAGAAATGAGACTTGCCGGTTTCGAGGCGCTGCGCGAAGTGAGTTCATGGCCTGGACGTGATTACTGCATTGTTTTTCGAGCCAAGCCGGTTTCCGGATCCGAGTCTTAACAGCTCGGACCCCACCCAGAGCTCCCCATAGATGCATGAGCCGTCCCCAATCGGCTACACTAAAGGCCTTCCCGGCCGGTCTGCTATCGGCTATTGATATGGGAAAAAGGCAATGCTTCATTGGGCCGACCTTCCAGACGAGAAGCTGCTCGATCTCAGACTCTGCGACCTGGACCTGAGGATCGAAGGGAGCATTCTGGAAGAATCCATCGAACATCTTCACCGGGACCTGGAACATCGAGGTTTGCGCTTTCTTCCGCACTACTGGCTCTCCGATGAATGGTTCACTCCCGACGGGATCCCGGGCTCAGCACTTCCTTTCTACATGGCACACCCCCGTCTCATGGAGCTCGAGGGTGAGCAGATGTTCGAAGTCGAAGGCGGAACTCCCGAATGGTGCCTGCGCATCCTACGGCACGAGGCGGGCCATGCTCTGGACAACGCTTACCGTCTCAGACGGAGAAGACGCCGCCAGAATCTGTTCGGAAAATCGTCTCTTCCTTATCCCGAGTACTATTCGCCGAAGCCTTACAGCAGAAGCTACGTCGTTCACCTCGACTCCTGGTATGCACAGAGCCATCCCGACGAAGATTTCGCCGAAACCTTCGCGGTATGGCTGGCTCCCGACTCCCAGTGGGAAAGAAAGTACGCCATCTGGCCGGCTTTGAAGAAACTCCAATACATGGACGATCTGACGCAGGAGATTGCCGGTCAAAAGCCGCTGGTGTCTAGCCGGCGAAGAGTGGCCCACCTGTCCGGTTTGGACAAAACCCTCAGGGAGCACTACCGGATCAAACGGGAGCTCCATCAGGTCGACTTTCCCAAAACTTATGATCGGGACCTTCAGCGACTCTTCTCGAGCTCACCGGAGCGCCTGGGAAATCCTTCGGCAGCCGCTTTTCTCTCCCGGGTCCGGAAGCAAGTCCGGGCAAGCGTGGCCCGCCGCACCGGCGTTTACCAATACACCATCGATCAGGTTATCGGAAACATGATAAGCCGCTGCCGACATCACGCTCTCAGACTTCGCGGCACAACCGAGGAGACCAAGTTGGAGTTTGCGATTCTTCTTACCGCCCACACGATGGACTACCTCCACAGCGGCCGCTACCGTTGCGCCTTATGAAGAAGCTCAACGTTCTCGCATTGATGCATGAAAGCTTGGTCCCGCCGGAAGACACCACCGGTATCGACACCACCGCCGTCGACTGGAAGATGGAGTTCGACGTTGTCGAGACGCTGAAGTATATCGGTCACGAGACGGCCTCGCTCGGAGTGGGAAGCGACCTGGGTGCCATTCGTAAGACCATCAAGCAGTTCGAGCCCGACGTCGTCTTCAATCTCCTGGAGGACTTCGCCAACGTCGCCATCTACGATCAAAACGTGGTGAGCTACCTCGAGCTTCTCCGGATGCCTTACACCGGATCCAACCCGAGAGGTTTGATGCTGGCGCGGGACAAGGCGCTCTCCAAGCAGCTCCTCTCGTACCACAGGATCCCGGTTCCTGATTTCACCGTCATTCGGATGGGCAGGTCGCCGAAACGGCCCAGGCGGCTGGCATTTCCTTTGATCGTCAAATCGCTCACTTATGACGGCTCGGTGGGCATTTCCCAGGCGTCGGTTGTAGAGGACGAGCAGAAGCTTCGGGATCGGATCGCTTTCGTTCACCAGAGCCTGGGCACCGACGCCGTCGTGGAGCAATACGTGGACGGCCGTGAGCTCTACGTCGGTCTGCTGGGAAATCATCAGCTGCGGGTCTTTCCAATCTGGGAGATCAATCTATCCAACCTTCCGGAGGACGCCCGGCCCATCGCCACCGATCGAGTCAAGTGGAGCAGCAAGTATCAAAAGAAATACGACATCCGAACCGATAAAGCTAAAGGTCTCTCGGATGTGATGCAGCAGCGGATTCGCCACTTCAGCAAGCGCACCTACCGGATTCTCGGCCTGAGTGGCTACGCGCGGATTGACTTTCGACTGGATCCGTCCGGTAAGCTCTATGTGCTGGAAGCCAATCCGAACCCCCAGCTCGCTTACGGTGAAGATTTCGCAGAGTCGGCGGAGCGAGACGGCATTTCTTACGAAGCGCTCTTGCAGAGGATCATCAACCTCGGCCGGCGTTGGCAACCGGAGCGCGGCCAGTAACCCACCTCTACAGCGGACGGACAGGATGAAGATGAGAGGGTATTTAAAACCGATCAACGATCATTACGGCCAGGCAAACCTCGAAGAAAAAATCACCGGGGCGATCGAGCGCAGCGGCAAAAGACTCGAGGATTTGACGCGGGACGACATCGCGTCGTTCGACGAGTTTCACATCCGTGGCCGCGAAGCGACTCGGGAGCTTGCCCATCTCGCCGGCTTACGGGAGGGCCTCACCGTGCTCGATTTGGGCTGCGGCGTTGGAGGGCCGGCGCGAACTCTTGCGGCCGAGTTCGGATGCGTGATAACCGGAGTCGATCTCGTCGAAGACTACTGTAGGACCGCCGATATGTTGACCCAGCGGGTTGGTTTGGCCGACCGTGTCACCTTTCATCAGGGCGACATACTGAATCTTCCATTCGATCGCGACTCTTTTGACGTCGCTTGGACGCAACACACTACAATGAACATCGAGGATAAGGTAGCGTTTTTCAATGAAATACGACGGGTGCTCCGACCGGCAGGCCGGCTGGCGCTCTATGAAATCTGCGCCGGGTCCGTCGAGCCTCCGCACTTCCCCCTGCCCTGGGCCGGCGATCCGACAATCAACTTTCTGGTCACCGCCACGAAGCTGAAGCAAACGCTCAGCGAAGCCGGTTTCAACGAGCTGGAGTGGACCGACGTGACCTCGCTTTCCCTGGATTGGTTTCGAGCCGTGGTGGCGCGCAGGGCCAAACGTCCGGCCGACGCTCCACCGCCGTTGGGGCTCAACTTGCTGATGGGTGAAACAACCCCTCAAAAGGCGGCGAACCTGGTCCGCAACCTCGAAGAGGATCGCACGCAGGTGGTGCAGGGTGTGCTGTCCGCCAAAAAATAACGCTCGAGGGAGTTCAACATGTCCAAGATAAAGGTCATTCTCGTTGGTGAGTCATGGGTATCGAGCAGCACCCATGTCAAAGGCTGGGACTTTTTCTCGAGCACCGTCTACGAGACCGGCGTCGAGTATCTCGAAAAAGCACTGTCGACGGAATGCCGTCGCCCTGGCCCTACCTGCTCGGTTTCAACGAGCTTGTTTTGAAACCCGACGCAGAGCTTCTCGCCAAGGTGGACGAATACCCCTTGCTGGCCGTCCGAACGGAAGGCAAGGGCCGTTCTCTTGCCTGGGCATCTGACATTGGCCCTCATTGGTGCCCCGAAGGCTTCGCCACTTGGGAAGGCTATGCCCGCCTGTGGAGCCAGTCGATGGAATGGTTGGCGGGAAAGCGCTGATCGCTCAACCGGTCCGACGCCCGCATGGCAAGCGTCTCAGTTGATATTCACTGATTGCAATACATCTACTCACGTTCTTTATGAAGTTCCCCACAGTCGCACTCCTGCTCTTGGCCTAACCTGAAATCAGTAGTGTCAGGAGAAGAACATGATCAGGACAACGACGACAACACTAGCCGTTCTTATGCTCACCTCGTCTTTTGAAGCAACCGCGCAAAACTGGAGCAAAGAAGTCGTCTTCGAAGGGGCGGCCAAGCCTGCCCTGGCGGTAGGACCCGACAACCGGCCTCGGCTCGCCTTCCTACTGGAAGCCCAGCCCGGATTCGTGAGCTATGCCGAGAAGCAGGGCGATCAGTGGGTGACCCAGCAGATATCGAACGGCTATTTCTACGGCCCTATCGACATCACCGTTGCTCAGGGCCGCCCCGCCATCAACTACCATGACCACGACGCCCAGGATCAGATGGTCGCCACGCTCCAAGGCGGAACCTGGAACGTCACTCGGATCAATCACCCGGGTCACGACGGTTGGGACAACACCATTGCCGTCGATGGAGATGGTCGTTTACACACCTTGACGACGGACCCGGCTGATTTCGGAGGACCCGGTCTGGAGTATGCTTCCCTGGTCAACGGAGCCTGGCAAGTCGAGGAGGTGGGCAGTGGCCCGATCATGTATGCAGAAGGCCTTTCCATGGACTTCGACGGATCGAACCGCCCCCACATTTCTTATCACAACACGGGTGAGAGATCGTTGTACTACGGGGTCCGAGAGGACGGCAATTGGCGTCTGGTTCGCGTCGACAGTGGACCGCGGGCCGGCATGTTCTCATCCCTCGAGTTGACCGGTGACGGACGCCCCATCATCAGCTATGTGAGGCTCACCGGCGGGACCTCCGCGGAAATTCGTTTAGCGACTTTCTCGGATGGACAATGGAATCTCGAGACCATCGACACCGTAAACGATCTGACCACCGGCTTTGCTTTTGCCCGTAACGCCACCAGCCTCGAGCTCGAGCCTTCCGGGAACCCCGTGGTCGCCTACTCTGGGGAATCCTCCATCAAGATTGCCACCAAGACCGGGGCTTCATGGCAAATCGAGGTCGTGGATAGCATCGAGAACAACGCCGGGAGCCGTTTCGGAGAACAAGTCGATCTGGCCCGAGACCGGGCGGGGAACTGGCACCTGGTCAGCTTCGATGTCCGGTCACCGAGCCCACTTTCAGGCGCTATCCTTTACTATCGGAAGAGCTCTTAGGCGTCCTTCACACTCGAATAAATTCGGCACCACCCAATTTGACCTCGACGCCAACGAGGGTAGAATTGCGACCGACCTAGGCTCGCAGTGTTTGTCTAGCTATCCAGCGCCGCTCCGCAGCACCTACAGAACACAGCAGCCACAGAATCGTTCTAACAAGCTGATATGGTGGCAGTTACATGACGCGAAACCTTCGCTATCTACGAGGGGCATCCTGCGTCACCTGCCGCTCTTGTCGGAATAGTCCTGCCGTCTCATTGGAAAATCAGATGGCTGGTATGTGCAGCCTGCAAAGTGCACGGAGGTAACGATGGTTTCCATTATGTCGCTATGGCTTCCCATTCTGCTTTCGGCAGTGATCGTGTTTGTCGTCAGCTCCATCATCCATATGGTATTGCCCTACCACCGCACTGACTTCGGCAAGATTCCTGCCGAGGACGATGTGATGGATGCGCTCCGCAAGTTCAACATCCCTCCCGGCGAGTATGTGATTCCCTGTGCCGGAAGTCCAAAAGAAATGGGGACGCCGGAGTTTATTGAGAAGAGCAAGAAGGGACCGGTCGCTTTCCTGACCGTGATGCAGAGCGGTCCTCCGTCGATGGGCATGAGTCTGGTACTGTGGTTCATCTACAGTGTTGTTGTTGGGATTTTTGCCGCATACATTGCGAGTCGTGCGCTGGAGCCCGGAGCTCACTACCTGGGGGTATTTCGCTTCGCTGGAGCCGCCGCCTTCGCCGGCTACGCCCTGGCGCTCTGGCAAAACTCGATCTGGTACAAGCGCGCCTGGAGCACAACGCTCAAGTCTACTTTCGATGGACTCGTCTACGCACTCTTGACGGCCGGGACGTTCGGATGGTTATGGCCTGCGTGAGGAACTGACTAACAGCGATCGAGAGGCGCCGGCTGGAGGGACCATAACCGGCACGCGTTTGACGTAACGGTAGAGCCGTCTTAAAAGGAAGTAAGCCTGTCTAGACTGCGCAGGATTTTCGAAAGACAGTGGCTTCATGCACTGCTCCTGGCAACCTTCCTGGTGCTGCTGGTGTCCGTCGGCCGTCTCGAGAGCGTTCGGGCGGGTCAACTGTGGGGCGTCGACACTGCGATATGGATGTGGACTTCGGTGGCATTAGCCGTCGCCCACCAATCGCTTGTATGGTTCTGCTGGCGAATGGAGCTCCACGCATCGCTTCTTTCCCGCCTCTTCGGAGATCGAGCTTTTCTCCTCTATGCCGTGTCCTTTTCGATTCTCGGAATCGCTCGGGTGATAGCCGTGTTCGCACTGGCGGCATCCAACCGTGAAACGCTGCACTCGGCTCCAATGGTCCTGAAATCTCTGGCGTTGATTCTAGCCGTTCCCACGTTCTATCTGTTTTATTCGGTCAAGCGCTACTTCGGATTCAGGCGTGCGTTTGGCATCGATCACTTCGACGACGCCTATCGATCTCTGCCGATGGTGAGACAAGGAATCTTCAGATTGACTCCAAATGGCATGTATACCTTCGGTTTTTTCCTTCTTTGGATTCCAGGCCTCTGGTTTGGCTCTGGCGCCGCGCTCTGCGTGGCTGCGTTCAACCACCTGTATATCTGGGTCCACTACTACTGCACGGAGCGTCCCGACATGAGACGTATCTACGGAGGGGGTTGATCAGCGGCCCGGCTGAAGATCGCCGAAGAGACGGGACTGATTTTCCACGACCGCTTCTGCAACGGCTTCCTCGGTCATATCTTTGAGCTCGGCTACCGCACTCAGGGCTAGCCTCAAGTTGGCCGGTTCGTTCCTCTCCTCTGGATCCGGACCGAGGACCGGGGAGTCAGTCTCCAGAAGGATGTTCTCGATTGGCAAGCGACGGACCAGCTTCTGCTTCTGTTGAGAACGCACCACCGATGGGGGAATGGAGAAGAAAAAGCCCGCTTCCACTCCCGGCAGTGCGCTGGCGGCCCGTCCGTCGAAAGCATGCATCAAAACCGACCGGGCGCCATGATTCAGCAGGAGCTCGATGGCTCTTCGTCCCGCGGAGCGTGAATGCACATTCAGGGGAAGATCGAGCTCCATGCTGAGACGAATGAAACCTCCGAAGATATCCCCTTGAACTTCCTGGTCGTGCTCTTCTTTGACCTTCCAGTGATCGAGGCCCACCTCACCTATGGCGATGATGCGGCTTCGATTCCGGCGGATGAAAGCAACGACCTCTTCCGCCCGCTCCAAGTCGAGATGGGTCGGGTAGAGACCGGCCGAGGGCCACACCACACCGGGATGTGATTCGGAGAGCTCCAGATTCTTCTGTGCATCCTGCAGCGTCTCGCCGACCGCCACCACGCCGCCCACTCCAGCTGCCCGAGCCCGTTCGAGAACTTCGTCTCGATCCGGGTCGAAGACCTCGTCACCGAGATGCGCATGGACGTCGAGCAATCTCGGCTTTTCGGTGTGACTCATGGGTGGTAAGGGCTGGCTCAGCGCTGGTTTTCCGGATAGATCCAGCTCATCGCTTCCTTCGAAGAGGCCGGCTCGTAGGAGTCATTCTTCAAGACGTTTTTCAAGTGCTCCTCAATATGGGGAGGAAGCAGGAATGCGGCGGGAAACTGCTCCGGAACCAATGCCTTCAGTGGCCCCTTGAGCTTATTCGCCCGCTCCCTGAGGGTCTCCGTCGCTACCCGCCGAAACTCTATCTCGTCGGAGGCGAGCATGAATCCATACTCGCAGGCGAAAGAATCGATGCAGGCACGGTACATTTCGACGTGCTCGAAAGACCGAGCTAATTCTCGATAAAGCGGCGCGACTCTGTAGGTAGGCCGGGCCAGCTCGCCGAAGAGGACGACGATGCCGCCCGGGGCGAGCGCCTGGCGCGTCAAAGGAAGCACCTTGCGGTAAAGGTCGAGCGACCCCGGCCCGTAGACGTCCAGCAAGTCCGCCAGCACCACGTCGAAAACGCCGGGAGAGCCGGAGAGATAGGCGACAACATCCTCTATCCGGACCTGGGCTCGCGGCTCGTCAAAACTCCCCCGGTGGAGATCGGCCAGGTGCTCCCGGCAGGCATCGACAACCACGCCATCGATGTCAACGAGGACCGCTTCTTCCACCCGGCGGTCGCGTAAAACCTCGCGCAACGCCAGGCCATCGCCACCTCCCTGAATCAAAACCCGCTTTGGTTGAGAGTGGTAAAGAAGAGAGGGAAGCGCCAAGTGCTCGTGGTAAACAAACTCGTCCTGCTCGACGAACTGGATGTTACCGTCAAGGAAGAGCCCACGGCCGAGCTCCGGCAGACGAGCTATTACAACTTCCTGGAAGGGCGACCGCTCACGAAAGATCCATTGCTCAATACCCAGCAGCAGATGCCGTCCGGGGCTCAGCCGATCCCAAGACGCCGCGATCCAGTTCTTGAACATCCATGTGCTCGACATCGAGCCTCCGTTTCAACTCTTCGAGAGCGTCCCAGGCGGCGCCTCCACAGGTGAAGATATCGACCGCGGCGTAGCCATACTCCGGCCAGGTATGGATGGACATGTGGGACTCGGACAAAAGCACCATCCCCGTCACACCGCACGGGGAGAACTGGTGTATGCCGATCTTGATGATAGAGAATCCGCCTTTATGACAAGCGGCGATAAGGCTTTCCCGAACATGGTCGGGATTGTCGATTAAATGTGGGTCCTTTACCCAAAACTCTGCAATGAGATGATTTCCAAGAACAACCCGCTTTTCCATTCCAAGGATATCCTCCAAAGGAACCGAGGAGCCCCCAAGCGGTGGTCACACGCCCCTCGAAGCCAGCCTCTAAGAAACACCGCTCAAGTAGTGACTCATCGAGCCAGTGCTTCCCCCAACGAAGCGTCAAGCCGAGCTTCCGACTCGGAAAAGGTTAGGTTTGGGGCCTATCAGGCCCTCGAGCGATCGCTCACCCCCCTCCCTTCAGTTTAGACGGCACGAGCCGTCCGCGATTCGAGGGGCCGCTTTTCCAAGCGGCAAAAGGTAGTCCTACCCGCAGCTCTTGTGAAAGGACAGCCCCCCAAGACTGAAAAAGCCCGACCCGTCTTTGGACGAGCCGGGCTCTTCATGTCTTTATTCCCGGCAATGACCTACTCTCCCACAGAGTCGCCCTTGCAGTACCATCGGCGCTGGAGGGCTTAACTTCCGTGTTCGGAATGGGAACGGGTGTGGCCCCTCCGCTAGTATCACCGGGAAACTGCTTCGAATATCTGGCCCGCCTACGCCAAAGGCTTCGGCGGGTCCGCTGTAGCTTTACCTCGTTTCCAAGGTAAGCGGAGGCGGATAATGGGTTTTCACCAAACACTGCAACTTCAGTGAGTGAGCGTTTTTGCTCTCGATAAATTCTATGGTCAAGCCTCACGGCCGATTAGTACCCGTTAGCTGAAGCGATCACTCGCCTTACACATCGGGCCTATCAACCTGGTGGTCTACCAGGGGCCTTTAGGGACCTTACGATCCGGGAGATTTCATCTTGGGGTGGGCTTCGCGCTTATATGCTTTCAGCGCTTATCCCGACCGAACGTGACTACCGAGCGATGCTCCTGGCGGAACAACTCGTAAATTAGAGGTTCGTCCAACCCGGTCCTCTCGTACTAGGGTCAGCCCCCCTCAAATCTCCTGCGCCCACGACAGATAGGGACCGAACTGTCTCACGACGTTCTAAACCCAGCTCACGTACCGCTTTAATGGGCGAACAGCCCAACCCTTGGAACCTGCTACAGCTCCAGGATGCGATGAGCCGACATCGAGGTGCCAAACCTGGTCGTCGATATGAACTCTTGGACCAGATAAGCCTGTTATCCCCGGCGTACCTTTTATCCGTTGAGCGACGGCCCTTCCATACGGAACCGCCGGATCACTAAGCCCTGGTTTCCCATCTGCTCGACTTGTAGGTCTCGCAGTCAAGCGCGCTTATGCCTTTACACTCTACGGCTGGTTTCCAATCAGCCTGAGCGCACCTTCGGGCGCCTCCGTTACATTTTAGGAGGCGACCGCCCCAGTCAAACTACCCGCCTAGCAATGTCCCTGACCCGGATAACGGGCCTAGGTTAGAACTTCAGAACGATGAGGGTGGTATCTCACGGATGGCTCCCCCAAAGCCGAAGCCCTAGGTTCAAAGCCTCCCACCTATCCTGCGCACAACGCACCAAAATTCACTGCTAGGGTATAGTAAAGGTGCACGGGGTCTTTCCGTCTTGTCGCGGGTAACCGGCATCTTCACCGGTACTACAAATTCGCAGTGCCCCTCGTTGAGACAGCGCCCAGATCGTTGCGCCATTCGTGCAGGTCGGAACTTACCCGACAAGGAATTTCGCTCGGTTGCTCCCTAGTGTTTCCAAAAGGGCCGGACTTTATCTTGACTGGCCTCGATTCATTTGAGCTGCAAGGCGTCGAATATTGTCAACTCCTTCTGACTTCAAATGCTCACCCGCTTCCATCATTAAAAGAGCTCGTCGGAATTTCTCGAAATCTGCTCTCTTCTTCGACTTCAGCGGGTGCTTGACGAAAAATGGAACGATGCGCTCCAAGAGATGCTTTTGCCCACGCGCTCGATAAGCCATCCGATCGCCGTGGTTCTTTCTAACCACGCCACAACCGAAGTACTCTTTGAGCGCGTACAGTAGCTGAACATCGCGTTCGTGCTGTACGACGGTGAACTCAGGTAGAACCTGATAACCTGTTGTCATTTCCGGGTGTTTGTTGATTCCAATGAAGAAACAACCTTCACCGTCCACGAAACCTGTAATCCATTGTGCGTCTAGCTTCATCGGCCAGCCCCGAACGTAAAGTCTCTGAGGGTTCCCAGTACAGTACCGGGCCTTCCCTGCGGATTGTCCCCATGTCCGTCGGATTTTTACTGCTGGGCCTTGACCCAACGAGTACCGAGCGGCTGTGGAGGAGTTTCCCGCATATGGTTCAGTTTTACTAAGGCTAGCGTTTCCTAACCTTAGGACCGTTATAGTTACGGCCGCCGTTTACCGGGGCTTCAATTCAGAGCTTCGTCAAAGTAGAATACCTTCGACTAACCCCTCCTCTTAACCTTCCGGCACCGGGCAGGCGTCAGACCCTATACGTCGTTTTAGACTTTGCAGAGTCCTGTGTTTTTAGTAAACAGTCGCCTGGGCCATTTCTCTGCGGCCTCTTCGAGCTCCAGGAGCAAGTCCTTTCACTCTACCGAGGCACCCCTTCTCCCTAAGTTACGGGGTAAATTTGCCGAGTTCCTAAACGAGGGTTCTCACTTGCGCCTTAGGATACTCTCCTCGCCTACCTGTGTCGGTTTGCGGTACGGTCACCCAAGAGACTCGCTAGAGGTTTTTCTTGGCAGCGTGGAATCGACCAGTTGGTTTGTCGTGAGACGCACTTCCCCGCGACCCTCGGTGTTTATGGAGCCCGGATTTGCCAAAGCTCCCACCTGCGGTCACGGCCGCGC
>SDBT01015389.1_pt1 | contig 12158 bp, 10 predicted proteins | sample 2277101 | NCBI WGS metagenome assembly SDBT01 (sample SAMN10404973, study PRJNA504765) | marine sediment metagenome | isolation source: marine sediment core GS10_PC15, 103 cmbsf | place: Arctic Ocean: Southern Knipovich Ridge | collected 2010
ATACTGACAATGCAGTGCTCTGGGTTGCATCGATATGTATCTTCTTGGCAATCCCGATTTTTCTATTAGATGGAGTTACCAAATCAGATAAACATGCCTAGTACGAGCATGTTGCTGGCATCGACGATCTATGACAGAAGATCTATAGTCTTTTTTTGATGGGAACTCGCAGCTACCAGGTTATGTCCTATGTATAGGCCGCAACTAATAACTGGTGAGGACCTCCAATAAATGAACTCAATAATTACGTGTTTCTGCCTGCTATCCGTTATTTCATCAGCGAATCAAGAGAAGCCTGATCCCATTATCTTCATGAGTGAGATGCCAAAGTCCCTGGTCTATGTATATCCGCACTTTCTGAGCAGTACTTCTGCTGCTGTCATTGAGACATTTAGTACAGAGGTAACTCGATTCACTCCACACCCCAGCCTTCGGGTTCTCAAAGAGATTGAGCAAAGCTCACTTTCGGGGATATGGAAAATCACGAACTCAGAAGCAGGTGTAACAAGTTATTTCTATGAGGATTCTGTAGGTCTTTACTTTATTAGTGGCGGTGATCCGGAGTTCCGCACTAGCCTCCTTCTGCCTCGCGATTCAATACCAGGGCAAGAATGGATATCCTCAGAGTTTATTCACACTACTGTACAGCTCACACAGGTAGGCCAAGCACAAGTGGGGGATAAACTGTGTCAACTGTATGAGACAAAGGAATCTGGATCATTAAGTGGCACTACAATCACTGGATGGGCTAGCGGTATTGGGGTGATGTATCAGTACAAATATCAATTATCTGATCCTGAGCAAGTAGTATTCTATGGTCAATACTTGGTTGGGACGAAACACTGAGTGTATCCAAATAGGACTGACAGTCTGATACTCTTTCCATCGAATCAAAAATAATTGGATCACACGAAAGCATGAAGAGCTATGGAACTGAGAATCACTATTCCTGTCTAAATATCAAAGATTGAGTTGGAGAAAAGTATTATGGATCTCTCACGATCAGCAGGTGCAATATCAAGAATAACTCTGGTTTCAGTGGTCTTATTAATCACCTATGCTGGTAGTAGCTTGCCCCTCGATGCACAAAGTATTCCTGCTGAAGAAGCACCCATACTCGGAGATGATTGGTCTCTCAGTTGGATATCAGATGGGACTAAGGGACCGGCAAGTACCTTTGGATATGCGTATATCTATGACGTAGCGGTCAGTGATGACATGTCAGAGGTCTTCGTCCTCGACGGCATGGCAAACGTTATCTGGCGTCTGGATCCAACCACTGGAGAAGTGCTGAAGAGTTTCGGGCGCGAAGGATCCGGTCCCGGAGAGTTTCAGAGTGCTTATCAGATCACTTGGGCCAGCGAGGGATTATGGCTGGCCGATACTGGATTGAATCGACTTACCAGATATTCATCGAGTGGTGACTACGAATACTCTGTCAACATCAAGAACTTCTATGTCCAACCGACTCACAAGCTGATCCCGTATTCAGAATCTCAGCTTCTGATTCATACGCAAATGGTGCGCAGGTCCGCATCCTCCTATTCAGTTTTTGTTGATATCACTCAGGGTTCCGGAGCAGTTGTGCCACTGGTCTCACTTGATCCGGTATTCAAGATCGCCCCCGTGAATGCCGTATTAAGAGATGAGTCCTTAGTCACCAGAGTGATCCCCCTGGGTTCTGACAGATGGATCATTGGATTTATGAGCCCACCAGTTCTCTTTTCATTCACGAGGAATGGCACCACAGAATTCACTCAGCTGGTTGACCTCAGTGAGAGAATCGATCCCTGTCCAGAATACCAGGAGACACGGAGGGCCGGTATGTCCGCCTGTGGCCTCATTATGATGCAGGTTGAGGCGGGATCGAATCGATTGCATTTGCTTGTGACCAGGCGGGATGTCTCCAGAACACCTGATGACTATCTTCACGCAGATGAACGAGCGAAGGAGGATTATTTATTCGTTGTAGATAGCATTAGTGGGGAAGTGATTGAACAAAGGAGTGTCGAATTCGGTAAGTGGGGTCTCAGGTATTGGCAACCAGATCGAATGATGCTTCTTACGGGGACAATCGATGACGTCCCTGTACTGGTGCGATATGATCATTTTAATAGGTAGTTAGAGGTTCCTTGAGTTATCGCAAATCCACTACTCGCCAGAAGTCTGGATATCTGTTTAGTTGGCTACGGATATACAAATCCATCTACAACGGGCTTGATTTTGTAAACCACGACATCATTTGCACCTGTCGACTCGTCTTCCTCAATACCAACAACATATTGTGAGGCCAAACTAAGCGCCCTGCCAGGTAGCCTCGTGTTCCCCAAGTACTCACCTGCTGGACTGAAAACCATAGTGGGAAGCAGTCCACTGATTTCAGTATCAGTTGGGACACCTGTTTGCGGTGCACTAGCCCAGAGGTAACCGGAGGGAGCAATATTCTGTATGGTGAAGAAAGCCTTGAACTCTTGAAATTCGATGCGTTCAAGTATCCTCTCGCGGACTGTACGAGAGGATTCATTCTCCGCTTCAAGGATTCTGTTTCGATGATACGTTCGTACCCTCTGCCTGTCTTCACCCGTGACAGGTACTGGTGGGATATCTAGGCGAATCTCCTTCTGCAACCTTCCAGTGAGATTAAAGCATTGAATAACCGGCTTTTCCCCTTCGGATAAAACCAAACCGTGGGCCGGATGGTAGAGCACTCTAGGATAAGTGCTGAAGTATATCTGAGCGAAGCTAGTCTGCCTGAATTCTTCAATTCTGAAAGTAAATCCGACTGCAGTGCTGTCTGAGACAATAGTAGATAGTGAATCCCCCTCTGCTGAATACACTACTGCAACAGCAGTGTGATAACGATATGCGTTCTGAGGGAGATACTGGAAATCCCCAAGCAAGATCACCTCACCCCCAGGACCAACACGCACTTGTTGAACAGTCATTCTAGGATGAGCTGGTAGCGGTGATGAGTCTATGAATGTTCCATCAGTGTTAAACCATGACACACGCTGTAGGCTGAAGTCGCGGACGACTAGTAGTCCATTATAAAGACATTCAAGTATCGGCCTCCTGAACTCCCCAGGCCCTTCCCCCTGATTGCCAATGGTGTGGGAATAGTTACCTATTCTGTCATAGCAAACGATTCGATTGGTCCGTGAATCCAGCACATAGAATGATCCCGACTCATCAATAAGAACACTGCTTGGCCGCGCAAGTAGACTCTCCGCCATAGTCTCATCTTGATTAAGCCGGAGAATCTCCTCGTATCGAAATAACTCCCCATCATGCTTTGGCCCCCCGGTGGTCTCAGCAATTGTGACACCATTCTCTTCGAAGATTCTGAATTTGTGTTCAGCCGATTCTTTCTGGGAGGAACATGACGAGATGAAGGCGATGCAGAGTAGCGTTATAAATACCATTCGAAAAACCATGTCATTATTCCTCACTCAGATATTTAAAACAGACTCTATATCCTTTGCGGTTCATGGATACCGGAATCCAGAGGCGATGGGACGGACAGAATAAATGATAACCTCCATGACACCGGTCTCTTCGTTCTCCTGAACGCTTATGATATGATCACGTGTGTTTTGGGAATTGCGAGCAGGAAGCACGGTGTCTCCCAAGTATTCTCCCTCCTGACTGAATAGTAAGCACGTAGCTGGGCTTCTTTCAGCAGCCGCACTGCTTAATAGGCCCGCATCTGCGCGAGCTGCCCAGAGGTAGCCGTGTTCGTCTATGTGCTTGATCGTAAAGAATGCTTTCGGATCTTGGAATTCAGCATGGGCCAGTTGTTCCTGGTAAATAGCCCGTGAGCGATCATCTGCTGCTTCCAGAATCCTGCTCCTCAAATATGTTCGCACGGCCATCCTCTCGGCACGCGTGACCGGCTCGGGCGGAATGTCGAGATGTATCTCCTTCTTCAGCTGACCATCAAGGTCGAAGCATTGAAATACAGGTTCCAGCCCTGTTGTCATGACCAGACCGTGAGCAGGATGGTAGAGAACCCGAGGCCAGGCGCTGAAAAATATCCATACAAAGCTACGTGTGTCTAATGCTGGAACTCTAAACTGGGTGGCTACCTGTACACTATCTGAAGTAACGAACGCGAGGGTGTCGCCGGCAGCGGAGAACACCATTGCCACGGCGATATTGTATCGATGTTCGTCTCGGGAGCCGAATCCACGCTGATAATCCCCGAGCAAGATTCGTTCATCATGAGGTCCTAAGCGGAGCCGCTGAATTACCATTTCTAAACGTGGTGGCAGAGGAGATGAGTCTACGAATGTCCCATCGTTCTTGAACCATGAGATACGATTAAGCCTGAAGTCACGGACCACAATAAGTCCGTTCTGGAAACAATCCACCTCTGGGAGCCGATATTCGCCCGGTCCTTCTCCTTGTCGCCCAATATCACATGCATAGTTACCGGAGGCATCAAACCGGACGATCCGATTTACTCTACCGTCCACCACATAAAAAGCTCCCTCGTCATCCATTCTGATGGTTCTGGGTTGGGTAAGCAGGCTCTCAACTATATTCTCGTCCTGCTTCAGCCTTAGTACTTCCTCGTATTGGAACAGTTCCTCGACGTACTTCGGTCCTCCACTCGTCTCAGCGACTGTGATTCCATCCTGCTCGTAAACTCTGAATGCATGCTGGGGATTAGTATCTTGATCCGTTGAGCCAATGAGAGGCATGAGAAGGAATACGAGAGTTGAGCTGAATCTGGACATTTTGAATATCCGATAGATATTAACAAACTGTAACGTATGTTTGGCTTGATGATATCATGCTTACCTCAAGGGGAAAACAGTCTTAGTATCCTTTTGTCTACTTTCGAGGCGCTCCATCGATGCGAAATACTGACAGGTGTGGTTCGGGATCGTTATATCCCAAGATAAGATATGGACCTGGTGCAATGGCTGCTGTGAAGTACCCCTTGATATCGAACGATATGTGAGCAAGTAAATCAGGATCTAATGTCATTATTTCAAGTGCTCCACGTAGCGGCATCTCCCTTATTTGCAGCTCCTCACCTCGTGTACTGGGACTCCTGATTCGCTTATGGTCTGGTTTACTCCTTTTCCCATCACCTCGAAGCCAAAGAACTGAATACAACAACCCATTCAGTTCGCTAATATGCTCAACGCTCACTCGATCATATATGTTAGGAATACCACCTTTATCCCACGCAGCCATCTCACCAGATTCGCTCGTTGTATAGGTATACAGGGTTGGCGGTTCAAAGTCTGAAATATCTAGGTATAAATCCCAGAGAACCTTACCCGTACGGATATTCCATGCTCTGTAGCCGTTTGTGTTCTCGAGATCATGGACAAGTATCGAATCTCCGATGGTTCCAATCGTGTCGGGAATCCGACAGTTGTCTACAAGCACGCCGCCATATGGATATGCTCGGAGCGTACTGTTTGAAACGGATTCTGCAACATCCTTCCAACGGGTATCTTCAGGTCCAATAAATCGTCCAAATGCCCACAAAGAATCACCATTAATTGAGTAAATGACGAACGGTGGATCTTCACGTGAGAGAGTGAGAATTCCATTTATAGTGGAGGTTATACTTCCAAACCTCCATGCATTTTCGGCTATTCTGGATTGAAGTACCGAACCATCTGGATTAAAAAAGATGATTTTCATCCTTGGATCAAAGACAGCTAATAATCCTAGTTGTTGGTTCCAACTGACCTGCATGCCATACATTGGGGAATCTGTGAATTCGAATGGGCCAGGTCCAGTTGTTCCAAGCAGACCAATAAACTCACCCTCGATATTTGTTATTATTACATGTGAGTTTCCTCGGTCCGCGATGTATATCCGACCTAGTTCATCTACAGCAAGATCCTCAATCTCCGCAATAGGTGGATCTGTTGGAAATCCCTCCCCATATATATCTCTGACGTGCGTAAGAGTGTAGGGGCCATCAGGGTCATTCATCGGACCTCGCACAGTTACTTGTTTTTCTCCTCTCATGGAATGAGTCACCTCTATCCGAGGCGTAGTATCACATGCATATACCGTGCAGAACAGTAGGCCAATAACCAGGATAGTTACTTGATTTGCTGGCTTCATTACCTCATTAGACTCCGCCAAAGAGCTATCAGACTGAAAGTAATTGAAGATAATACTGAGCGTGTCCACTGTATTAGTGTAGCAGACACCTTGTCAAGGAATGGAAAACAGATAAGTCTGTTTCCATACATTGATTCCAACCGCATGATAGAATTGTTAATAAATGATAGATGCATTCAAGATTCTAATGTGAAAGAACATTTCATTAATCATATCAAGGGCATTTCTCATGCTGTCAATATCCAGGTTGCAGAAGACAGTGGGAATGGCTGTTGGCCTGCTTGTATTGTTATCGGGCAATATTCCCATTCCTCAGCACACCGATCACACATTTCGTGTCTATATAGAAGATGGAGTTGAAATTGCTAAAACAAGTGAGCGAGCCAAATACACTGAGCCCCTTTTCACATATGAGCCAGTCCTTCAATTAGTACAAGACTCAACAGATCTGGAGTCTTTGCTGTATCGGCCAGGTAGATTCACTAGTGGTTTGGATGGCTGCTTCTACGTAATGGATCGAGGAAATCATCGGGTTGCAGTTTTCGATAATAATGGCCAGTTCATAAGGAGTTTTGGCGGAGAGGGAGAAGGCCCCGGCACATTTCGAATTCTGGCCTATCAAGCCCTTCATGATGGTGTTCTACACATCCGCGACGGCAATTTGAACCGCACTACCCGAATGATGCTTGATGGTACCGTGATAAACATACTGACACGCCCTCGCCATACCAGAGGGGCTCGCAGATATGTGCTATCTAATGGCCGACAGCTGTTACTCCACAAACGTACTAACTACGATTGGAATAACTACTGGCAGGCAGGAGCATTCACTATTGTTGATGCAGAAATGAACACTCTAGTCTATGCTGAAACTGACTCTGTATTGATTCAAGTCTATGGGGCAAATCCTGCTGTTGAGGGGCACACATACTGGCTCGTCAGATTCATCGGTTACCCATGCTCCGACTATTCTCCCACCCATGGCATATATCTTTCAGATGGTCAAACACCAGTCATCAATCATTACAACGATGCGGGAAACCTTGTCAGAAGAATTGTGTTAGACATTCCATCTATTCCAGTCACACGCAAAGAACGAAGAGGGATCTTTGCCGAGTACAACCAAAAAGTGCTAGAAAGAACAGGGCGGCAAAGACAGATGGCAATTGCATCAAGAGACAATCTCATCTTCCCTGATGTTAAGGGATGGTGGAGTGAAATGATGATCGATGATCATGGATTCATATGGTTGGCGGTGGTCGCAGACGAAGAAACAAAGGATGTGCAGGCTATTGGTACTCTTTGTGATATCATCTCTCCGGAAGGTGAATACTTAGGGCGAACCAGGTTGCCTGCGAGATTTGATAAATGTGTTGTGATCAATGGCACTGTATGTGCCACCCTCACCGATTCAGAATTGGATGAAAATAAGCCGACTGTATTTCTGATACGGTCTGCTGTTGAAGGATTGAAATATCCAAATTAAGCAGAACAGATATAGAGACCGATTCTACAAAGGGAATCCTGTGAAAACCTGTGTGTCTGAAAATCCAATGGGACATTTCAATCGTTCACCTAATACAATGCGATGCAATCAAGTGCTGAAACTACCCCCCATTCCATCATTTGCCGCAATTATGATAGCGATCCTCACACTAGTGTGTTCCTGTTCATCCCGTGAACAAGACAATTCCCTCTCTCGGACACAAATGGATGGAATTCCGTTTTTGGTCTATAGCAAGACAGAGGCACCCACAATTGAACCCTTTACTCTGGAAGAGGATCTGATATACGGGGCAGATCAGGGTGCCGATACGTATCTCCTGAACAGGATCTCTTACTCAATGACACTGGGACCTGCAGGTGAGCTTAATCTGTATGACTCTGGTGATGTTGTTATTCACCAGTTCGCTGAAGACGGCACCTATCTAGGGAATTTCGGGAGAAGTGGGCAGGGACCAGGGGATTTCTTAGGTGTAAGTTCATTCTTTGCTCTTGATGAGAAGCTGGTGACCTTTGACGGTAGGAACCGTCGATTGAGTTACTACTCTCCCGACGGCACACTGGAATCAATGGTCACTAGTAGTGATTTCATACGAATACTAGGGCTTTATCCATTCCACAGAGATGACACGACAGGCTTTATTGGATACATAAGGCATTCTTCGAACCAATCCGAACCCGAACCGTTGGCCCTGTATACACTCACTATCTCCGAGTTTGATGGGGACGGGGCACTAACCGGTTCACCGATTGATACAACAAACGCGCTGCCGATAATTAGGGGGAATCGATACAGCTTTCAGTATTGGTATCGCTGGACAATCCCCCTGACCATGATTTCATCAAATGGATTCGTTGCTTGGTCCTTCGCTGAAGAATACCGTATCAGGTTCTACAATCCGGAGAACAGTAGCCATTATGGTGTTCAGATCCCATTCACCCAGGTGCCCGTCACAACTGCGATGAAAGAGCGGATATTTGATAACTATGATGAAGGAGGGCAGCGTGAGGATGCACGACGTGCCCTGGTGTTCCCTGATTTTCTACCTGCAATCGGTGGCTTCTATTGGGATGATCTGAACCGTCTCTGGGTCCAGGAATATTATGTGCCTGAACTAATGGAGCCGAACTACACATTTCAAGTGTTCAGCTCTGAGGGAGTATGGCTCTTTCAGCAGACCCTTCCCAATGCTCCACTTATCCTCAACGACCGATACTGTTTTATCAGAGGTGAACTTGAGGATGGATCCCCTGTTGTTCGGAGGTTCCGCATTATTCGATGAGCCAGTCAGTACATGGAGTTGGGGAGAATGGCATCATTACAGAATTCGATATTTAAGTATGTTGCTTGAAGTACATCAGATATCCAGTCTTTTAATCTGCCGATGACAAGCTGCATGAGCTTGTTAGGACTTCAGAAACGATTTGTGAAGGCTTGCTATGCAACGAAAATGAATGGTGGATTACTCCGGGTGATACAGGCAGTCAGATGATAATCTGTGGTGGTTCCTGATCTGATTCCGATTCTGCGTCGTCGTTGTTTGATCTAAATCTACGGACTATCTCCTGGATGACCCACATTGTTAAAACAAATGTGAAAACAGATGAGACTACAACAAATAGGATTGAACTTTCTGTAAATAGGAGGAATCGGAACGCAAGGAACTGAGTAATCAGTGAGCATATGGCTAGTATTATCAATCCACCGCTGAAATTGAGCGGATCAATTCGGTAAAAGGAACTTCTAGTGGGATCTCTTCGTTTCTCTTTCACGGCTGATCTCGTTGTGTTCCCGCGCGGTGATCCTAACATGTGAATTTCTGGTTCCAGGATTCAGAATATCACTGTTGCGACAGACAGTATATCCTGCTCATGCTCGTTCGCTAACAGACTGTCAGTCTGTTGTGCTGCTGGTTTCCCGAATCCTGAACTTATCTATGGGTAAATGAGTCCATCGACTACAGGGCTGATGCGATAGATTGTCGGGAAGATCTCCCCTGATTCAGAATCCTCTTCAAGAATCAGAAGTCGTCCCTGTGATATTGAGGAACCGGGCATATATGGTCTGGTTGTGTCACCTAAGTATTCACCCTCTGGACTCAGTATCCGGTAGGTATGGATATCATTGACCATCAGTGCCGGTAGCAGGCCTGTATCGAGCCAGAAATAGCCTTCGCTATCGATCTCAACAATACTCCAGAATGCTTTATGTTCAGCGAAGGGCATATGCTCGGCCTGAGACTCCATTATCTCCCTCAACGATTCGTCTACCTGATCGATTCTTGATAAATGAGCCTGGCGAGTTTCAGATCTATCACTTTGCGTCACAGGCTGCGCCGCCATTACGATACGAATAGTCCTGACATGTTTACCCATGGTGCTGAAGAACTGCAGTTCAGGCAGGGTGCTTGAACTAAGAACTGTACCATGAGCAGGGTGATAGGTGGAAGTTGGGAAGGGGCCATATGCCATGGGTGTAGGTGCTGAGATCGTTCTCCCCTGAATAGAAAGCGAGATTTTTTTCATTATCCGGATCCACGGTGTATAGACGACACCGAGTGTATCGCCATCTGCAGATAATGTTACTGCCCCTCTCCGTTGGGTCTCCCCCATATTGGCCATGTCAGAGTCACTTGTCAGAATCAGTTGTACATCATTCTCCAGGATCATGAATCCCGAAGGCCACAGGATACCTACCCCGACGGGCAGGGTTGTGATATCCAGCAAAGTGCCATCGATATTGAAGCGGGTAGTTCTTCGTAGGGATGAATCATAGAACTGGATAATACCCTCACGAACCATCTGGATCTGACCACCTCTGAATTCACCAGGCCCCTGTCCCTTGTGACCAATCGACCGAAGGTATTGACCATCGGCATCGAACATCAGGATGCTTCCAATGCCAGAGTCATAGATATAGAAGTTCCCATCAGCATCGGCAACGAATTGGCGTGGACGAAAAAGCATTGTCTCTTCGCTCTGTTCAGTATCGATCACCATCTCTTTCTCGTAGGTGAATAGTTCACCCAAATACTTTGGTCCGCCTCTCGTCTCGGCAATAGTGATACCATTCTCATCGTAAACCTGAAACGAGTGGCCGGACTGATTAGATTGATAGGACCAGCCAACAAGACAAATAAATGGTAGAATCCAGCGGATTCGTGACATAGTTATCTCTCCACGATATTTTGATGTTTATGAATTCAATACATCTATTCTTGTCTAGTTTTAACGTGTGAGTCAATGGCTCCTATCACCGAGAAAAGGGTGATCAACTTCAGAAGTGTTGACTCAAACAGACTATAGATCCCATTGTGAAAGCAACGATGGTAATACGGTTCTTTATTCCACCTCTTGGTATAATACGATGACCTGACAGCTAATGAATTCGCTTTGTAATAATGGTGCCGGTCATTTCGATTGGCATGCTGATCTCCATCGGACCGAACATAATTATGACGATAGATATTTGTGTGGTGAAATGAGCATCCTCTAATATCCCATCAATTGGATTGAAGAAAAAGTCAGCCTCCATCTTTCCAGTTGCTGACATAGTCATTTCAGTGAAGCCCATTGCATCAATAGATTTCCACTGCTCCATTGATGATCTTACATCAGCATGTACGGCATGAACGGTTGATGATTCACCACCTTCCGCCACTGTGGTCAGTCCTAGATATTGATAATCTGATATTGTTGTAAGATTCTCACTTGATTCTGTCTCTTCACTTTTCACAAATACCGAATCAGACCAAGAACTGCCTGGTACTAGTGATGTACTTGGCCAGGGGATAAAATATCGTCCAAATTCGCCAAGCATATTTGTTACAATCCCACCAATACCAACTAATGTCTCCATGCTAGTTTCAGATTTTCCAGATCTATCCATTGTTACCGGGATTCGCTTCCCAGTCATGGCAATCATATCAGGAATGTCCCCCCCGCCAATCATTCCAAAGATACCCTCCATACCCTCGATATTGTATTCTTCGATAATTAGTGATCCCTTATAGCCACCGTCACTTTGTTCTTCCAATTCAACACTGACTGTCATCGGAATAGACAGATTGATCGGATCCATCATCCCCATCCCAGCCATGTCGACTGTCATTAAAATGTTTGCTGTATTAGTAAATCGTATCGATTCAGCGGAAGAAAGAATGTAATGATGGAAATATCCTTCCTCATCCTGACTGTCTGTACCTACTCTGGCTGCGCACCCCGTGGAAATAATCACGCCAATTACAAACAGGATATTGGCTCTAATAGCTCTCGAATCGCACTCCATGAATTACCTCACTTGATGAGAAACGATAATTCTGATCGTATACCTAATACACCACCCACAGACTATGACAATCTCAGACTGACTTTCAAGACTCTTATGATGGACAAGCATTTCAATTGCGCGTTTATCTACACAATTGGAGTAAATCGGACTAGTAATCCGATCCGTGGCCTATTTCCGGTTTGGGATGGAAACCCTGATTTGCCGTCAAAATGAGAGTCGACCTGTACCAAGAATCGGGGAGCAGAGCCTCTCGGACTAGGAATCATCC
>SDBT01015390.1_pt1 | contig 12158 bp, 6 predicted proteins | sample 2277101 | NCBI WGS metagenome assembly SDBT01 (sample SAMN10404973, study PRJNA504765) | marine sediment metagenome | isolation source: marine sediment core GS10_PC15, 103 cmbsf | place: Arctic Ocean: Southern Knipovich Ridge | collected 2010
CCGGTTCGACGGGGGGATCGGCTTCAAGCCGTGGCTCTCCCGGATCGCTGTGAACCAGTGCAAGGGTGCCTGGGCGGCCCGGCCGGAGCCGGGGTCGTCGGAAGCGGTGACCGCACAAGCCGATCCCGCCGCCGGGCGGCAGGCCCAAAACGCGGAACTCGCGCGGATCACGAACGGCTCGCGGGGGCCAGGAACGATCGTACGCGAAAGGCACACGCCAAGTGCGTTGACTTCGTCAGGGTTGAAGCTCTTTCGCCAGCGAGGATTTCAGGCGCTTCAGTTTGTCTTCGAATATCGAGAGTGATGGATCGTTGTTCCTGCGGCCGAGCTGGACAGCCTTGTTATAGTTCGTGAGGGCCAGTCCGAGCTCACCGTTTTTTTCGTATGCGTCGGCGAGGCTGTCGTACGCGTTCGGCGAATCGGGGTAGAGCTCGATGTTCCGCTTGAAGATCCTGATCGCGTCCTCCGGTCGTTCCAGCTCGATCGCCTTGTAGCCCATCTCGTTCAGCAGCGATTCCGGAATCTTCAGATCCCGCCGATACTCGGCCGCCGCCGCCGCGTAGTACTCCTCGAGGCCGTCGAGATCGGCCTGGTCGACGAACGACTGCACCACGTAGGAACTGAGTCTGTGCTTGGGCGGTGGTCGTAATCCGACTTGATCTGGCAGTGGCGGGAGTGAGATCACGCCGGCCGGTGCACTGGCCGGCATCGCGAACGACTCCGTCGCCGGGTCCCACACCAGCCGCAGTTCGGTTGAACCGGACCAGCAACTGAGTTCGCTTATCGCCGCGTCCGATTTCCATGTGGGTGGCGCGAGACCTCCTTGCGAGATGATGCGGAGGACATTCACCCACCGGTCGCCGCGGTGAATCCAGACCGTGCTCTCCCCCGCTTCGATAACATCCTCAGAATAAACGGCGGCGCGCAGAAGAGTGTGGTTGCGGTCAGAGAGCCGAATTCGCCACGGGTCATCAGCGAAAGCGTCCGGATCGAGCGGATAGAACGTGAGGGCCGGCAGTACGCACGCACCGTCTGCTTCCAGCCAAATGTAAGGTCCCCATACATGCTCGTCCGTATGGTCGCGCTCCATCAATTGAAGCCAGACGGGCGTTTTGAAGCGGTTGAATTCCGGTGTTTGGATTCGATACCGTGCCGGATCAAAATGGCGATCCAATCCGAGTTCTCGGAACAGAGCATCTCCCGCGCGTCGCGACTCGAACAGGACTTCCATTTGCATGAGGCGGCCGTTGAGCCAGGCCGACCGGCTGTCCAGCGCCAGCCGCCCGACCACAGCCAGGAGGAGCAGCCACGCTCCGAGTCGGAGAGTCCAGGATGTGATCATCCCATTCATTCACAGTCCCCGGAAGAACTTGCCGTACCAGTTCCAGAGCTCTTCATTGATGAACTGCAGATGAAACCGCAGGTGAACGTGGCGGTCCAGCAGCAGCAGGTACGTCGCGAGCAGCCAGGTCGCGCCGATGACAATGGGCGCCAGACGGACGGCGCGCGGACTCGTAAGCCGGTAGGCACATCTGGGTGACTGGACAAACCATAGGAGCATGGCGCACTGCACCGTCACAACGGCCAGCGCTACCCAGCAGACCCACGGCATGACCCCTTCACCCAAGGTATAGCGCAGGACCGGATCCCACATCCATTCCGGATCGAATTGCCCCATCACGGCGCGCCCCAGCGTCGCGGCGAACGCCGCGACCGCGCAGGTCCACACCATGCAGTAGAGCAGTGCTTTTGCGAAGAGCCGAAACGCTGGTCTGTTGCGCCAGAACAGGAGATCCAGCGCAACGAGCGCCGGTAGCCAGAGCGCCAGCGTGGCGCACAGGAACGCGGTACAGTGGATCGCTGCCCGAACCCCGTCGGTGGCTACCGATTTCCATTTCCGGTCGTCCCCCCACAGCTCTCCTGCCCACGCCACTGAAATCACCGCCGCGAGGATCCATGCCGTCGGGATCAGCAAAACGAAGAACACGACCGCTCGCAGGACACCCTCATCGACGCGCAGCAGCCGCAAGAACCTCCGCGGCCGAACCAGCATTGTCAGAATCGTCGCGGGAAACGCATAGAGCACGTTCACTCGGTCCAGCCGCTCCCAGGCGGGCATGGGTGTGAGCAGCGTCGAATCCGCCCATTCCTCAGCGGCAAACCGGCGTCCGCACTCCGGGCAGCGCGGGCTCGGCAGGCCTCTCAGGTCATACTTGCAGGTCGGGCATACCCGTCGTGCATTCATCTAGTTCAGAGAATACCTCGCAGGCCGGCTCCTAACAAACCAGGAGCATTCCGTAGCGGTTCATCTCTTGCGAGTAGTCGCGCAGCACGCCAATGGGCAGTCCGCACTTCCTCACCGTGCCGAACACGTCGATCCCCAGAGCCTCCGGAGACGGTCTGGCCTGCATCGGGTTATTGCAGTCCGCCGGTGTCTCCACGCACTCATCACACAGGTTGCAGGGGTCGACGTACAGCACGAAGGCCTTTTCGTAGCCCGCGAGGAAGACGGCGTGCTCCAACTTCAGCAGCTTACGGTTGATCGATCTCGTCCAGGCGTGCCGGTCATCGGGATGCTCGACCGCCTTGCTGAAGTGGAGAACGACAGCTTCCCGGTATTCGGCGAGGAACCGCTCGCACTCCGGCAGTGTCGGGAGGTTCGGCGGGCAGACCGCCGCTTTCCCGTAGTGCCGACACCCGAACCGGCACTTCATTCGCACCCACTCCGCGACGACGACCCCGCGTGGCTCGAACCAACGATAATCGTCGCAGCCGTGCTTTTCGAAGAATGACTCGAGTTCTTTTCGCCGCTCCATCTATCGCCTTCCTTCAGCGAGAAGATGGCACTGCTCGCCCCGCGGGCGCTGGCCCGCGTGCCGTCGCGTCCGAGCGGTGCCCGCTCACGCCGATCCTCGCGCATTCCCAGCATAATACACGGCCACGGGGGCCGCTGCCGTGCAGGTGACCTCGACCAAACGGAAGGTCTGATGTTGTATTCGATGATAGCAAGTGCTATGTTAATTGCATCGGGGAGAGCGCTCCCGCGGGGCATTCGGCCGGCTTTTTGGGGGGCAGGGCAGGATCGCCGTGGGAATTCCTAACGCGAAGGAGGATCGAGATGCGCACGCCGACATCGAAGTGCGGCCACGCCGTTACCCTGACGCTCACGCTCGTGACTATCCTGCTGGCATTCTCAGGCCAGCGGGCTGACGCACGAAACAACATTCGCGCCGCGTTTTTTGACGTATACCCCGACGCGGTCGGCACGCCGATCGAGACGGTGCCGAGCCAGCCGAATCACTGTGGGATGTGTCACTTTGCCTTCACGGGTGGCGGGACGCCCAACCCGTACGGTCTGGCGCTGGAAGCCGCGCTGCCCAACTTCCCGAGCAATCCAAACGGGCGTCGGCAGGCGGTCCTCTCGATTGAGAACCAGGACGCGGACGGCGATGGGTTCAGCGCGCTGATCGAGGTCACCGACCTATCGAGTTTCTCCAACACGCCGACGTTTCCCGGTCTGACGCCCGCCAATCTCGGGGGTGTCAGCGATGTTGATGTCACCGAGATTCAGAATTATCTGGTGCCCTCCTCGGGCGGTGACACCACGCCGCCGAACGTGGTGGTGCTCGTGCCCGACGGCGGCGAGGTCTTGGTCGGAAACTCCGCGACCACCGTGCAGTGGTTCGCGGATGACGCCAGCGGCGTAGCCGCCGTGAATCTGTACGTCTCGCTCGACAACGGTGCGACGTTTCGGCCGGTGGCGATGGCGCTGCAAAACAGCGGGAGCCACACCTGGTTCCCGGCCAATCGGCCAACCACCGAGGCGATCTTCAAGGTCACCGCGATCGACAACGCGTTCAACGAAGGCCAGGACGTGAGCGACGGCGTGTTTACGATCGAGTCGCCGCCGGGCGGACTTGCGCCCACGACGCTGAGGGATTTCGATCAGCCCGGGAGTCAGCCGTTCGAGGCCAGCATCCTCAACCCGCCGGAAGCCTGCTCGCCGTGTCACGGGGGTTATGACGAGAGTGTCGAGCCATACTTCAACTGGCAGGGGAGCATGATGGCCCAGGCCTCGCTCGATCTGCTGTTCGAGGCCAACATGGCGATCGCGAATCAGGACGCCCCGGACTCCGGCGATATGTGCCTGCGCTGCCACCTCCCCCGGGGCTGGCTGCGAGGGCGTTCGATACCCACCGACGGCAGCCAGATGCTCCTTACCGACAACAGCGGGGTGGCCTGCGATTTCTGCCACCGCCTGGTCGATCCGTTCTACGATCCCGGACAGAACCCGCCGGAAGACCAGGGCATCCTGGACGAACTGATCAATCCGCCCAGCGATTTCGGAAACGGGATGGCGGTGATCGATCCGACCGGGGCGCGGCGGGGGCCGTTCCTCAACGCCGACAGCGGACACCCGGTTCTCGTGTCGCCGTTCCACCGCGAGGCGGCGCTGTGCGGGACCTGTCACAATGTGAGCAATCCGGCGTTCGAGAAGGACGGACAGGGTAATTACGTGCCGAACGCGTTTGATGCTCCGGCGACCGACTTCTCGCCCCACACCATCGCGCCGGTCGAGCGCACGTATAGCGAGTGGTTCTACAGCGAGTACAACACGCCGGAGGGGGTCTACGCGCCTCAGTTCGGCGGCAACTTGGACTATGTAGCCACCTGCCAGGATTGCCACATGCGCGACGTGACCGGGCGGGGGGCCAGCTTCGGTGACCCGCCGGTCCGCGACGATCTGCCATTGCACGACATCACGGGCGGGAGCACGTGGTTCCCGGGTCTACTCAGCACGCTCTATCCGGATGAGGTTGACGATTCCGCGCTACAGGCCGGCATCGCCCGCGCCCGGTACATGCTGCAGAACGCGGCCGAGCTGGCCCTGGCGCAGGAAGACGAGAACCTGCGGGTGACGGTCACCAACAACACCGGCCACAAGCTGCCGACCGGCTACCCGGAGGGCCGGCGAATCTGGATCAACGTGAAGTTCTACGACGCGGGGATGGCACTGCTCCACGAAGCCGGTGCGTACGATCCGAACACGGGCGAGCTGTCGCACGCCGCCGATGCCAAGATCTACGAGATCGAGCCGGGTCTGGACGAGGTGACCGCGCCGCTGGTCGGGGTCGACCCCGGTCCGTCGTTCCACTTTGTGCTCAACAACGCGGTGTTCAAGGACAATCGCATTCCGCCCCGCGGGTTCACCAACGCCGCCTACGCTGATTTCGGCGGGCCGCCGGTCGCGTACAGCTACGCCGACGGCCAGTACTGGGACGACACGGACTATAGCATTCCGCCTGGTGCGGCCTCCGCGGAAGTCACGCTTTACTACCAGAGCACGAGCAAGGAGTTCATCGAGTTCCTGCGTGATGAGAACACGACCAACTCGAAGGGGCAGGAGCTGTACGACCTGTGGAACGAGAACGACAAGTGTCCGCCGGAACTCATGGTGCAGGCCCAGATCGACCTGACTCCTCCGTTGGTGGGTGACTTGGACGGCGACGGCGACGTGGACCTGACCGACCTGGCGATTCTGCTGGGGGCGTACGGCACTTGCGACGGCGATCCCAACTATAACCCCGTCGCCGATCTCGACGGAAACGACTGCGTCGATCTTACCGACCTCGCGTTGCTGCTGGGCAACTACGGAGCGTGAGTGTGCGACCCGTCCCGACTGAGGCCGGGTGGCGCTAATCGATCTGCGCGTGATCGAGCGCGCACTGGCACCTCAGGACGAGGTGTCACAGACGGCCGGTTGCGGGTCGAGGACTTCGCTGATGCGCTCCATCAGGGTGTCGGGGGCGAAGGGTTTGGCGAGGAACGCGGCGGGTTTGACGTCGTCGAACTGCGCGGAAACGCTCTCTTCGATGAAGCCGCTGGAGACGATCACGCGCGCGTCGGGGCGGATGGCCAGGATCTCGCGCAGGACCTCGTCGCCGCTCTTGCCCGGCATCGCCAGATCGAGCAGGACCACATCGATCCGGTCGGCGTGCGCGCGGAAGACCTCGACGGCGCGGGTGCCGTCCTCGGCGGTCAGGACCTTCAGGCCGCGGGCGGTGAGCACGTCCTTCACCACGTCGCGCACCTCAAACTCATCGTCGACGACCAGCACGGTGGTGCCCTTTCGACAACGGACCGGCGACTGCGGGGGCGGCGCGGGCTCGGGGGCCGCTGCCGGCTGTTTCAGGATCGGGAAGACGACGGTGAACCGCGTGCCGCGGCCGGGCTGGCTGTCGACGACGATGCCGCCGCGGTGGGCTCGGACGATGCCGCGCATGGCCGAGAGCCCGAGCCCGCGGCCGGCGCCCTTCTGGGAGAAAAACGGCTCGAAGATGCGTCGCAACGTCTCGGCCGACATTCCGCGGCCGGTGTCCTCAACCCGCAAACGCGCAAATGCGCCCGGGACCAGTTCCTGTCCGGGATATACCCGGCCAAGCTCTTCGGCGTCGAAGGCCACCAACTCGGTCGACATCGTGATCTGCCCGGGCGCCTCGCCGATCGCCTCGACGGCGTTGACCAGCAGATTGGTGATCACGTGCTGCAGTTGCCCGCTGTCCCCGTCGACCGCGGCGAGTTCCGCCTCCAGTCTCGTGCGGATGGTGACCGACTTGGGTACGCTGGCGTGCATGAACTCCAACGTGTCTTCGATCAGATGGTTCAGATCGAGGGCGCTGGTTTCACAAGTCACGTGACCCGCGTAGGCCAACATCTGCTGGATGACCTTGGAGGCCCGCTCGCAGGCCGTGACGATCCGCTGCAGGCGCCGGTGCAAGTCCGTGCCCTGCGGCAGTTGCTCCAACGCGATGCACGCGTTGCCCTGGACGCCGACCAGTGTGTTATTCAGATCGTGGGCAATCCCGCCGGCGAGCAAGCCGAGGCTCTCCAATTTCTGAGCCTGTTGGATCTGCGCTTCGAGCAGCCGACGTTCTTCCTCGGCGCGGCGTTGCTCGGTGACGTCCTTGAAACCCAGGACGGCGCCGACCACTCCGCTGTCCTCGCGCATTAGCGCGGTCGAGTACTCGACGGGAAAGCTCGAGCCGTCGACCCGCGCAAACTGCGCCTCCGTTCGCAACACGCCCCGGCCGTGCTGCAGCGCAGAACAGATCGGGCAAGTTGGCAGGTGGTCAGCCGCGCCGGCATGCTCCGGGAAAAGCACCGCGCACGCCGAGCGGCCGATCAGCTCACCGGGGTTCGTCCCCAGCAGCTCGGCTGCGGCCGGATTGACGAACGTGAACTGGCCGTCGCGGTCGAGCCCCGCGATACCGTCCGCGGCTGAATCGAGGATGAGTTTCTGCTCGCCGGTCAGGCGCGCCAAGGCTTGCTCGGCTCGTCTGCGCTCGGTGACGTCGCGGGCGAAGCCGACCAGGATTTTCTCGCCCGCGTTGTGCAGCACGTTGATGCTGATCTCGAGGTGAATCAGATGGCCGCGCTTGTGCCGGTGTGCGGTCGGAAAATGGTGCAGCCCCGTGCGGGTGTGCGAGGGCACGCCGGCGCCGCCGTCCCCCGCCGTTTCCAGGTCGGTGATTCGCATGCGCAGCAGCTCGTCGGACGCATAGCCGGTCATGGTGCAGAAGGCCTCGTTGACCTCCAGAAACCGGCAGTCGGCGTCGACCACGAAGAAGCCGTCCATCGAGCTGCAAAGGATCGCCTCGTTACGCCGCGCCAGCCGCTTCAACTGGTCGTAGGCGCCGTCGAACTCGCGCGAATCGTCCAGGACCACCAGAGCCGAGTTCTCGTCGATATCCTCCAACTTGAGCGGGAGGATGTCGACGATCAGCGGCGGGCGGTCCGGCCGCGTTACGCATAGCCGGCGCCGCAGGCCGTCGTCACACGCTTCGCGCAGCATCAGCGCAAATTCGTCGCGGCAGTCCGCCGGCAACCTTGCGCTGATGTCGGTCGTCACTTGTGCGTCCGAATCGCACGGTAGCTTCAGGCACTGGCCGTTTCGATCGAGCAAGCCGCAGTTCATCGTCTGCTCCTGTTTCAGCCCTCCGCGCTCGCTCGCTCGCGGCCGCGGAGGAATGTGCTACGTGGTCTCTCTTGCTTCTCCGCCGCCCGCCCGGGGGGCGGCGGGCTCAACGTCGCAGCGGGCGAGCTGTAGGGCCTCGGCCTGCTGCCGCCGGGCTGCCGATTCCATCCGAAGATTGGAGTGCCGCTGGGCCAGCTCGATCCGCCGCTCTGTGCACCGCACGGCCTCGGCATGGTTCGACAGCCGCAGATTCAGATCCGCCATATACTCGTAGACGCGGGCCAGGCCATTCCAGAAGCTGGTCTGCTCGAGGATGTTGAGCGCCATGACCAACTCGTGCTTGGCGTCCGCCAGTTGCCCCTGGAGCAGTGCACAATGCCCCAGGTTCATGTGGGCGACTCCCATGTTCACGTCGTCATCGCTCTCCTGAGCCAGTGCCAGCGCCCGGCTGAAATAGCCGCGGGCTTCCCCGTAGCGCTTCTGCGCGCGCAGCACGTTGCCCATGCCGTTGTACGGACCAACCAGCGCCACCAGTGCGCCGTACTTCTTGAGCGTCTCCACCGCGTGAAGAAACGAGCGCTCGGCTTCGGCCTGGCGCCCAAGCTGCACCATCACAAACCCGAGGTTGTTCCGAATCTGGGCCAACTCGGTCGTCAGACCCAAGCGCTCGGCGATTCGCACCGCGTGGGTCAGACAGTCGTGGGCCGCCTCGTACTCGCCCCGGAAGTAGTGCATCGAACCCAGGTTGGCCTGGGCCTGAACCTTCAAACGCTCGTCGTTCTCACTGGCCGCCAGGTGCTGCTGCCGGCGGTTGTACTCCACCGCCTCGTCGTAGCGACCCATCCGGGCACAGCAGGCGCCCACGAACCCCAGCGCGTCCCCGAACTTCGGATCGACCTCAACGGCCTCTTTCCCGAGCCGCATCGCCGTTTCGTAGTCACCCCGCAAGAAGGCCCGCTTGGCGGTAAAAAACCTCTCCTCCGCGGCCAGTGTGTCGGCGCCGCGCGTCCTGACCTCCGGGCCTGCGTCGCTCCGCGCGAATCCGAGCACATCGGCCACACGCTCAAACAGCTCACTCTCGAGCTCGGCCAGGGTCGACAACTCGCCGCGGGCCAGCTCGATCACCAGCGGCTCGGCGTCGGCCGCCTGGTGAATACGCACGGAAAGCCCGATCGTCTCCCCGTTGCGGCGAAACACTCCCGCGATCATGGTCGCCGCCCCGCTCAGCCGCCCAGCTTCGAGCAACTGCTGCACCGGCGGCCGCGCGGTACGCTGTGTCAGCCGTTCCAGCGTTGGCAGGAACTGATCAAGATCCACCACGTACGCCCCGGGCAGACGCCCCAGCGAGCGCGCCAGGTGATCGGCCAAGGCGTGCCCGAGCCAGTCATCACCTTCTTCCCCCGTGGCGTTCTCGAACGGCAGCACGACCAGACCGCGGGGTTCCGGGTACTCGGAGTGCGGAGCCTTGGCCGGGCGGACACGTGGGTCGGTCGGCCGTTCGAGGTAGTCCGCAAACGCGCCCGCCGACTCGAAGCGCCGCTCCGGCGCCCCCTCCAACAACCGGAGAATCGCCGACACAAACCACTCCGGCACGTCCGTCGGACCGTCTGCCGGCCAGGACACGGATTCACGGTTCGAATCCAGCAGCGTGCGATAGAGGCTCTCGCCGCGCGGCGGCGCACCGGTCACGAGCTCGAATAGCGTGGCCCCAAGCGAATACAGGTCCGAGCGCGCGTCTACTTGCTCGCCCGGCACGAACACTTCGGGGGCGGCGTACGCCAGAGTGCCAACCTGCTGGTCGTCGCCACGCGCAGCGTATGAACACTGAGCATCGAGAAAACGCGCCACGCCGAGATCGGCGATGCGAACGTGCCCATCGACCCCCAGTATCAGGTTCTCGGGCTTGACGTCTCGGTGGAGCAGCCCGGCTCGATGAACCGCGTCGAGCCCGCGCGCCGCGTCGATCGCCAACGTCACGGCTTGACGCCAGTCGACCCGCCCGTCATCGGGCGTGGCCGCGGCCAGGTCCACGCCGTCGACGTACTCCGTCACGAAATACCAGATGCCGTTCAGCGCGTCACCGTCCAGCACCCGGACCACGTTGGGGTGGTTGACGCGGAAGCCGGTCGAAGCCTCATTGCGCAGGCGGCGCACCGCGGCGTCCGAGGCATCGTCGATGCGCTGCGGCAACACCTTTACTACACAACGGTGATTCAGGAATTCGTGGTGTGCCAAAAATGTGACGCCGTGGGCGCCTTCCCCCAGAACATCGATTAGCCGGTACCGCTCGCGCAGCAACATGCCGGGTGCGAGCGGCAGCGCCGCACTCGCGCTCAAGCCCGGCTTGATTCCGTCCTCCGCCCGGGGCAGCGGCCGAAGGAAGCCGCACACGCCGCACCTTGTTACTTGCGGCCCGACAGGGTGCATGGTCTCGCACTCGCCGCAGTACGCGCAGGGGGCGGGGGTCGTGGGCATCGTCCCAGCGGGTGGTGCGTATTCTCCATTGATTGGGAGACTCAACATGCATTTCCTGCGCGGTTTAGCTTGACAACTTGAGTTTTATCGGTACCTTTCTATATGAGCGAGGTTCAGGGGCAACCTCTGTTTCTGGCGGTTGCACCCGTTTGTTTTTCAGCGCCGGGCGATTCCCGAACGGGGAATGTACGCGCCTGCAGTATAGCCCAGCGTGACGGGTGTGCAACACCTGATTCAGTTTGCCCGGGTCCACGGAGGCTAACCATGGGCATTGCACACGTCATCGGCCTGCTATCTGAGTACTGCTGGTTCTCGGTCACATCGTTCATTGACCTTATCACCTGATCGACAAGGAGTTACGTCATGATCGTCGTCATCACCGAAGTCGATCGCATCGTCACGACCTAGTAACCGGCAACGCTCTTCGCATCTTGCGCAGCGTGGCACAGGCGTCTCGCCTGTGGCCGCACGGGTGAAGATCCCGCGCCCAGCCAAGATGCAGAATTCCTGCGAAGGCCCCGCGGAGTCACCGCCGCCACGCCGGCCTCTTCGCGAAACCGTTATTTTGCCGGCGCCATTTTTGACGTGCGCGCTCCCAACCAATCTCCGCCGTCGCACCAGCCTTCCACGTAAATACCGTAGTCAGCTCGCCACTCTTAGATTCGGCACCGAACGACACGCCGGATGAGGGCAAGAACATACTCGCCAGACCCGCCGCGGGGCGTTGACGCCGTCGGGCGGTCGCCAATACCATCCGGACCGTAGAGCACCACTGGAAACGCGGTTAATCAACCGCCGGATGCCGCAACTTGGCGCTAGAACCGTCCTCACCAGCACGTATTGACGCTGCCGACGCCTGCGACGGCCAGACGCCCCGCGCCAGCTCGGGTCGCCCGAACTGCGATCCGGGGCTTGCACCGCCCGGCGCCCCTCCACCGCAATTCACCCTGCGCGCGGTGCTCACCGGCATGGTGCTCGGCGGGCTGCTTTCGATCTGCAACGTCTATGTCGGCCTCAAGATCGGCATGGGTTTTCCGATGTCGATCACTGCCGCCCTGCTGGGTTACGGCTTCTGGAGCGCGTTGCGCGGCGTGTCCGGCCGCAGGATCCGAGGCTGGGGCATTCTGGAAAACAACATCAGCCAGACCGCGTGCTCTTCTGGGGCCTCGGTGGCATCCGCCGGGCTGGTGGCCGCGGTCCCCGCGCTGACGCTGCTCACGGGGCAGACACTGGAATGGCACTGGCTGGCGCTATGGGTGCTCTCGGTAATGCTGGTGGGGATCGCCGTGGCGATTCCGCTGCGGCGACAGATGGTCGTGGTCGCGAAGCTGCCGTTCCCGGCGGGAGTGGCCAGCGCCGAGATGCTCCGAGAAGTGCATGCCCGCGGCGCGGAGGCGTGGGCGCGCCTGAAAATGCTGATCGGGGCGGGGCTGGTCGGGGCGGCGGTCACGTTGTGTGCGAGCTTCAGATTGCTGGGTGCTTACGCGCTACCATTCTCGATCAAGGGTTTCTCCGCCGGGTCGCTCTCGATCAGGTTGAACCCCTTGCTGCTGCCGCTCGGCATCGGCGGTCTGATCGGCTTCCGCGCGTGCTGCTCGCTGCTGATCGGCGCGGTGCTGGCCTATGTGGTCGTGGCACCTCCGCTGTTGCAGGGAGAATACATCCGCGCCACCGAGCCGTTGTCCCTGCTTCCCAGCGGAATCGCATT
>SDBT01015391.1_pt1 | contig 12158 bp, 6 predicted proteins | sample 2277101 | NCBI WGS metagenome assembly SDBT01 (sample SAMN10404973, study PRJNA504765) | marine sediment metagenome | isolation source: marine sediment core GS10_PC15, 103 cmbsf | place: Arctic Ocean: Southern Knipovich Ridge | collected 2010
GCTATCTGGACCCTGCTGGTAGGGGCCGCATTGGGAGCGTTGCGCCTGGTGCTTGAGATAATGAGCAATAATTATGGATTATCCATCCCGGCCTTCGAGTGGTTCTATAGTATGAACTTCCTGCATTTCGCAATATTCCTGTTCCTGGTCTCATCTGCCATTTTAGTCGGCGTAAGTCTCCTTTCACCAGGTGAGAGCGATGCCAAGTTGGCTGGATTGACATTCGCCACGGCCAAAGAAGCCAGCGGTGAGTTTGCCAAGAAAATGGACGTACAGAATCCCAGGTGGAACAATGTGAATGTTGTTTTCTCGGTCGGTTTAGTACTGATAATCCTGCTTCTATGGAGCATATTCTTTTAGTTCGCTCCTCTACCTGTAAAGAACAAGCGAGTTGCCCGTCACCCTGGAGGTGGTATGCGTTGCCGTTGCCGACGTGAGGCTGCGGTTGTCCATGGACGCTAGCGGAATTGCGCGCCACGATTCATAGCTGGAGGAATAAGTCTTGAATTATTTAAATTTGTCGCTTAGTTTCCTGCCCGAGCGGTCCACATTCCTTTAACATTATATAGTGACAAGATTCAGGCTCGAACATTTTAACGAGGGTAATTCCTCACAACCGATACCTGGATGAGAGTTTGGAAGCTATGAATAAACAATCACAGCAAAACAACAGTGCAGGCGAATGGTCCCGGACACTACTTTTATTTGTCGCGGGGTTGTTGCTTTTTGAAACCTTGACCGGACTGTCCATTTACCTACTGCCCTTCAGTATTCCGAATCAGGTTCAAGTTCTATTGCACACTGCAGTGGGATTGATCCTTATCATACCCTACACCTGGTATCAAGTCCGGCACTGGCACATCTATCGCACGAATGTGATCAGTCACATCAAGGTAACAGGGTATTTTGCTCTGATAGCCACGTTAGCAGCGATGATTTCGGGGCTTATTCTGACCTATCAGGCCGTCTTCGCAACCAGGATCAGCTACACCTGGGATCTGATTCACATCATTTCGACTTTCGCCCTGATCGCCTCGGTATTGCCGCATATATTTGTTCTGATGATTCGCGGGTTTAGCGGGCGTCGCATACCGGCTGTCGAACCGGTTTGGCTGGTGGTTAAACAGTTCGGTCTCAACACAATATTTGTCCTCGGCGGGCTCTTGGCTGTCGTGGCTTTGCTGGCCTTCGCTTACGAACCGACGAAATACGTCAACGAATTTCCCGATGACTACAGTTACGTCTATGGTCCCGACCGGCCCTTTGCGCCCAGTCTGGCGACCACCAGTACCGGTGGCGCCTTCGATGCCCGCTCATTGGGTAACTCCGAGAGTTGCGGGACCTCCCGGTGCCATGAGCAGATCGTCGATGAATGGTCGGTAAGCGCCCATAACTACTCAGCCAAGGACCCCGCATTCCAAGCCGTGCAATCGGTGATGGCTGAGCAGAACGGGCCGGAATCGACCCGCTATTGCGGCGGCTGCCACGATCCGATCTCGTTGTTTTCAGGCACGAAAAATATATTCACCGAGGAATTAACCAACCTCCTCGGTTACCAGGAAGGTGTTTCCTGTATTGTCTGTCACGCCATCAAGGAAACCGACGTTAAAGGCAATGCCAGCTATGTCATCACCCAACCTGAACGCTACATGTATGAACCTGGCGAGGGGAATCCGGCGCGGTTCTTCCGGGATGTCCTGATCCGGGCCTATCCCCGCTATCATGTACAGAGCCTTCAACATCGCCTCTTCAAGAGTCCCGAGTTCTGCTCGGCCTGCCACAAGCAGTTCATCGATGAAGAGATCAATAATGTCGGTTGGGTGCAACTGCAGAACCAATACGATAACTGGCGCAAAAGCCGGTGGAATCAGCCCGGCGATCCCACCGCAACTATTGAATGCCGTGAATGCCACATGCCGTTGGTCGATTCCAGCGATCCGGGGAGTGGCGATCCGCAGGATTACAACCGGACGATTGATGACCGCCAGCACCGCAGTCATCGGTTCCTGGGCGCCAACCAGTTCGTGCCGGCTCTGCTGAATCTTCCCGGCGGCGAGGAGCACGTGCTGCTGATCGAACAATGGTTACGGGGGGAGATTGAGATCCCCGAGATCGCCGACAAATGGACGACGGGGGCAGCGGTACCGCTGGAGCTGTTGGTGCCGGACCATGTCCAGCCCGGAGAGCAGGTAACGATCCAAACCTCCATGTTGAACAACAAGGTCGGGCACGATTTCCCGACGGGGCCATTGGATATCATTCAGGCCTGGGTGGAGTTGACCGTCACTGACCAGGATGGCAACGAAATTTTCGTTTCCGGCAGCGTGGATGAGGGACATTTCATTCAGCCGGGATCATTTATCTTCAAGGCCGAGGCGGTGGATCAATACGGCAACCTGATTGACCGGCATAATCTCTGGGAGATGGTGGGGGTGCGTTACCGCCGCGCCCTGTTCCCCGGCTCATCCGACCGGGCACAGTTCGATTTTTCCTGCCCATCGAGCTGGCCAACCGCGGAGGGGGAGTTCTCGACCGAGGAGAAGTTTACCGTTAACGTGCCCGACAGTCAGGTTACGGAGTTACACGTGACGGCCAGGTTGCTGTACCGCAAGGTCGATCAATATTTCCTGAATGTGCTCTTGGGTGAGGATTCCGGGATCACCGCCCCGGTTACCGCCATCTCGGAGGACCGGAAGACGATTAAGGTATCCCGCCTGTGAGAATAGTTTGTGTTCGGCCGACTGACGCGGCGTAAACGTCTACTCCTGATTACGGTAGCGCTTGGATTGCTTTTTGTTGCGCTGATGGCCGTAGTAATCCGTATGGCCCTCAAACCGGCCCCCGTCTATTTGCCCGGTGAAGCTATTGAAGGCTTGACCGCTGCCCTCACACGCTCACTACCACCGGATTATCCCCGAGTGACCTTTGTGAACGCCAGCGAGCAAGCGGGTATTGCCTTTCAACACTTCTACGGGCGGCGGACGACCCAACTTCCCGAAGATATGGGATCGGGGGCCGCCTGGGGCGATTACGATCAGGATGGCTGGATCGATCTGTTTGTGGCCAATCAAGTCGGCCCCTTGACCATGTCGCCGCCTGAAATCGAGGCCTCGCCGGCCCACTGCGCCCTTTACCATAATAACGGAGATGGCACTTTCGACGAGGTCTCTGCTCAAGCGGGGGTCGACTTTCGGGGTTGGGCCATGGGGGCCGCCTGGGGCGATGCCGACAATGATGGCTGGCCCGACCTGGTGGTATCGACTTACGGTGAAAACTTGCTCTACCACAACAATGGCGATGGCACCTTCACGGACCTGAGCGATCCGTCGGGTCTGGGCGGCCGTCAAGGCTTCTGGACCGGTGTGTCGTGGGGCGATTTCAATCGGGATGGCTTCCTGGACCTGTATGTGAATGGCTATGTCCACTACGCCTATCAGGATCCTGGCGCCTTATCGAAACAGTATGAGGTTGAAATCCCCACCAACCTCAATCCCTCGTCCTTTAGGCCGCGTGGCAACCTGCTTTACCGCAACAATGGCGATGGTACCTTCACTGAAATGGCGGCTATGGCAGGCGTTGAGAGCCGGCAGGGGCGCAGTCTAAACAGCACCTGGTGTGATTTCGATGATGATGGCTGGCTGGACTTATACGTCGCCAATGATGTTTCCGACAATGTTTTCTACCGGAATCTAGGTGATGGGACATTTGAGGAAATCAGTCATGCTTCCTGGGTAGCCGATTACCGGGGGGCCATGGGCATTGCCGTGGGAGACTGGGACGGGGATCAGGACCTGGATATGTTCATCACCCACTGGATCGCCCAGGAGAATGCCCTGTACACCAACTTGAAGTCCCAATTCGCTGCACTGGACTTGCCCTCCACGAAAGGGATCAGGTTCATGGATGAAGCCGACCGCTACGGCCTGGGGCAGATTGCCCTGGACTATATCGGCTGGGGGACCTCGTTCTTCGATTACGATAATGACGGCCGATTGGACCTGTTCGTGGCCAACGGCAGTACCTTTCAGCAGAGGGATGAACCGTGGCGGCTGGTTCCGATGCCCAACCAGTTGTTCTGGAATCGGGGGGCGGAGCACGGGTTTTACGAGGTTTCCTCCGTGAGTGGTGATCTGTTCCAGCAGAAGCATGGGAGCCGGGGGGCGGCTTTTGCCGATTACGATAATGATGGCGACCTGGATATTTTCGTCACTAACAATGGCGGACCGGGCGTCCTGATGCGTAACGACGCCGATCAGGCTCACCAATGGTTGCAGGTGGCCCTTGAGGGGGTTGTGAGTAACCGCTCGGCTATCGGTGCGAAATTGCGGTTGGTGGTGGGCAGCCGTGTTCATATCCGGCCGGTGGGGGCCCAGAGTTCCTACTGCTCGCAAAACAGCCTGATCGAACATTTCGGCCTGGGCGTCCGATCGGTGGCCGATACCCTGGAGATCACCTGGCCCACCGGAGAGCGGCAAGTCTTTTATAATCTAGCCGCCAACCAAAGGGTGCGCGTGCTGGAAGGGGATCCGATACTGCGGTGAGTTGCCCGGTATAAGCCGATGAAAAAAATATTACTTATATTCTCGTCGGTATTTCTGTTTCTCTTCGCGGCGGTTGCAGTGCTGAAATTCGAACGGACCGAGGAGGTTGCCAGGGACAGCACCGCTGGGCTAGCTGTCACTGAACGGGAGAGAATCCAGCAGTTTTGGCAACTCTACCGGGGAGCTACCAGGCACCGCATTGCCGGTGAATTTGAAGCCGCCATCGCCGATTATTCCCAGGCCCTGACGCTCAACGGCAAACACGAAGACACACTCTATTATCTGGGCAACATGTATTGGGAACTCGGCAGCTTCAGGGCAGCGGAAACCGCCTGGAAACGATTGGTTCAGATCAATCCCGGCAGTCCCCGCGGGCATCTGCGGCTGGGTGATCTGTACCTATGTTTTGCAAATAAGGCTCATTTCAATATCGACGCCGCCGAGCGCGAATATGAGCGGGCTTTCGATATCAACAGGGAGGAGACCGGCTCGCTGTTGCGCTTGGGCCAGCTCGCTCTGATAAAAGGCAGTCTGGGCGAAGCTCAGGGCTACCTCGAGGCTGTTCTAGGTACCAATGCCCGGAGCGTGGAAGCCCAATTCCTCAGCGGTTATATCGCCTGGAAACAAGGATCTCCCGCTGAGGCCGGGGCCCTGTTTGGTCTGGCGGCGCAATACTCGCAGTCCACTGACAGCAGCCAGGATGAATTGGGCGAGGGGGCTACCAAGTCGGGACAACCATTGACGGTTTCACGCCGGTCGGATTGCCGAATATTTCAGCAGTACATGGGCAATTTAGCGCAGCTCCAACCACCGATACCCGCCGATCTGGTAGCACACCGGTATCAGGAATTAGACGCCTTGCTTGAACGAATCAGGAAGATGGCTCAATCCTAGATAACGGCGTAGTGATCGGCGCGTTTCCCTACTCTGACAGCATTGTTCACAGCAAGTTAACACTAGTTGTCAATGATTGATCGCTTCCCGTCCTCGATTACGCGCTGGTTGGCCCCACCCCGGTATATTAATGGCGCCTGGGCGTAACCCCGGTATATTATATTCCAGGCCCAAAACTGTGGCTTACTGACCCGGTTTCGCAACCGGCGGTGGTCCTGGGAGGTATCAAATAGACCCCAAAGTCGCCTAATTGTTGTGAATTACATTATTTGGACTGTAAATTAGAACTTCTCAATGGAACTATTAAGCTGGTAGCTTTGCCCGGTCTCTCGATAGGCGGGCGAGGTCGCAATGAGGTTTTGGTAATGGTACTTGACCTCTCATGAATAAAATGAACTAATCCAACAACGATTGGAGGAACAATGCTGCACCGCAGTATGAAAGTTTTACTTGTCGCACTGTTTTTACCCATGATAGTGCAAGCCCAAACCGGAATGGTTGCCGGCACGGTAACCGATTCCAAAACCGGTGAAGCTCTAGCGGGAGCGAATGTAATAATCGAGGGCACTACCCTGGGAGCCGCGGCCGATGTCGATGGCAATTATTCCATCTCCAATGTTGCTGCCGGGACGGTTACCGTATCAGCTTCGGTCATCGGCTATGAGGATGGTAGCCAGACAGTAAACGTTCCAGAGGGGGGTACGGTGACGGCTAGTTTCTCCTTGGCGCCCTCTGCTATTATGCTATCCGGGCTGGAGGTAATGGCCGACCGGGCCACCCGCGCCACTCCGGTGGCATATTCGACCGTCGAAAAAGAAGATATGAAAATGCGCCTCGGCTCACGAGATATACCGATGGTGCTCAACATGACGCCCAGTGTCTATGCCACTGCTGGAGGCGGAGGCGCCGGTGATTCCCGGATGAATGTTCGGGGATTCAACCAGCGCAACGTGGCGATCATGATTAACGGCGTACCAGTCAATGATATGGAAAACGCCTGGGTCTACTGGTCCAACTGGGACGGCGTAGGTGATGCCACCGCCTCGATCCAGATGCAGCGGGGACTCAGCAATGTCAACCTGGCTACACCGTCAATTGGCGGTACCATGAATATCATTACCGATCCGACTGCATTGGCGAGTGGCGGTAATTTTCGGCAGGAAGTCGGTTCCTGGGGCTTGCTTAAAAGCACCTTGAACTACAACACCGGCCTGATAAACGATAAGATGGCCTTCAGCGCCACGATCGTCCGCAAAACCGGTGACGGCTACTATTCCGGAACCTGGACCGACGCCTGGGCCTATTACTTCGGCGCCAGTTACGCCATCAGTGATAACGACCGGCTGGAATTCTATGCGGTAGGCGCACCCCAACGCCACGGCCAGAACCTGTACAAACAGAATATTGGGGTCTATAGCGAAGCATTCGCAAAGGACCTGGACGATTACGACGAAGCCGCACTAGAAGATTTCACCGAGGTGGGACGGGATTATAACCAGAACTATAATGACGTCAGCGCCAGCTATTCCGGGAAGCAATATTGGTCCATGTATAGTATTCGTGATGGTGAGGACCGCCATGACGACGACTTCCTGATGGAGCGTGAAAACTACTTCCACAAGCCCCTGGTCAACCTGAATTGGTACCACACCCTCAATGACCAGATGCGCTTAACGTCGATCTTCTACTGGTCCGGTGGCGTGGGTGGCGGCACAGGTACCTACGGATCGTTGGAGTGGGATTCTAGTGGACCGTCGAGGATCATTGATTGGGATGCTACAATCGCGGAGAACGATACTTCTATTAACGCCACCTATTCAGCTACGGAAAATGCGTCTTCAGGAATCCTGCGCAACAGCGTAAACCAGCAATGGCAGCTGGGAGCCATTTCAAAGTTCTATTTCGATGTTAGTGATAACCTGAAAACGGTCTTCGGGCTTGATTGGCGTCATGCTATAATCGGTCACTGGCGGGAGGTTCGTGATCTACTCGGTGGTGATTACTACGTGTATACCGGAGATGATTTTGACACCAGCAACGATGATAAGATGAAACGTCTTGGTGACAAGATCGCCTATCACAACACCAACACCGTCGACTGGATTGGTTTCTTCGGCCAGGCTGAATTCGCCGCCGGCCCCATATCAGGATATGGAATGGCTGGATTTTCCACCGTCAGTTATTCATACACCGATCATTTCTCTGACGATGGAAGCGGGGACGAGGTTTTTGCCGAGAATAACGGTATTGGCGCCTACCAGATTAAGGGTGGTGGAATGTACCGCCTGTCTGAAGGCCTGGGGGTCTTCTTCAACGGTGGCTACGTTTTAGGCACCCCAATTTTTGACGCCACTATCAATGATTATGATGGCACAGTCATTGATGATCCCGAAAACGAAAAGTTCCTGTCATTTGAAGCCGGTTTGAATTTTGCCGGCATGGGCGGTATGGCCACAGCCAACATCAATTACTATAATACAACCTGGAAGGACCGCTCAAATATGCGGGGCATAACAAATCTGGATGGGAGTGATGCAACCGTATTCCTGACCGGGATGGATGCCAGTCACACCGGTATTGAGATTGAAGGAACCTTTCAACCCATGTCGATGGTCAGGCTGAACGCCGCCATTTCCCTCGGGAACTGGACCTTCACGGATGACGTGACGGGCACCTACAAGGACTGGTCCACCGGAACGGTGGTCGTGGAGGATTATAATTATTACGTCAAGGACCTGAAGGTCGGTGACGCTCCCCAGACCCAGTTCGCATTGGGAGCATCCCTGTTCCCCATCGATGGATTGTCGGCCCAGTTGGTGTACAGGTACTATACCAAAAACTACGCCGATTGGAATGTATTCAACCGCACCGATCCCGATGACCGGGAACAAAGCTGGGAGGCCCCGGCATACGGTATCGCTGATGTACACGCTATCTATAATCTCCCTCTGGATCTCATGGGAACGAAGCTCCAGGTCTTTGCCCATCTGTTCAACATTCTAGATACTGAATATATCCAGGATGCGGTAGACAATAGCAGCTACAATTCATATCAAATCGATCGTACTATTGTCAATCCACATAAAGCAGACGCCGCTGAGGTATACTTCGGCATGCCTATGTCAATGAACGTGGGGCTTGCTATCCACTTCTAGGTCCGGCAATAGTTCATACGTTTCTTCTGGGAGCCCTCCTGCTTGTCGGGGGGGCTTCCTTTTTTCCACATTCTCAAGAACCTCCCCCATAGAGCCTTTACCCCTCGTGACCATAAGAACAACTCAGTATCTGATATCGGCGGTAATACTGTTCCTCGTGGGCCTGTTGCCGGCCCAGGATCGTCCCCTGACCATCATGGCCTACAATGTGCTCAACTTCAATCAGGGCAGCGGTGACCGGGTGGATGACTTCGTCACCGTGTTCAGTGCCACCCAGCCTGATATTGTGGTGGTGAACGAAATGCAGTCTCAGGCCGGTATGGACCTGATGCTGCAGCAAGGGTTCAGCAATGAATATGCCGCCGGTCCCTTCCGGGATGGCCCGGATACTGATAACGCCGTTTACTATAAGGACGGCCGGGTCACCCTGGATTCGGTCATCACCATCACCACCGAGTTGCGCGACATTACCGGTTACCGTTTCATCATCGACGACCACCAGGACCCATCGTTCCGCTTTACCGTCTTTTCGGCCCACCTGAAGGCCAGTCCAGGATACGACGACAGGCGCTATCAGGAAACTCTGAAACTGGCACAGTACATCGCCAACCAGGACAGCAATTATTACTACGCCTTCGCCGGCGACTTCAATTTTTACGGAGCCGGCGAGGCGGGCTATAAGCTGCTGCTGGACAGCCTGGCGGTGGATCTGGAAGATCCCCTCGGTGCCCGGGGCGAGTGGAATAACGATTCCAGTTACAGCTACCTGCACACCCAGTCTACCCGCACGGCGCATTTGCCTGATCTTGGCGCCTGGGGCGGCCTGGACGACCGTTTTGACTTCATCCTGCTGTCCCACCATATGCTGCGCGACAGTGGTCCGCTGACCTATGTGACCGGCACCTACAATGCCTACGGCAACGACGGCAACCATTTCAACGGCGAGATCAACAGCGGCACCAACGGCGTGGTTTCGGCCGCCATCGCCGATGCCCTGTATTACGCTTCGGATCACTTGCCGGTGATGTTGGAATTGTCCTACCCCACGACTATGACGGTCGCGGACGGGGTCGCTCGGCCCGTGACCTATGCTTTACATCAAAACTATCCCAATCCTTTCAATCCCGGCACGATGATCCAATTCGACCTGCCGGTGGGCTCGGATACCCGCATCGCAGTGTACGACCTGCTGGGCCGGGAAGTGGTACGGCTCGCAGATGGTCGCCTGGAGCCGGGGTATCACCAGCTGCTGTGGAATGGACGGGATACCCGGGGACGCGCGGTGCCCACAGGTATGTACATCGTGTTGATGATGACCCCGGAGTTCGGGAAAAACATCAAGGTGCTGCTGTTAAGGTAGTATGATGCATGTCCCGCCAAAGGCGGGGCTGCTTTTGAAATAGTTAGTGGAGCCCATACTGGGATAACCCCCGAGGATACTTGGAACTCCCGTCTGAAGTGTCATGCCATGAATACATACGATGTACCAGGTAAGCCAAAGGCTTAAATTCCGAATGTTAGTCGTTATTAATATCGGAATCCGATGAATTATCCAATCTGGGAAGTTCCTGTCATTGGCGGTGGTCTGGTCATCGGCCTGATCGCCATCTTCCACGTGTTCATATCTCATTTTGCCGTCGGTGGCGGGCTTTACCTGGTCGTCACGGAAAGACGGGCCATCCAAACCGACGATAAAGTCCTTTACGCTTATCTGAAGACACATGCCCGCTTCTTTATTTTAGTTACCCTGGTGTTAGGTGCTATCAGCGGTGTTGGGATCTGGTTTGCCATATTACTGGTTAATCCGGAAGCCACCGAGCTGCTGATCCGAACCTTTGTCTGGGCCTGGGGCATCGAGTGGGTGTTTTTCCTGGTCGAAATTGTGGCAGCGTTGGTGTATTATTATACCTGGGACAGGTTGGATCCGAAACGGCATCAGGCCGTGGGCTGGGTCTACGCCGTCTCAGCCTGGATGAGCCTGGTCGTGATTAACGGGATTTTAACATTCATGCTTACACCCGGCCGTTGGTTGGAAACCGGCAATTTCTGGCACGCGTTTTTCAATCCCTCTTTCGCGCCATCGGTAATTATCCGTTCCGGCGTGGCTTTCTCGCTGGCCGGTCTTTTCGCCATTCTAACGGCCAGTTTCATCACCGATAAAAAGAACATGGCCCGCCTGGTGCGTTACTCCGCCAAATGGCTGTTACCGGCTCTGCTACTGATCCCCATAGGTGGAATCTGGTATATTAACAGCATCCCTGAAATGGCCCGTCATATTTATATGGGGGGTGCGCCGGCGGTCACTTTGTTTGCCGCCTTCGGTGTTATGATATCACTTTTCTTGTTTGCTTTCATTTACGCCCTGCCCTACCGCAATCCGGCCAGCCTTACTCCTCCCTTGGCAATACTTTTTATGTTTCTTGGTTTCAGCGTTACCGCTGTTACGGAATGGACCCGGGAAGCGATACGGAAACCATTTATAATATACGATTTCATGTATGCCAATAATTTTGTCAAGGCGGATATTCCGCGGTATGCCGAGTCGGGGATTTTGCCGGCCGCAAAGTGGACCAGCACCAGGGAAGCGAGGGAACCGGGTTACCAGCTCTTTAAAATCGAGTGCTCGAGTTGTCACACGACGTCCGGGTATAACGGCCTGAAGCAGCTCACTCACGGGTGGAGCGAAGACTATATGGAATATCAATTGAATCACCTTGATGAATTGAAAGTTTTCATGCCGCCATTCATGGGCAGCCAGGAAGAGCGTAAACTTCTGGCCCGATGGATTATTAAATTGCAGGAAGGGGACTCCTGACGTGAATGATCTGCCCATCCCTGATGTTTCTCGGATTGGATTGCCGGGCCCCGTCGGGCTTTTCGAAGCGCTACTGCTGGTCACCTTCGTTCTGCACCTGTTGCCAATGAACCTGGTGCTGGGTGGCAGTGCAATCAGTGCATTCCATTTATTCAGAGGCCGTGCTCACCGCCCGGAGCGCGATTTAGCCCTGGGCCTTGCTAAGACTCTGCCCATCGCCATGGCGCTGACCATCACCCTGGGGATCCCACCCCTGCTCTTTATTCAAGCGCTGCATGGCCAGCTGTTCTTTACCGCCGCCGTACTGACTGCCTGGCCCATGCTTGCTATTCTGGCCTGCCTGGTAGTGGGCTATTATGGTCTCTATCTGGTCGCCTTGAGGGGAAATACATGGGAGCGGTGGGCCCCCTGGGTTGCCCTGACGAGCGCCCTCATGTTCTTCCTGGTGGGGTCGGTATTTACCAGCATTATTACCCTTATGCAGAATCCTGGACGATACCAACAGGCCTATGACGCCGCGTTTCAGGGGCTGTATTTAAATATCTCCGATCCCACTATGATTCCCCGGCTGCTCCATATTTTCCTGGCAGCCCTGGCATTCACAGGCGTTTTTGTGGCCCTGCTTCGAAGCAGCGACAGGCATAAACGGCAGGTGGGATTGCGCTGGTTTATCGGGGCCACCTTACTTCAGATAGCGATAGGCTTATGGTTCTTTGATTCTCTGCCCGCAAATGTGGCGGATGCCATACTTGA
>SDBT01015392.1_pt1 | contig 12157 bp, 7 predicted proteins | sample 2277101 | NCBI WGS metagenome assembly SDBT01 (sample SAMN10404973, study PRJNA504765) | marine sediment metagenome | isolation source: marine sediment core GS10_PC15, 103 cmbsf | place: Arctic Ocean: Southern Knipovich Ridge | collected 2010
ATCGAGGCCATGGCTACGGGTTTGCCTGTACTCGCGGCGTCTACGGGGAGTATTCCCGAGGTCGTTAGCGAAGACACTGGTTTTCTCATTGATCCGAACGACCCGGACAATTTCTGCCGAACGGTTCAGGAACTGCTCCGGAATCCGGCGGCGTGGGAAAGCAAGATCAAACAGGCCCGCAAACTCGTCGAAACCAAGTTCCAGGCGGAAAAACTTATCCAGCGCAAAATAGAACTGCTTAGCTCAGTTCTCAACCTTTGAACCCGCTTATGTAGCCTGGTCTGCCTCAGGATTCAACACAACCAGGTTTTCCGCCGCAAGTTCGGTAAGTAGCTTAAGGGTGTCTCGCTCGCATTGCTCGCGCTCGACCTCGAATTCGGCCAGGACAGTATCAACAATTTCACTCACGGGGGTCGGCTGCTGGATAAGCTGCCAGATGCGCGTGCCCACCGGGTCGAGCCCGTAGTAGACGCTGTTCTTCAAATGCAGGATCACGCACTCGTCCTCGACCTCGGCATGCACCTGGTCCCGGCTGGCCCGGACAACGGTGCCAAAACTGATATCCTCGTTCATAAACCTGTGCCCATGAGTTAGCGTATTATAATCCTATTCCGAATCCTTGCCAAGGCCCAATGCCGGATTCATTTGCGCCGCTCCAAATCCGAAGATTTTTGCTGTTGGCGTTTGCATTGCGCGATCCCCCGGCTAAGCTTAGATACAGTACCATTCCGGCATAGCTCAGTTGGTAGAGCAGGTGGCTGTTAACCACCCTGTCGCAGGTTCGAGTCCTGCTGCCGGAGCCATTTCAACGCGGGGTCCCGAAAGGAAGTCATGGGGATTGACCAAACATTAATCAAGGAGATCATTCGGCGAATCCTGAGCGTGACGCGGCCCGAGCGCATTATCCTCTTCGGCTCGGCCGCTACCGGCGAAATGACCCGCGACAGCGACATTGACCTGCTTATACTCGAAGCATCACCGGACAACATGCGGCAGGAAAGAGCACGCATCAGGCGAACCCTCCGCGAACTCGATTATCCTTTTGATATCCTGATGATGTCCACCGAACGCTTCGAGGAGAGCAAGAACGTCATCGGCGGCCTCGCCTATCCGGTCAACAAATACGGCAAGGTGATCTATGAAGTCGCCTGACGAAGTTAAACGCGCCCCCGTCCAGCAATACCTAGCCAATCCGGCAGGCACAGACCTTATCCGAAAACCAGATAATCGGTAGTCAGAAGATCAAATGCCTACACTATATACATGGCATAGTGCCGACTTCGACATTACAGCCGATCAGGTTGACCGGTCCAAGAGCTCGTACTCCTCTTCCGTCGAGGGATACGAAGAAAAGATCTCGGCTTTGAGCAACCACTTCGGAACCGATCAACACGTCTTCTGCTTTGTCAGTCCTGAGCAACATGTCTACTACGAGACGGACAGAACCGTTGAGTGGATCGTTGAGGCACAAGACGAAGACCTCCTCGGATACGTCGACAACGGACGATGGGAGAGCTACTTGAATGGCGAGTGCTGCATGATTGCAGCACTTCGTACCGGCTTTACGGGCATCGAAGACTGGAGCGCTATTCTGAAATTGCCTGTGCCAAACAAGAGGCTGCGCCGTAAGCGCTCCTACAGATGGATTTCAATCAATAGGGCGGAAGTCCTGGATGATCAGGTCTTCTAACAATTAGGATGCAGACGGACGTTCCACACTGCAGCGTGGCAGACGGCTGATCCTTAACGTTAACCCTCAATTTCCACCCCCACGATGGCAGCTCGGTGTGACCTGCCTTCGCTGACGCTCCGGTGGGCACGCGTTTCGGACTTCTGGCGGGTAGGTGAACACGGGAGTCTTATTTGCCCGCTTTAGCGGGCACGGCGCGGAGCGCCCTTAGACCCCCGCTTCAGCGGGGGGCCAGATGGCCCACCCCTCTCCTGCGCCCGCCGGCCCCGCCACTCGATGACGAGTGGCGGGGCCGGCGGGGGATTGTTTTGGGCTGGCGTTACCACCGCCTGAAGGCGGTGTCTAAGGCCCTTCGCTTTCGCTCAGGGCGCGCCTGCTAAAGCAGGCCGACGGACAATTCAGCCGTACTTTAGCGCGAACAGGGCGTTGCCCTGGGCTGTATTATGTAACCCCGTCGGGGTAGGGGAACCCTCGGAAAGACCGCCCGAATCTGTCAAGACGCTCACCAGTCGCGATCTTTCGTCGCGCCCAGTTATTCGACTGGGCAGGCCCGGCAGTTGCGGCTTTGTCGTCTCAGGGAATGTGGTGGGATGCGGGATGGTTATTTCGGGGGAGGTGTGGCGGGGGCGGATGAGTATGGTTATAGTGTGGGGACGCTGCCACGAGAAGGGGGCCGGTCGTGAGTCTGGAACCGATTCGGATAACTGATATTGCCGATATTGACCTTGATTGCCACGCGGTGATCGAGGCCTCGGCGGGCACTGGCAAGACGTATTGCATCGAAAATCTGGTGGTGCGGCTGCTGTGCGAGAAGGAAATCCCGCTCGAGCAGATTCTTTTGGTGACCTTTACGGAGAAGGCTACGGGCGAGTTGCACGAGCGTATCCGCGCGAACATCCTGGCGGCGCTGGCCGCCGGGCGGGGCAAACCGGCGCTGCTGCAACAGGCGCTGGAAAACTTCGATACCGCCTGCATCCACACTATCCACGGGTTCTGCCAGCGGATGTTGCAGCAGTACGCGTTCGAGAACAGCGGCAGCTCCCTGCTCGAGGTGGTTGACGACGCGCCGTTGTACGAATCGCTGTTGCACAACCAGCAGCGGCGGGACTGGCCGCAGGTCTACGGCGCCGAACTCGGGCGAATGATTGCGCTGTCGAACTACCCGAACGCCCAGGGCGGCCGCAGTCGCTGGGAACAGACCGTGCTCGATCTGGCCCGGCGCTTCCGGCCCGAGGGCGGCGACCGGCTGTTGCCCGAACCAGCTCCCACCCCGAAACTCGAGCGGCTCGACCGCAAGTTGGCCAAGGGCCTGGACAAGGTGATCGCGCGCCTGGGCGAGCCGGCAGACCCGCTGCCCAAATCCAAGCTCTACTGGTGGTATAAAAAGCTGTTCCTGGCTGACTCGACCAAGAAGGACCGCTCGTTCAAAATCATTATGCCCCTGCTGGATTTCTTTGCCCGCCACCGCCAACAGGCCCGGCGCATGATGGATTTTATTGACCTTGCCGCCCGCTGTGCTAAATGCACCGGCTTTAGTGAACAGGGTTTCTCGGTTCTGCTGGACGGGTTGCAACTGGATGGGGACGATGCGCTTGACGATTATTATGACAATCTCAAGGATGCCGTGGCGCAGCTTGACGACATGACCCGGCGGCTGAACGTGAAGGCCTTAGCCAACCAGCTTGCCGTGAACACGATCCGGCGTTTGCAGGATGAGGTGCGCGAACACAAGGAAGAACACGGCCTGATCAGTTTCGACGACATGCTGCGGCTGCTGGCCCAGGCGCTGGACCCGGCGCATAACGACCGGGCGGAACAACTCGTTGCCCAACTCCGGCGTCGCTTCCGCTACGCGCTGGTAGACGAGTTTCAGGATACCGACCCGGTCCAGTGGCAGATTTTCCGCCGCATTTTCCTCGAGAGCCCGGAGCAGCGGCTTTTGGTGATTGGCGACCCGAAGCAGGCGATCTACGGTTTCCGCGGCGCGGATTTGCAGACCTATCTGTCGGCAACCGAAACCATGCTTGCGCGCCACGGCGCCAGGCTCTATTCGCTGCCGGTGAACTGGCGCTCCACACCCAGTCTCATCAACGCTTTGAACCAGCTCTGCGGCGCCCGGGACTGGTTCCACTCCGAAGGCCGCATTCGCTTTGAACCGGTTGTCCCGCCGCCGGATAACGAGCGCCAAGCCCGCATCTTCGAGGATCAAAGCGAACGGGCGGCGCTGACCGTGGTTGACTTGAACAAGGACAGCCGCAACCTGACGATTGCCCGGCGCTGGATGGCGTCTTTCATTGCCGACGAGATCAGCCGGCTGCTGGGCGACCGGAGCCTGGTCATCAACGCTAACGGCAGGGCGCGGCAGCTCGTGGCCAGCGACATTTGCATCCTGGTGCGTAAGACTGGCGAGACCGATTACCTCGAGGAATTTCTCACTCGCAACGAGATTCCGTACTCGTTTTACAAGCAGGGCGGGCTTTACCAGTCCGATGAGGCGCGGCAGCTTTATTACCTGTTTCAGGCCATCGCCGCGCCGGGTAACGCCGCGGCGGTGAAGAAGGCCTTGCTGACCCAGTTTTTCAACGTGCCGGCCCCGGCGCTCGAGCACTACGCGGAGCTGCCCCCGCAGTATCCGGCGAAAAAGCTGCTGCAAACTTGGAATGAATATGCCGAGGCGCGCCGCTGGGCGCCGCTGGTTCAGTCGATTCTGGAAGATACAGGTATTCTGTTCCGGGAAAACGTGGTTAGCGGGGGCGACCGGCGGCTGACCAACTATCGGCATATCCTCCACGACCTCGAACAGGCTGCGCAACTTCAAAACCTGGACTTTAGCGAATTGCTGGACGTTCTGAGGAACTACCGGCAGGAAGTGGCGGAACTGCCCGATGAACTCAACCTGCACCAGATAGACTCGGATCGCGCCAAGGTGCAGATTATGACCATCCACACCAGCAAGGGCCTCGAGTTTCCCATCCTCTTCCTGGCCGGCGGCTTTACCCACGGCCCGGAGAACGAATTCTGGTGTTACCACGACGATGAGGGCCGCCGGGTTTACGACCTGGGTAAAAGCCCCGAAGCAGCGCCGGACTATCAGCGCGAAATGGCCGAGGAGGACCGGCGGCTCTACTACGTGGCGCTGACCCGGACAATCTACAAGCTCTATGTCCCGCGCTTCCGGCCGAGAACCGACCGAGGCTGGTCCGGCCCGGTGCCGAGCTTTATTTACGATTCGCTGGAGACCGCCTTTGAAGGCGACGACAACGCTGATGTCCGGCACATCAACGAGCATGGCCATGACCTGACTCAGGGTCGTCCCTGGCTGCCGGTGATAGACCAGGAATTGCCCGCGGCCGAAGCGGCTGTGCGCCTGCCGCCGCCGTCCTTGCCGGAACCGCTGCTGCCACCCGGGGATTTCTCCTTTGCCCGGCGGCTGCGCCTGGTCGGCTCTTTCAGCGCGTTTGCCCATCAGTCCAGCCGGCACAAGAGTACCTTGACCCTGTTGGATAAGCTGAACAGCTTTGCCGATGAGGCCAGCCTGCGAGACGACGAGAGCCTGGAGCTCGACGACCTGACTCCCCAGGCTGGCGAAGACCGCGAACCGGACCTGCCGCACGGTAATCTGACCGGCTCATTGCTCCATGAAATCCTCGAGAAAATCTCCTTTGCCGAGGTGGCCGCGGCAACCGGGCCTGAAGACCTGCTCGAAAGCGGCTGCCCTGCCGCAACGTTGATTGACGAATTGCTGACCCGGTATCAGCTCACGCCGCCAACGCCGCCGACTGATTCCCTCGGTCGGTTCGCGACGGCCTGGCGCGGCGCGGTGGCCCGGCTGGTCTTCAACGCCTTGACCACCCCGCTCGAGGGCGGGCTGCGGCTGGCGGAACTGCCGGCGTCCGACCGCATCCACGAACTCGAGTTTTTCTACCCGGCCCTGGCCGGGCCGCGGATTTCAGAGTTAAGCGTCAGAGAAGGCTTCCTGACCGGTTTTATTGACCTGATTTTCCGGTTCGCCGGGCGCTACTATATCCTCGATTGGAAGAGCAATTATCTCGAAGGCGGCTACGCCCCGGAACAGCTCGCCACAAGCATGGACGAGGCAGGCTACCGCTTGCAGTACAAGGTCTACACGATTGCCGTGTTGAACTGGCTGCAACAAAGGGAGCCGGATTTTGATTTCGACCGGCAGTTCGGCGGGATTTATTACCTGTATATGCGCGGTATGAGCGGCGCGGACATGGTCAGCGGGGTATTCTTTCACCGGCCAAAGGATACCGGGGAAATCGCCGCCTACCGGCAAGAATTGGCGGCCCTGTTCCGAGTCGAGGAAAGGGTGGCAAGATGAACCTGGCGCCGGACCTTGCCATGTTGACCGAGTTGGGCCTGGGCGGCGGGCAAGAACTGACCCGGCTTTACGGGCAGGCGGTCGAGCGGGCGGAACTGAGCGCCGTGGATTTTCTGACCCTGCGCGACCTGCTCGAACTCAGTGGCTGCGCCGACCTGGAATTGCAGGCGTTGTTGTTGCTGATGTTCATGGAGCTGAACGACGGCAGCCTTTGCCTGCGCTTGACCGAGCAGAACCTCGAACAGAAACTCCGGCGGTTGACCGGCGACCGGCAGCCGGAGTTGGCCAAGAAGATCTGTGCGGGGCTGGCCGGCGACGCCTGGGCCGCGCTGATTTCAGCCGAGGATGAGGCCTACGTCCCGCTCATCCGCAAGCACCTTGGCCGCGACCACTTCCTTTACTTCCAGAAGACCTGGGTCCATGCGAAGGCGTTGCGCGAGCAGCTACAGCGCCGCCTGGACGCAGCCGTGGACTGCCCCGGAGAAATGAGTGACCTGGCAAGCATCCTCGCGGAAGTGTTAAGCTCGCAACCAGCCGGGCCGGACGGTGAAATGCAGGAACTTAATCGGGAACAGCAATTAGCCTTGTGCCTGGCGCTCCTGCGGCGTTTCGTCATCATTTCCGGCGGGCCAGGCACGGGCAAGACCTCGATCGTGTTCGCCCTGCTACGCTGCCTGGTCCGAACGGGCCTGGCGGCCGGGGATATCCGGCTGGCAGCGCCGACGGGGCGGGCGGCCCAACGGATGAGCGAGTCGGTGCAGGCAGCGCTCGAGGCGCTGCCCGGCGTGGCGGCCGCGCCGGACGTAGAACTGTTGCAGATCAAAGGCCACACGGTGCACCGGCTCCTGCGCTACAATCCGCGGACCAACGGCTTCATCTATAATGAGCATCATCTGCTGCCGGTGAAGACGGTTATCATTGACGAGGTTTCGATGGTGAACGTCGAGCTGATGGCCAGTCTACTCAGCGCCTTGCCGGAAGATGCTCAGGTGATTTTCCTCGGCGACAAGGATCAGCTTCCACCGGTCGAGGCCGGGGCGGTGCTGGCCAGCCTGGTGCCCAGCCAGTACCCGGAATCGTTCAGCGCCAAACTGCGGGCAAAGATCGCCAAGCTCTTGCCAACGCTCGAGTTGCCTGCCCCGGTGGCCTCCGGCCATGCTTTGACCGACCGGATCGTTATTCTCCCCAAAAGTTTCCGCAGTGATAAGCAGATCATCCGTGTCGCCAAACGGATAAACGAGCAGCAGACCGGCGCGGTCAACGACTTTCAGCAATTGCCGGGGACGGGGAAAGACCTGGAATTGCCCGCCCCGACGTGCCGGGGCGCCTTCCTGGCCGAGATTTCGCTGGACCGGCCCGGGCCGCTGCATCAGGTTCTTGACCGCTGGGCAATGGACCAATATCTCACCGCGCATAACGGGCGTTCATACATGGAGTTGATCAAAGACTGCCAAGGCCTGGACTTGAGCGCGCTACCGGAACTGCCGCCGCCGGGGCTCGAGTTGCTGCAGGCGGTTTTTCGCTATCTTGGCCAGGCGCAAATCCTCACCTTTCTCCGCGAAGGCCCGTTCGGCGCGGCGGGGATCAACCGCTATCTGGACCGGCAACTGCGCCGGGTGCTCGATCCCGGTTCGCGCGGCACGCTCTTTGCCGGCGGACCGGTAATGATTCAGCGCAATGATTATGGCAAGGAACTGTTCAACGGCGACTTGGGAGTGACACTCAGGGACCGCAGCGGGGCCTATCGCGCGGTGTTCGCCCGGGCGGGCAACTACCTTGGTTATGCCGTTGACAGCCTGCCGCCCTGCAGCCAGGCCTTCGCGATCACCGTGCACAAGAGCCAGGGCTCGGAATACGACCGGGTACTGCTGGTGCTCCCCGACAGCGAGACCCACCGGCTCTTGAGCAAAGAAATCGTCTATACGGGATTAACCCGGGCGAAACAACTGGCGGTGGTCTGCGGCGCGAAAGCCATCCTCGCCGCAGCTATCCGCCGGCATCTGGAGCGTGAGACCGGCCTGAGCCTCTGGGAAGAAAAAGACGTGGATCCTGACCGCCCGGCGGGACCCAGTTCGGTGGCTGGAGAATTACCCCTGTTCGACGCTTGACCACACCCGCTCGCAAGTTCTCCCTCGACCAGCCAGCCGTTATTTGGTGGCCGCGCACGAAGTCCAAACAAGTGAGGTTTTCTGGGGCTTGTCCGCAAATTCAGCTACTTCGGCGGCAACGTCCGCGAAGCGGACCGTATCAACGTAGCCCAGCACTTCAGTGCTGGGTCTTTGGGCACAAAGCAAATCAGTCCCGTAGGGACGGCTGATTGCTCCAAACGGCCCCGGCATGAAAAAGTACCGGGGAGATTCAGTCGTCCTTACAGGACTGTTTTTTCTGGCCTCTCTAAACCCAGCACTGAAGTGCTGGGCTACGTTCGGGCGGTCCCTCCGGGACGCTTTTCGGAAAGCTGCAGGCTAAAAGCCTGCGCTACTTCGGAACGGAAAGCTGCAGGAGAATGTCTGCCCACCGTTTTTTTAACTCAAAAGTACGCAATTGTCTGAAGACCACAAAACAATGGGGATGAGTGGACGTTATGCACGCCGCAAAACCGGTAGACTTTTCCCTTTGCCTCGATGCCGTTTATCTGAGGGCGTCGTTGAGGGTTGAGCAAGGCAGTTGAAAGGCCGCGGCCACATTGGGGTAGCTAATCTTGCCGAACACGATATTGGCGCCTTTGCCAATCGCCGGGTTTTCCAGAATTGCCTGCTTGTAACCTTTATCGGCGATCTCGACGGCATAGGGCAGGGTCGCGTTTGTGAGAGCGATGGTTGAGGTGACAGGCATGGCGCCGGGCATGTTGGCGACGCAATAATGAAGGATGCCATCCACCTCATAAACAGGGTCCTGATGGGTCGTTGGCCGCGAGGTCTCAACTGAGCCGCCCTGGTCAATCGCCACGTCCACGATCACCGCGCCTTTCTTCATCAGTTTCAGATGTTCGCGGGTAATCAACCGGGGCGCTTTGCCGCCGTGCACCAGGACCCCGCTGATGACCGCGTCCGCCTTACCAAGCAAGCTTCGGATATTATGCGGGTCGGACATCATGGTGACGACGTTCGCCGGCATCACGTCGCTCAGGTAGCGCAGCCGTTCGAGGTCGATGTCCAGAATATAGACCCGGGCCCCGAGCCCGGCCGCCATGCGGGCGGCATTGGCGCCGACCGCGCCGCCGCCCAACACCAGCACGGTCGCGGGTTCGACCCCCGGCACCCCGCCCAGTAGCACCCCGCGCCCGCCAGCCTCACGCTCGAGGTATTTGGCGGCCTGGTTCACGGCCATGCGTCCGGCGACTTCGCTCATTGGTATCAGCAGGGGCAACCGGCCGTCTTCGGTTTCGATGGTTTCATAGGCTATGGCCAGGCAACCCGAGTTCATCATCGCGCGGGTCAATTCTTCTGACGCGGCGAAATGGAAGTAGGTAAAGACAACCTGTCCCGCGCGGATAAGGGGGTATTCTTCAGGCAGGGGCTCCTTAACCTTCATGATCATATCCGCGCGCTCATAGACCTCAGGCCCTGACTCAGCAATTTCTGCCCCCGCCTCCTGATAAGCGGCGTTATCGAAGCCGCTGGCTTGCCCGGCATTATTTTCGACCAGCACCCGATGCCCATGCTGGACCAGGGCCTCCGCGCCGGCCGGCACCAGCGAGACGCGATCTTCGTTAAGCTTTATTTCCTTCAAAATGCCGATAATCATTTCCACACCTTTCCGTCTCTAGGTTAAGCTGTTTTTCGGGATTTGCGCCAGTCAAACACAAAAAGCGCCAAGAGCAGCAACCCGCCAATGATGGCCAGGACATAGCCGCGATAAAGCGGGGTCGGGCAATAACTCATGCTGACAAGCTGGTCGCCGGGCTTGACGATAATGCCGCGCAGGCTCTCACCGTACAGGGGGATAATCTGGCGTTTCTCACCGTCCACCCAGGCCCGCCAGTGCGGCCACCAGCGGTCGGAGATAATCAGCAGCCGCGGGTGCTTGACCTGGACTTTAATCTTCAGCCTGCGGTAACCGTCCTCAATGAATTCCACGCTTTCTTCAGGCTCAATCGGCGGCCCGGCCAGTTCCTCGGCGGCGCCGGGCAGGCAGAGCGCAGTCGTCCGCAGATTAAAATTTGCCACGTCTGCCAGCGGCTTCTCGGAATGCTTCAACTCAGGCGCCAGGCGGATGCGGGGCAGGGGATTGGGCACCTCGATGAGCACCGGCTCAGCTTCTCGTGGCGACGTTTTGCTTTCCTCGAAGTAGCCGAACTCGATCGAGGCCAGGTAGAGATACTCCTTCTTCATCCCTTTGCCGTAGTAGATCAGCTCTTCGCGGGGTTCGATGCCGAGGTAACCGTTGGCCAGGTAGAACCCGTCCCAAACCGGGTCGTTGTTGCCGGCATAGCGGCGGAATCGGTGGTCTTGCTCGCGCATGGCCTGGCGGGCAATGCGCACATCATCGAAGTTGCGGCGGTGCATCATGTTCAGCAGCGGCATCGAATATAGCTCGAGGTCAAGGAGGCAGCAAACGCAAAACACCGCCAATAGCAGCGGCGACCGGAAATAGAGGCAGGCCAGGAATAAGCCCAGCAACAGCAACGCCGCCGCCGGCCCGAAGATGATCAGCCAGAAAGAATTTACCGCCAACCCCCGGCCCAGCCACGGTATATTCATCTCAGGCCCGCACAGGTACACGATGGTGGTCACGGCAATAGTCAGCAAGACAGGCGCCGCCAAGGCCAGGTTGCCCCAGCGTTTGAAGTGGAATTCGCTGGATTCGTCCGCAATCAGGCGGTCGAGTACAAAAGCCGCCAGCACGGCCAGCAAGGCCGCGGCCAGGGCAACATAACGCACCGGGCAGCGGAATTTCGAGACCAGCGGCAGCAGCCATTGCAGATAGATCACGCCGCCATACTTTCCCAGGGCCAGCAGGATGAACGCCAGCAGCGCTCCCCCGATGATCGCTACCCCAGGCAGGTTCTTTCGCGTCAGCAATGGCTTGCGGAACAGAATCAGCCCCCAGATGATCAGCGAAAGGCAGCCCAGGCCAAAGTAGGTCACGAACTCGGGCGACATAATGTAATTCCGCACGCCGCCCTCGACTACCCAGCCGGCGACAAAGCGTTCCTGGAAAAGTTGCGGGGAAACACTCACCAGCAGGCTGGCCGGATGCAGGGAATAATTCACAAAATCGTTGCGGCTGACCGTACTGCGAGTCGAGCGGGCCAGGTAATCGGCCGTGGGCAGAATCTGGATCATGCCGATGAGCAGCGCGGCCAGCAGGCCGAGGCCGGCAAAGCCGAGCCGCTTGCGAAAATCCAGCGGTACCTCCTGTGAGTTCTTACCTTCACACTCACATACTCTCGTACCCCCATACTTCCCCATGGTCCAGCCCAGGTAAAGCATCAGGATGCCGACGGCAATGGCGTTCATCCAGACCATCTGCGGGTGGCCCAGGAGAATCATCGAGGCGAAACACAAGGCCAGACCCCCCGCCCAGCGGGCCGGATGGCCGCCGCGGAAGGCTCGTTCCACGCACAGCAGTGCCCACGGCAGGTGCGCATAGACCCACAGCAGGTTCACGTGCAGAAAGTGCAAATGAAAGAAAACCGAAAAGCCGAACAAGGCCGCGCCGAACATGCACGCCAGCCAGTCGAAGCGGAAACTCCGGCGTAAGAACAGCAGCATGCCCAGAAAGGCGAATGGGATATACAACGCCATTTCGAGGCCCGCGGCCATCTCGACCGGGAGCAGCTTATAAGCAATTATATGAGCGGGGTGGAAGACGCCGGTCTGGCCTTCGGCGTGGTGGGGATAGCCGCGGCTCAAGAACGGGTTCCACAAGCCGAGTTCGCCACGTTCCAGCGCCAGCGAGTAGAAGCAGCGCCAGGGGACAAACTGCGCCTTGATGTCCAGATGGCTGTAAAATTCGCCTTTATTGATGAACGCCCAGTAAATATTGAGGTACAGTGCCAGGCAGACCAGCGCCAGAAGCACCCGGGCGAACACGTGTTGCTCGTCTTTCATCATGCTGAAAACTCCGGCAAATCTTGAACCGTCCGGGGAAACCCGTATAATGTAAGCGGCACGCCGAAA
>SDBT01015393.1_pt1 | contig 12157 bp, 11 predicted proteins | sample 2277101 | NCBI WGS metagenome assembly SDBT01 (sample SAMN10404973, study PRJNA504765) | marine sediment metagenome | isolation source: marine sediment core GS10_PC15, 103 cmbsf | place: Arctic Ocean: Southern Knipovich Ridge | collected 2010
GAGCATGTGCTTCCACACGCCGCCAAGAACGTACGACAGGTCGGTACGCGAGCCCTTCGCTCGGGTGTTACTGACTTGCGTTGAACGGATAATCGGGTATCCGTTCAGGCTCGTCGGCATTCCGCGAGTGATGTCTTCACGATTGACCGCCCACAAGAACGGTCCAGAAAAGTCACCAGCAGTATGGGATTCCGCACGACGGTTGAGGATGTTCTGCCACATCTTGCCTCGCATGATCCACGCAAAGCCTCGACCATCAATATCATGGTCGAGGTCTTCAATCTCTGCCTTCAACCCCGAGGCATCACCCGGCTCCAACGTGTCACCATCAGTGGCAGTTGTGCCAGCGATCTTGACGTTCACAGCGCCAGCACCACTCACACGGTTTGAGATGCCCAACGGCTCGTTTGTTCCGCCAACGCCATACAATCCCGCAGCATCAACAAGCAACGCAAGCACACGCGTCAAATCCATTCGCAGGAAGGATTCGGTATCCCGTGTTGCAAACCGGAACATCTCATTTGGAATGACAACCATTGCGGCACACTTGCGAGCACGCAACGCTACCCGACCAGTTGTCGGCTCACTCGTGGTAATAGTTGCACCCTCGCCGAGCCAAGCTCCTGTTGCACCGCCCGTTTGCGATCCAATCACCATCGTGCCGTTAGGTGACAAGGTGACTTCACGAGCACCAATCCGAGAAAACACTTCTTGGGCTCGCACAAGGTCGATCAACTCACCACTGATTTCGGGATCGGTGAAAATTCCCATTCCCGTATCATCAAAAATCGACAATGCTTGCTGTGCCCAACCCCGCATAGCACCATGCATTTGCTGTTTCACAGCACGCATTCGCTGTAAAGACATTGGCGCCTGCATTAACTCTACAAACTGTTCTTGCGGAATTGCATCGTTGCCTTTGGTCTCGACGTTATCCACGTCGGTCGGCAGCAAGCCAGAACCAAACGGAACAAGATAAGACGCCCCATTGTGGGGAGCAAATTGCCGTTCAAGATAGTAGAGTTTTAATTGGCGATCAATTGACAACTCAACCTTGGCATCCTCGTCCTGCATTGGAGACTTGGGATGCTTTGCACAAAACAACCTGACCAGCGAATACGGACGGCTGGTCAACACATCCTCACCACGACGGGCTTGGTGACGCCTTGATCGAGTCTGCCCATCATCGTGGAACAAATGCCCGATGTCTTCACGGGGGCCGGACAACTTGCCCACACGCTCATCAATTATACCACTAACCTCTTTCGTCAATTCATCCTTGAGTCCATCGAAGCGCTCATTGATTGAATCAACAACAGGCTGCAATGCTTTTTTCAAAGGATCGGAATCTTGAGACTGATTAACAACGGGAGTCGGATCAACAGCGTTGTTGTTTTCAGGAGTTTCCGTTTCTTTTTTTTCTTTATCTGCCATCGTCTTACATTCTCCTTAAAGTAGATTGTTTAGTTGTATTTCAATGCAGTCACCAAAATACGTCAACATCAATCAGTTATTTGGCCTGCCAAGTTTGCAGTCCTCTCATCAACAACCTGTGCTACTGAATGCACAAGCTCATCATGTTTAGACTTAAACAAGTCAACAATCATGTCAGAAGCCCTGCGTGCTTCCTCATCTGATAGAACTGCATCTTGTTCGTTTTCTTTTTGTAATCCACCAGCAATAAATTGACCCACCTGAGTAAAATCAATCACAGGTTCTTCCACTTGTGTTTCTACAATTGGTCCGATGAATTGATTGCCACGATACGTACCACCATCAAGTTGGACGCTGTCGATCAACTCACGTTGTGCTTCGAGTTTGTCGAGTGCTGTCAACAAACATTTGGCAACGGATTCCTCATTTTCATCTGCGTCTTCAATAGCAACGTAGCACAACTCTCGTAAATGAGCACCGCTATAGCCACTTGTTTTCTTAACGACTTTGGTAATCGTTTTGCCGTCAACGTCTTGATCAATACGACCGCCCAACCAGCGATGCAACATCTGCAATCGGATCACATCATCAGGCAGATCGAATTGGAGAATTTCATCGAACCGACCGGGACGGTCAATCAACGCTGGTGGCAAACGTTCGGGATAGTTCGTCGTAAAGATCGTAGCAATGCCTGACGTTCGAGCAATGCCATCCATCTCTGTCTTGATCAGATCAATTGCCCGCTCATGAAGGAAGTTATCGATGTCCTCAACGAACAAGATCGATGGGGCGAGTGTTTTGGCCAAGTCGAAACCATACTCCAATCCACCCGATACTCCATAGGCAAACAAGTCACGTGCAGAAATCCAGATGAACGTAGCCTTCGCTTGATTCATCATGCGACGACCGCTGAGCGTTTTTCCAGTATTGTGATGAAACGTTCCGCACGCCCAATAATTCTCATATCCAGGAACATGAAAATCAAAGTACGGATGTTCGCCAACAAATTGCGCCTCGACAATCTGATCCATTTGTATATAATCAGGGGCACCCATTACACAATCCGGAGAATCGAATGCCTTATCACTGGGACGACAACAAACGTCAGGAAGCAAAGCGATTGTATGTTGATGAGAACTTATCTCTGGCAGAAGTTGCTCGGAGACTTCACTCGAACAAACGCCATGTCCGAAGGAATCTAATAAAGTTAGGCATTCAGATAAAGACCCAATCGGAAGCCCAGACTGGTCCGAATAACGGGTATTGGAAAGGCGGGGTAATGGTAAGCGGCAGTTATCGTTATCTACTACGTCCTGATCATCCACACACAACGTCGCATGGCTACGTTGCAGAGCATCGGTTAATCGTAGAAGAGGTGCTCGGTCGATACTTGCTCCCAACTGAAGTGGTCCATCACAAGGATAAAGATCGTCTGAATAACGATCCCGATAACTTGCAAGTCTTTTCAACAAACTCGGAGCATCTAAAACACGAGTTGATGGGATGTGTCCCAAAATGGACGAAGGCCGGGAAGCAACGAATCCTTGATGCCGTAAGACGTCCAAGGAAATTGACGGCAACACAACGGCAGAATCGCCGCAAGCTATCCCGCGAACAAGCTGCCCGGCGGAAACGAAACAATCAGGGTCAATTCGACGCTGGTCCGATCCAACCCAAAACTGATGACCTTCGGTAACTGTTATTGATCGCCCTGATTGAAACGTCAATTTTACCATTTCTGATGGTTCGTATTTCCACGGCTTGCCAGCAATCGCGACAACTGGCTTGTTGTTGTTGTCCATCGCGACAACGTGAAATGGAACATTTGCCTTCTGCCTATCTCCAACAGTTGCTGTAGTTCCATCAACTGGATCATAAATTGGAGTATCTGCATGCAAGCATCCTGGAGGACCCATCATAATCATGCCGCGGTTCCTCATCGCAGCGCCTTTGTCGTTCAACTTTTGCACAAGCTTGACCACGGGCTCTTTATTTTCCTTCGCCAAGAAAACATCATCGAAGCCCTCGCTGTCCCGCTCAAGGAACTTGCCAGACAAACTGAATGCCTCGCCTTTGAGGAAGTTATTTTCCTCAACCCATTCCCAAGCCTCGGAAAGGATGCGTTCAGCTAATTCCTGTTTGTCGTGTGCTGTGTAAATCTCAACATACATTCCTGACCACGTTCGCCGCAGTTTGCAGACAACGCGATCCTTGTGAAGTTCCTTGTGCCGCAAGAACTGCAAACCGTCAGTCAGGAAATCGTCCGACGTTTTCGAGTTGAGTTGTACATTCTCATACTCGGGCGGGCATTCGCGAGCGTGCTCTGCCTCACCATAAATGTTACGGACGTCCGTCTCATAGAAGTCCGCAACCGCGTGTCGAAGCCCTGTCAGGAACGACCCCATATACAAACGCGGCGAGTGCGTTGTCAAGTTGTGAAGTTCCTTAACCTCACAACTCAAATACCGGCTAACCCAATCATATTCAAGCGCGGCGGGCGGCACGTGCTCAAGTGTTGGATCGAAGTGTTGGTTGGCAAAGCCAACCAACGAATTGCTACGGAACTTCCCCTGCACGCCACCGAGAAAAGTAAAAGTCTTTTCATCAGTATCACCGACCAGAATACCCTCAACGATAGGCAGGGCCCCTGACCCAGTCAATTGTGCCACAGTCGCCTCGTGCTTTTTACCTCGTTCGAGCAACTCCTCTTCCTTAAGTGTCAACGCATCAACAGACTGTAAGAATTTCAATTGTGGACCCACTTGATCCATTCCTTCCATCAATCGATTAGCAGCAGTTTGAAGTGGTGACCATCCAACTCCTTGGACTTCGTTCGGTCCGCCAATCGATTGACACACCATTGCAAACTGCGGCGTTAGCTTCTCACCGTGGATGTGTCCGCGACTTAACGCTTGACGAAATGCACCTTGATCCGCACCTGTTGATACAATCGACCACTCAAGCAATAACGACTGGATAAAATCGAGCCCGACTGGCGGGGGCCAAATTTGTTCGATCCCATCACCGCTGTCTTCGTCAATTGATTGCTTGACATTGAATGAGGATGCGAGCATGGGAATAAATCCAATGCTCGCCATCCGCAATGTCTTCTCCGCAACAAGTGCAAAAATCAAGGCGGCATCAGGCAACACTTGCGAGAATTTAACCTCGGCAATTGCTTGCTTTGAATTACGTTTGATTGAATGTGTTCCTTTTTTCGTTTCACTCACACCCAAAGGGATATTACCCAGGAACGATTCCCCATGCTCGAATAATACATTCGGAGCACCCTGGTGAACGTCAAGTACCAATCCACGTCCCTGCTTGTTAGGAGTGATCTGAACTTTATTGTTATGAAGATTCGGCGATGCTTGGCGAGTCACAATAATAAACTTGGCTGCCATACGTTCTTCGCTGACAGCCTGAACCACAGCGGCCTCGTTCGTCAATCCAACATAATTCGACCGACGAATCAAATGTGGTTGATGTCGTCGAATCGCTTGCAGAATATCAGATTGTGATTGGAGAATTTTGGGTGCCGTGTCCATGTTATCATTCCTCGCAAGTGCGAAAGGGGAATTGTTTAGCTATCTCTTTGCTGCCTTTTTCTTCGTTGATTTCTTAGTTGTTGTTGACTTGGGTGATTCATCGTCAATGTCATCCCAATCATCTTCCTCATCTTCTAAGCCTGCATTTTCCTGATTGTCCTTGTCGTCAGTTGGTGTGTCATCGTTGTCCTTTTCTCTCTTCGGTTTATCCTTTAACAACGCATTCGGGTCAGCAGGCAATGGCTCCATCGATTCTTCAACTGGCTCCGCTACCCAATGATCCCTAATAAAATCAGCACGCTTAGGTGCAACCAATCGAATGACGGACAACAATTTAATGGTAATGTGTTTTTCATCAAGGTGTTCATTTTTCGCGTGTGTCGCTACCAACACGTCTCGGATCGCTTTGTGTACTTTCTTGTTTTCAGGTGACTCATCAATGTCAGGCAGAATAACAATACGATCACTTACTTTCGTGAAGGTTGTTCGCTTGTCAGAACTGTTGTCAACAATTCTTGCGGCGGAAATACTGTAGCGGACGCGGTATCTCATTCTATTCTCCTACGGTCAAAGATCTTACAAGGATCCACCAAAATCGATCAAGACGAATTCATCAAGTCAGACTATCCCACAATCGATTTGCACTACTCTGAGACAGCACATTCTCTAGTGAAGCAATGCTTGCACACCGGCAATTGCTACATAAAACCCCATCTGCTATAATTAAACCACTCATTGTCTGGAGATCATAGACATGCCCACAAAAATCAAATTTCCGAACGTCAACAACATCGTCGAAAATTACTTGCTCGGCACATCTATTAACCAACTCGCAAGCAACATCGGACACGACCGGAATGTTGTGTACCGAATACTCAGAGAAAACAACATCAAGCTTCGCACCGCTTCCGAACAAGAGCGAATCAAGTGGAGCATGGTGAAGTCGGACCGCAAGCTCGTCGAGCGACAATGCTCTGCTGCTTGGGCAGCAACTCTCGGCAGCAAGAAGAGCATTGCTACCAAAACAAAAATGGCCATTTCCATGTCCCGGTGCAAATATAGAATATTCCTTTACGAAGATGGCATCGCTAAAATGTTGCGAAAGCGCGGATTCCCTTGCACGCAACAACTCCCAATCGGGCCGTACAATCTCGACGTCGCCATAAATGAATTGCCCATCACCATAGAAGTCATGGGATGTGCTCCGGCGACGTTCAAGAAAACCAAACAACGCAAACGAACGAAATACCTGCTCAACAAAGGATGGCTCGTCATAATTATTCGATTCAAATCCGGTGGATATATCAAGAGAAAAAACCCCATCAAACGAACCGTTGTCTTGCCTTATGTAACAAACGAGCTTTTGCCTTTGCTCAATCAAGCCCGCAGGGACAAAACCCTGTTCGGTAAGTATCGGATGATTATTGGTGACCCGAAGTACCTTCCCACAACGGGTTACGATCTCCACGGCTTGCCCATTATAAAATGAACGGGATGCCACTTCAACGCTGCCATCGATTCTTGTGCCTGGTAAAAAGCACTGAATTACATTTCCAGCCGATGCACCCATACTTGAATCTAACGGCACGGGCAATAGTTCACCCGACACGCGAAACGGGGCCGCGTTGGCAACAACTTGACCATCTGGTTTTAAGTGATCAAAAGGCGAGGTAGGGTCAGCTCCCCTATTTTTATTGTCGATGGTGGAAATCCATTCCTTGGAGGGTATGTCTAATTCCGTCCGTTGAAACTGCGATCCCTTATTTGACGCAAGTCCAATTTCAGTTCGTGCAATTGCCATCGGTTGGATGTTCCTAATGTTTCGCAGCAACTTAATCAATCGACGTTCAAGCACTCGAAACGTATCACCATTTTCCATCGCTTTCAGTATTTCACGTTCCAACTTTCTGCGTATTGTCCGGCCGACTTTGTTCCATACTGCTACGCTCCGCTCCCGCAAAAACTCCGAAATCTTCCGACGCATGGCGGGTGTGAGTTCAACATCGATTCCCGGCGGTAACTTGATGTCAGGCGGATCAGGTGGAGACGTTGGCCCACTGACTTGTCGAATTGTTTGATCTTCCTTGGGACGAATCGACTTGACAAAGTCATCTTCAAATTGTGCTCCGGTGAATAAACTTCGACTGAGGTGTGGGAGTATTGTTTGGCTAAACCGATCGGCGAATGTTGCTGGGCGGAAGATTTCTTCCACCGAAGGTATTTGACCAACAGCTTTGATCTCCTTGACTACAGCCCGTTCAAGCACACTGTAGAATCGTCGCAACTCACGGATCATGGATACTTCACGTTGTCCCCGCAATTGCATAAGCTGACGGCCGACGCGTCGACGCAACCGGAATTCTTTATCCTTCGCTTGTGTAATGACAATGCCAACCACGTTACTCATCACCATTATTGACTGGTGAGGCAAGAATTACACTGAGTGGTAATGCGCCCATCACAAACCATTTTCTTCGAGCTTCATTCATCGCCTGATCTAATTCAGCTTGTCGAAGCAAATCGTACGCAGAACCCTGTTTTGGCTCAGTCACGCCTCCACAAGGACGCAAACTCAACGACTGATTCAATCCGCGAACTGTCATGATGTCAAAACCTTTCCATTGCCATTACTGTTTGCTTGCAAATCACCAAACGACTTGCCATCATTATACTCTTGATAGATTTCCATCGCCGCTGCAAAACGTTGATCTTGATCGGCATCATCATCGAATTGTAAATTCTCACCAAGAGGGATGAGACCAGCAGGAATGTATCCACTGTCGTATGTTTCATCCTCGAATTTTTCAAACCCGAATTCAGCAAACAACATGCGTGCTTCGTTTGGCGTCAACCCTCCCACTGACCACAAGAACTTCGCTTCCGACAGCATTTGTTCTCGATTCTCCGGGGCAGTATCAGCAAACCAAATACGGATTCGAGGATCGTACAGCGGCGCTAACTTTTCTTGGAATGCACCTGCGATGAGACGCAACAGAGGATTGATTACAAGTAAAGAAAAATGAACCATAGCAACTTCAACCTGCGCTCGGTTCATTCCTTCCGTATAACCTGCGATGAATTTGTTTACTCCACGCAATGCCAGAATGTTATCACGAACTTCAGGAGCCGAATTGTTGAAGTCCATTTCCTTCGGCGTGAAGTTGCCACTCGCATCGACGTCGATACCCGGAGGAATTATTTGCGGCTCGCGATAACGATCCAACCCAGAAGCTCGTTGCATCCATCGTTCTTTAATGCGGTCAAGCAATTCGTGATTGGTCGGACTGATTCCCGATTCCTTCTGAACCTTCAACCACACGCTCGGAGTAATCGAATTGCCAAACGTTCGGACACGTGCCTCCTCGATTGCGTTGTTGGCATCGATCCAAGGACCGCCTGCGGTGCCTGGTGAATAACCCCGTTGCTTATGTCTCGGATTCTTAAATCGTATTGGAATGATTTCTTCAACGGGAATCGACTTCGCTTTAGATTCTCCCGGAAAACTAACCTTATAAAATCTTAGCTTGCCGTCTCGATCGGTCTTAGAGTCCACCCATTGCGTTGGGATGACGATCAACTGAGCCGGTATTCCCAGCGGTGCGTTCTCAGTCCTCAAGTTCGACGGCACCATCCACACGTACGCCTCGCCAGTCAATTCGAGGAACAGTACCAACTCGAATAGAAACGTTTCCCACCAATCGTCATCGTTGACGGATTGGAAAAGCTGGCATAGCGGATGGGACTCAGGCAGCAAAGCAATTTCTTGCGACGGGGCCGATTGTATAAGTCGACCACCATACGCATGCTGAAGCCACTTCTTTTCTCGCATGCTAAGGAATACCCGATTGGTTGTTGCTTTGATGCTTTGTGCGGCAGCACCGGCGGGCTCGACAGTCCCAACCATCGGGAAATGCTGGGAGGCAGCCATAGAAATTCGAGTGACTGCAAGATAATTGTAGAGCGTGTAGGAATCTACTTCGTCGCCTTTACGGGCAGCACCGAGAACAGACAGTGGAGAACCACCGCCGAATGTCGAGCCGCCGCCTCCAATGAGAGACGACAGATCGCCCGACTGTTTTGATGCAACCGGCTGATGGGTAGAGAAGTATTTTGATCGTGCCATGATGCGTAAATATTATCTACGCATCCGATTTGCGTCAATACTCTAATAAAAGTAGGGCGCCTGAAACGAATTCCAGGCACCCCAAGGCCGTCAGAGATCTTATTTCACATTACCATCTTATGATCGTATTTCATTATGCATCACCTCCTTTCCATCATTTCTAACCAGCAACTCAACCGCTTTCGGCGACGAAATGTCAATCATTTCCCTTTCCTTTCAGACAAATATTCTCGAATGTGCTTCGCTCGTGCAATGTCATCCGGCTTGCAAGTCCGACGTGTTGCTTCGTCGGCATGCACCAACGATTCCTCAAGCTCGAGTCGCGTGCGACCAATACACCAATTACGGACGTCTGCTCTGTGATGCTCATACAATTGCTTGTCAATCTGATTTGAAAGTCGCTTGCTTTTCATCGTTTCGTTCCTTTGTTTCGTTTGCGTCGAGTTGGTCATGAACAGTCTACTCGCAAATTTCTTCCCACTCACAATCAAAATTGTCGATGTCTACTTCAAAGGCTTGTGCTGCAAGTATTCGCCCGATTTCTGCAAGCTGCCCGACTTGATGGGCCGCATCTGCACACTGATATCGCGTCGGCAGCCAATCACCAGCCTCATCACAATAATGCTCGATCGTCGATGTGGCTTGGACCAGATCACAACGCACCAACATTTCCTCACCGCCAAAGTCTCCGCCAAATAGTTTGAGAGTTCTCATCGTTTCGTTCCTTTGCGTTGGTTGTTTTGTGTTGCGTGTTTCATATCTGTATAATAACACATCGTTTGCACGTGTCAACGATAATTAGAAGAAAAAAGAGAATTTTTCATAAATAGTTGAAAACATGCCTGGGACTGCGAGAATACTGCGTTTTTAATTCTGACAGGATTTCGCCACGCGGGCACAATCAATCCATTTCGTGTAGATGTTTGCATCGCCAGATATGAAAATTGCTCTTGAACAGCGATCCGCAGAACTCATTGACTGGAAAGTTCAGCAACCAGATCAAAAAATTCAACGGCAGTTGATCGCGAGTCGAACCCAGCCGATACAACCGCCACCACGCTTCATTGAACATTCTCATCTCGTGTGAGTCTGGTCGGTAAAGCACAGTTCCCGCGTACAGCTTGGCTGACTCGGGCATGCCGAGTGATTCAAATCCAAGAGCTTGTCGAGCACACCATGCCACATCAGTACCACCCCCACGAATCCCCGCTGCCTTAGCTTCGTTGTAGATATTTGTTTTCGTAGGATGGGAACACAACGTGAATCCCAAGTCGTCGTCCTGTCGACAGTCCCCCGTTATTCGCACGCTGCCGTCGATGTACAATGTCGGTCCCTCAAAATAAAGATGTGGATGCATCTTGAACCATCGGCTAATTCGCGTGCTGGTATCCGCATGGGCTGGAACATCTGTTATCGGCATCATTTCCCACACAGCACTTACAAACGGCTGATCGGTGAAGCAAACAAAGTGAACGCCGTATGGAGCAACCTCGGGCTCAATCAGTGTATCATACCGACCAATGATTACTGTGTAGACTGTCAGCATTTTTATTCCTTAGTGTTTTCTCGCATGCAACGGACACATCGCACGCGGGAATAGCAACGCATCAACGCGGCTCGCTTTGCTGCGATTCCTTCGCTGTAACAATTGACATTCGATCCAGATCAGCCTGGGCAGCCATACCGATCAGCCGCGTGTCGGCACGCATCGCGTCAAGCAATTCCCGATGAGCTTCGACCCATTCTCTCAAATCAGATATTTCCTCATCGCGAAGTTTCAACCTGTGCTTGAGTTCGTTGACTTCGTCTGCCAGCTTCCACTTCGGACGCATCGCTTCAACGATTCGAAAGATCCAATTCGACCGGCTGTACTTTGGCTTGCCATTATTCATCATCCTAATCCTCAATTTTGGTCACGTCGTCAGCGGACATTGTCAGCTCGAAACTGCCGAAATGGAAAATAACAAATTGATGATCGTTCCGCGTGAATGGTACTCCTGTCTTGCGGAGTATCGGACCTCCGCCAAACAATGCCCACACTTCATTAGGAATTTCACTATTTGAGATTGCTTTTATCACGCTCTCTTCAATCAAATATTCCGGCATTCGTCGTCTCCTTTTTGACGGCATCTCCCACGGATCAGCAGCACGCGGGCCGTTCGAGCCCATAATCATTCCATCGTCCCAAGGTTCGATGTTACCTTCATTGTCAAGCATTACCGCAGCCCCCAACCCATTTCGTCACAAAGTATCCCTGCCGTACGATACACGGCAACCAGACATGCTTCGCTGTACCGCCGGTCGAGCACGAGGAGGCAGCCACTAACAATGTCAGTTGGTATTTTGCAATGCTCCCATTTAAGATGCCGCGTAATTGCTTCAGCGATCAATTCAGCATCAACGCTTAACAACCCACATGATCGCTTCTCCAATCGAGCAGCCCCAATGCCAAACCACACGTCTTCGCTAACCGTCATCCATTCCCGGCCAACAACAAACGAAACATTGGTCGGTGATTTCGTTACTGGATTAGTTGCATCGAATTCGACTCTGACAGAATGCACGCCCCGCTTGGGGCCAGTGATTGTAATCCTGCCGCTGTTAGGACAAATGGGATGCACGCACGTGCTCGACATGACGCCCACACGCTTCATTATTGTTCTGCAAGCCAAGCAACGTTGTCGGCCGACGGCGTTTGGTTGCATCAATTCGGGCTTCCAAAAATCATCCTCACCCGATTGCAGCATGGGAGGACTCAATCGAATGCGGTAGAACATCTCGACACGGAAGCGAGGCATGGGCTTTGCAAATTGCAAGACCACTGTGCATTGCTGCAAGTGATCGGGAAGCGCTTTGTTCAACCGTAAGAAATCACGATTGGTTGGTAGTTGCTCAAGTCCCATTCCCAGTTCCCTTCAAGGTCATTCTCATTTCAAAACCCCGACAACAATAAGTCATAAATGGTTTGAATTCGTTTCGACCAGAACATACCGTATTTACCGTACGGGTCTTGGCTGTAACGTATAACCATTCCAATCACGGTGGAGTCCAC
>SDBT01015395.1_pt1 | contig 12157 bp, 10 predicted proteins | sample 2277101 | NCBI WGS metagenome assembly SDBT01 (sample SAMN10404973, study PRJNA504765) | marine sediment metagenome | isolation source: marine sediment core GS10_PC15, 103 cmbsf | place: Arctic Ocean: Southern Knipovich Ridge | collected 2010
AAGGAGATAAAAGATGGCTAGTGGAGATATTACAAACGTCCAACCTTTGGGTCGTGTTTTGCTTCCTGGTGGGGGCAATACCCTTACTGGTAAACAAGTCCAGAACAAGATTATGACCTGGGGCAAAATCACTTGTACATACGTGAGTACAGGTATTAACCCTGACAGTGCAACAGGTTCACTAGGGCAAGGCGCGACACTCGCTAGGACAGTGTTTGGTCTCGAAACCGTTGACTTCGTTGAGCTAACGCTTTATGGAACTGACGGACAGGTCGCGACTAAAGACATTGTCAGAACTTTCGCGTACGATCCCGATAGTGATCTGATCTTCGGATTGGAAACCATCGGCGCAACCGAGGCACAGCCTCCGGGTGATGGTGACGCACTGGATCTCAGGTGGTTTGCAGTTGGTGACGCGCACAACGCGGACCTTACATAAACTAAGTGACTCTACGCTGCGCTGATTGTGGCATGCCGATCAAAAGGAAGCGACTCGCGGGTCGTGCCCCGAAGTACTGTGAGGTGTGTCGCAAGAAGAGGCAGGATGAGTTCAAGAAAAGGAGTAAATAATAATGGCTACTCAAGTACAGCCTGACAAGGCAATTATCGCGGCTCTGGGTCCGTTCAAGATTGAAGTTGTTCGTTTCACCGCGGTGTCTAATGACGACACCTACACAAGTAGGTTGGCGCAGCCTTTGGCCGCGTTCTGTTTCCCTACAGTGGATGCGGGTTCTACGACTCAGAATCAATCGGCAACAATTGGCACTGGTTCAAACCAGAAGGTGATCACCTTTCGTGACCCTGCTAAGACAACCCAGACTCTGATTGTATTCGGATTCTAAGAAACGCAACATAATCCCGGGGAGAGGATGATGAAACTACCTAGTACGTTACGACCTAGTAACTCGGAATACAAAGAGTGCATGCCTGGGAAAGATCTACCTTCTTGGTTCATGGATGATTTGAAAGCAATCGATGAGAAACTGTACATCGTATTCCACCCCTTCGCTATGATCTGGGATGACCTCATGAATCAGTACGAAGGCGAACTAGAAGATCCACGTTTCAGCATCCACCGGGAGTACGGTGAAGAGGTATGGGGATTCGTCACAACGAATGGTTGTGGCGAACCCACTCCCGAATGTGCGTGGCATGTGTGGAGGCTCGCAGAGCCGCACGGGTGGGCACATATCGTTCGAATTGAATCCAAAGATGGAGAATACCTCAAGCTGATGATCAACAGGCTACACACCCAGGCCCGATTCCGTGATCGTTACGGAGATATCGCCTGGAACCGGAACACAAGATCTGAAACTGAAGAAGCACAGGTAAAAGCACAGGATGCACATCAAGAGATGTTCGAAGCTGTGCAGGAAGAGAACTCATGGCTGACTCGCGCAGCGCGCGACAACATGGGTCGAGGGGTTACAGCACCTACCAATCCCCAGAAAGAGACCATCGCCAGTTTTGCGGGACAGAAGCACAGGTCAAGGTTGAGCCGTCCTCTTGAAGACGAAGACGTTGGACTGAAAAGAATCGAAGATCTTTAACTCCTATAGAGGAGACCAAGTATGGCATCGCAGTTAACGGGAACCTTAGGGAATTTCATCGTCAGGATTCGTAGATACATCGGCGAGGAGACATCATCCACTAGCTATTGGAGCGACGACCTCGTCAAGCAAATATTTAATTCATCGTACCGCAGACGATGCGCGCAACTAATTATGGCGTACGAAGGATATTTTACCGTGGTGGCTACCCGAGACACAGTCGCCTTACAAGAACGGTACGCGTGGCCTACGAACTTTGAGCGCCTCTTCAAGCTGGAGCTAGTCCGCTCAAGCGGCACAACCACACCTATACAAAGACAAGAAAGACATTACGGTTCGAAACCTTCACCTCAGGGTAGTGGAGACTCCTACCTCCCCTCATACAGATCAATCGGCAGTGGCTTTGTCCTTGAGCCTGCCCCCATAACAGGGGTGGCTGGACAGATCCGGATGGAGTATTGTGTTACGCCTACTGAATTAACAGAAAGCGACGACCAGCTCCACTCCGACTACCCGAGCATGTTTGATGAGCTTTTGGTGTTAGACGCTGCCGTCGCATTATTCGACCAGGAACAAACACAGGAAGAGGGTAGGGTCAGAAGCTTACTTAGACTGCGTGCTGAATGGGAGTTGGACTTTGAGAGATTTATTGACAATAGACTCATCTCGTCTAACAGTGTAACACCCTTTTCCGGTCCATATCGAGACGCGTAATAATGTATATCTTTAGTTGTGCAGACTGTGCTGCTGTGTTTGAAAAGAAGACACGCCACACTTGTAGAGACGGTAGATATAGATGTAAAAAGTGCGCTCAACATAAAGCAGATCAGAAACATTATGTAAAGAATCGAAAAGCTCGAATAGAAAACGCAACTAAATGGAATATGGAAAATAAAGAACAAAGAAAAGCAACAACTAGACGCTATCTTGAAAGCGACTACGGGCGTAGCATCGTTAATGCAAAGCAAAAAAGAAACTATTGGAAGAATCCTGAGTACTATAGGTTAAAGAACAGCGCTAGAACTTATGGTATGTCTATACAGACATTGCTTGGAATTAAACAAAATAAGTGTCAGTTGTGTAACACATATAAAGATATAACTATCGATCATATGCATCCTCAAAGTAGAGGAGGCGTATCAGACAAAAACAACCTACAAGCACTTTGCTTTAGTTGTAATGTGTGGAAAAGTGACAAATTATTCTTAGCCGATGGAAGCGGCTACCTAGTGGGAGCCTAACATGGGCCGCGAGCATATTCCCTATCTCGACATAAAAGGCTTCCAAGGTTTGTATACAAAATCTACCCCCGAAGTCTTACAAGCTGAGCAGCTTTCAATTGCCCAGAACTGTGACTTCTTCGAAGAGTATGGTGCTATTGCCAAGATACGTGGTAGCTCTAGAGTTTTGAACACCCCCTACACCGAAGGCGGCTCAGCCAAGAAGATTACGTGGGTTGAGTTCTTCAAATCGGCCGACCTCGATGGTACCATCCTGCGCCAGACAATGGTATCAGCAGGTACAGTACTTGGCCGAGTTGAAAACGGCGTAGTAACCCCACTCCTCACAGGCAGAACAGCCAACCTATACCACCATTCGACCTTCCTCGACAGATTCATGTTCGTCACCAACTACGATCCCGATAAGGTGGGCGTAGGCGATGACCTCGTTAAGTACGACGGAGCTGTCTTCACCAAGTGGGGTGTAGCCCCTCCGGGTGCTGAGATTACAGTCGTCGAGGAGTTCGATGACGCCTCCTCTTGGACGCCCACCCTCTGTGACCTATCCGATCAAGCCAGCGGTACCACAGGGCACGTTACCTGGGATGGATCGGCTGTACGGATTGACGCCGCAGGACAGAGCGGACCCCCCATCGGTTCTTCCCCCTTCTACGCATCAGACGTGTTCTCCTTTGAGAAGGCACACGCTGACTCTGGGTTCTACGCCCAGGGAGATACCCGAGAGAATGAAGAGGCGATCCGGAACCGGGTATCGTTCTTCGTGTATATCCCCCGTGGTGCACTGACCAAGTCGCTGACCTTTCCGACCAACCAAGGCTTCAAGACAGCAGGCCCTGTGTTGTCTGTGTACGTCAGTCCGGACAGTGCTACCACGGCCAACAACAACTGGCAATTCGACTTCACAAACGGAGTGATTAGAGAAGGATGGAACAAAATAAACCTCGACTTTGCATCAGGAGCACCGGGTAGTGGTCAATTTAACTCCCCGGTCGGACAACAAACAGGATACTTCTACCCAGAAGACCAAACAATTCGAAGAACGCGTTTTGAATTCTATCTCTCAACAGCCCAGACGGTCACCAGCGGACTACGGATCGACAAGTACCAGAAGGCAGACGAGGGAGCGCTCGTTGCCTCGCCCTCCGGATCGTTGGTCGATGGCCTCACTGGCGTCTACAGTTATAAGGTTGTTTATGTTTCTAAGTATGGTAGTCTTAGCAATGCTGGTCCTGCTTCTGTATCTGTTACCGCCGCTGATCACCTCCAAATTGACCTCACTCGGATCCCGGTTTCGCTGGATACGCAGGTTACAGCGCGACGGATCTACCGAACAGTAGGCAACGGATCGGTCTGGCTATTCCTTGATGAGATCCTCGACAACACCACCACTACCTACACGGACATCGTTGCAGACGGTAGCCTCAGTAATGAGACTGCACCGCAGGCAGGGGATTTCGCAGACGATAACTCTGTACCCCCTCGGTGCTCCATCGTGTACGCGTGGAAGAAGACAATCCTGATGGCCGGTGACCCCCAGAACCCGTACACTCTGTACTACTCTGAGGACGCTGAGCCTGAGAGCTTCCCGCTCATCAACGCCCTGGACATGGACGCCAAGATCACGGCTATCTATGAGACCTACGCAGGCGCGGTGATCGAGACTGAGACCGGTAAGTGGCAGCTCATCGGTGACAACCCTGATTTCTCCTTCGACAAGATCGTACACGGCATGGGCTGTGTGGGTCGGAGGGCTGCTGGAAATGCTCGCCTGATTGGTTACTCTGTTGACCGTGATGGGATGAGGCTCTTCGACCTCAGTGAGACCCAGAAGATCAGTGAGCCTATCCGGGACAAGTATGACTCCAGCACCGTGAACAAGGCCAACATCGAGCTGATACACACGGTCCACAGTAGAGCTAAGAACATGATCCTCCAGTTCAACCCAGATGCTTCAGGGGATTACTCCTCAATCTTCTGCTACCAGTACCCGATTGACTCTGTTGAGGTAGGGTATTGGTCGGAGATCGTCACTCCTTCTGCTGCTAACTTGAACTTTCAGGATGCCACTGAGATCGAGGACGCTAATGGACAGTTCCAGATCCTGGCAGGCGGGGCAGACGGGATGCTTTACAGGCTGTTCAACGACTCCTCCAAGAACTGGGTGGATGCGGCAGGGGTTGAGTATCCCATCGATACCAAGATCCGGACGCACTACCTAAGGGCTGGTGGGCTAGGTGCTGAGGTATTCGGGGCTACAGGCCGGATGAACCCGCACACAATAGAGATGAGGATTGGGAACGACGATGCTTGTACCTGGACAGCCACAGTGGAACTGGCTAAGGGCATCACACAGACCCTAGCTACTTCCAGCTCTGAGGTGTTGTTGCAGTTTGGGCTTAACGACGGGCTACGTAGAATGAGAGTACCCTCGGCTGGTTCTACGCCTGAGGAGTACGTCAGGCTCACGTTCCAAAACGCTCAAGCGGACGTTTATACGAAGATCCTGGCCGCTAGGTTCTCCTACAAGACACAGCCAGCAAACTTCATAGACGGCGACATCGACAATACGATAGCGTAATGGGTCGCGTACAGTCCCTCGCTACTCAGACCGAAGTACGGCTTCGGAAATGGCCCGCTGGTAGAGTGTCTCAGCTTAAGTTGTTCCTTGGTCACCTTGAGCAGGCCGTGGGTATATCCCTCGCCGCTCAGGTGCAGCAGTCTCCTAAACGTACGTTTTCCGAGTTCGTGCCTAAGATCGTGTCGCAGGATATCACAACTGCGGTATCGTTCAAAGAGATTAGGGTGAGCTTTGAGACCCCGAGAGGGATCAAGAACCTCTTGTTCTATGAGTACCAACTCAGTGCGACAGAAAGGTTCTTCAACTTCGACCAGTTCCAATCGCCCGAGACTACGTACATCTGGCCGGGTTTGGATGAAGGGGTGCAGTACTTCCTGAGGATCAGGGTGGTCACTAAGAACGGGGAAGTGGGGCCTTGGTCTGATGCAGAAGATGTATCTACTCCGTACTCTCAGTCGTACGGGCTCTATGATGGTAGTGAGGCAGCCACTAGGATATCAGCCAAGAACAACAACCCGTGGACCTCTATCTTTGATAGAGATTACACAGCGATTGGAGGGAAGGCGTACTACGCTATTGACTTTGAAGTAAAGGTAGCAAGGGATTGGTCTTTCTCTACTGCGAAAGAGAATCAGGGAAACGTAGAGTGGACAGACTGCGAGTTCAGATGGATGGAGAACGTAGGAGCAACGGGAGAAGACTCCGATTACGTACAAAAAGGCCAACAGTTCTTTGCTACCGCGTACGCCACCAACAGCAACTTTGGAATATCTGGTTTCTATGCCTTTAGTGTTGGTGTCGAAGGGTTCTATTCACCTCTAATCTCACCGGGAGAATGGGAGTGCCCGAGGAGAGGAACCTTCGTACAGAAGTTCTCGACAATGCAGGGGGGTGACTACGGGCTACGACTTGAAGGAAGGGTCATGTCTTCTCCTAATAGAGCCAATGCATTCTATCCAATTGACTTTCGAACTAAGTTCCAATACGAAAGTGATGCCATTGTGAAAGTCAAGAACTTTAATATCTTTGAATCATTGGTGACGTAATGGCTGGAGAATTCTTAGGTAGCTTCTCAAAGTTCTTCACAAACCTGACCAAGTCCCAGCGCCAGGAGCTGGACCGTGCGTTTGCGGACTTGCAGAATATGAAAGAAATGACTAGCTTAGACGAATCGCTCAGGCTGTTGAAGCGCAAACCGGATCAGAGCCTACCGATTCCACAACTGACTTCTAGTGAATCGATACAAGGTGCAATCATTAATTGGCCTGCGCTGACTGATCAAAGGATTAATTTCTACGAGGCTAACATATCGACGTTCAGTAACTTCTCAGCATTCACTACAGTTACTACGTTTGGACAAGACATTGTACTTGAGGGACTACAGTCGGCAAGATATATTAGAGTGCGCGGAGTTAGACGAGACGGTACAACTACTCCGTTCTCAGAAGTACTAACTGTCGACCCTCAACTGTTTGAGATAAGAGCGCATAGTGCCGAAAGCTTCTATACTACGTTAGAAGTAAACACAGCGCACACAATCCTGGGTGGATTGGGAACGGACTTGCAGTACACACCGCTTAACCCCGGTGGTACCAGCATGGTATGGGGCTTTCTAACAGGGTATGCGGACCCTGCATGTGCTTTCATTGGTGATGGAAAGATACGAGCCTCAGTGTGGGTGGCTGTCTATGATAGCCAAGGTATTTTAGTAAGCGACACTGAGTATGAACGTCTCACGTTCGGAGAAAACTACAACTCTTTGAACATAGGACCTTTCCCTGTGGAGCACCCAGACTCTGGTTCATCCGTAGTAGTAAGGGTGGTTGCGTGGGATCTGACAGTGACTGAAACTGGTAATGTGAGAGGAGCTAACTCTACATTGATTGAATGGTGTCACCTTAATGTACTTGAAGCGGGAGCAGGATAATGGCTAGACGAAGAAATGCAATCTTTCATAGGTTCAGCAGGATGCGAGGGCTTCCGCCCGACGAGAAGATGTTGCTACAGAGAATCGGAAACCTAATGGACGCTGCTCTCAACAATAGACAAGCATCCAATCCATATGAACCGTCTAAGAACACCCCTAATCGAGTGTTGTATCCTCCAACAGGTCTAGTGGCCTATACAGGGTACCAGACGTTGAAGCTGACGTGGACTGCTCCTGACTCAGACCAGCATCTACGTTATGAGATAAAGATCACGAACACCGAGACCGGTGTGTCTGAAACCAAGTCAACCTACACCAACGAGCTGAAATACAAGAACGTAAATGGGTCCTATACAGCAACTGTCAAATCCGTAGGGCGGAACGGGTCTTCCTCTGCTATCCAAACAATCAATTTCACCATGGGCGGAAGCCTTATGCAGATCGAAGGCAGCAAGAACGGCCCGACATCGTTAGGGACCATGGTTCAAGACCAAATCACCATATATAACGGATACAGTATCTACGCCTGGGGCTCTGTGGTTCTGGACAAGTACATAGCGGGGTCTAGTAACGAACCGGCAGTGTTCCGTCTTTGGAGTATGGAAGGAGCAAACCAAACATTCGACGCCGATGTGGCTGAGTTGCAACAGACAATCACACTGTATCCTGCAACAGAGTCTTTCGCTAACCTTGACGATCAAGCACACGGTGCTGGTATTGAACGACCAGTACCTGTAGGGACCAGTCGGCCCGGTAGCTTTGAAACCAGCCAATCAGTCATGTTCTCCCCTATCGCGATCAGTACTACTGAAGAGAATGTGACGTTTACCTTCTTCCTACAAGCGCTAGGTCGGACAGTAGAACAAGATGAGGTAAATCTCTCGCTTATTTTATGGGGTGGGTTTGATGGTCTTGGAGACAACATCCCCCAGGACCCTTGGTCTCCCAGCGACTACGTATTCCCGCATCTCAACTCTCTTAGGCTCTGGCGAAAGGCTTTGAATGACTCGTTTAATCTAGTCACCGAAGGCAGTTGGTACTTAGCTCAACAGCCAAAGGAATTTAACATCATAGACAACACATGGACTATAGCACTTTGGGTGCGACTAGAAACTGAACATGTTACACCAATGACAGATGCGACTACCGAGGAACACGGCAAACTAGCAGCCGTCAATACCATATTTGCTAGGAACTCTTACAGCAACAGCACAATCTGGAATGAGAACGCAATTAAGATTACGCTATTTGCCAACGCCAACCCAGGTCAACCCCTGCTGCAGTATGTTGATGCCACTGTGTGGGACAAAACTGGTACCGCCATTACAATAAGCGCACGGTTCTGGAACTCGACTTTTGGAGATCATAACCCACCCGACAAAGACGATGCCTCTTATTTGTGGGGTACAAGCTTCCCTGAGAATTCACAAAATAACGGCTGGCAATTCATTGTTATTTGTTTTGAAGGAGGGCCTCAAGGCGCCGATGGTCAACCAGGAGAAGGCACCGACCTGACACCCAAACTAAGAATATATACCAACAACAGGTTGGTTGATCCATCCGCCGAAGAAGACAGGTTTATACCACCGAATATGATGTGTTGTCTAAACCAACGCGTCGCTGATAACGCTTTAGGCACAGGGCAGTCGGCGATCCCTAGCTTGCTCAAAGAAATAAACCAAGATTTAACCAATGATTATGTCTACTCCATCGGATCAAGCGGTGGCGCGCAGCCATTCTACAACGTAGGTATTTATACAGGCGATGATCACAAGATAAACAACGGAACCTTCTTAATCCATCAAATGGGAATGTGGAACGTAGCCCTTGACAACTGGGACGGTATGGGGTTCAACCCAGGTGTCGCCGAACAAAGAGACAGTAGCCCGTGGTACGCTGTGCCTTACGATGCCTCCTACAACTTCACGCACACTGACGGAAGACAGAATACGTTTCTAGGTAGCTCTCTGACTGCTATTCATTATCTGTTCAACCAAGGATATGGGACGGACATCGATTGGAAGAAGAATTCAAACGTTAGAATTGATGGAGCTAAGGAATATATCTTCGCTGAGAACTTGATACACCTTTGGCAATTTGGAGCGATTGCTGACGAGTTCAGCACCACGGCACGAACGCTCAGAGATACTGGGAACCATTTACTTGGCGGGGGTATAAACTTCCTTAGGACTATCACATCTGGAACTCAGGCTGGCAAGAGTTCCAACGCATGGTCTGAAGACGGCGAGTTGTCTGACGTTGTTTCTCCTGTTAGATCTTATTTTACCGATCAACATCTAAACGCGAGCCAGACAATCAAAGATAGGTTGCCTCCGCTAGAGTACGCAGCCACAGACGGGAGGCCGAACTGGACTGCCCAAAACGGGATCGTCCAGCCAGTAGGGCACATCAACGGAGCAGGGTACCCTGACGCTGGTACTACGGCCATGAAACATGGCTATCCTGGGCATTCTTACATGCATTCTGAAGTTGTTGATGGGGTGGCCGCAGCATGGAGGCGACCCAATGTCACTAACGGGGTGCTGGATGAACCTAAAACCTACGGGCCTCTCTATGCAGCATGGAGTTTAGGGACCGATATCCTTCCGGATGGACCATTCGGTGCTGAGACGCTGAATGGGATGAGCGAGTGGCCACCGTGATTTGCAAAATAGTGAGGAATTTCCTATAATTATGTAGGAGTATGCGCTTTATTTAGAGAGGAAGTATGGCTATATTTTCCAACAAGAAAGGCATCAACAGAGCAAAGCAAGCGGCTGGAGCTGTACAGTCCACCGCCATAGCCTCCATGGAAGCCGTTGACAGAGAGCGAGCCCGAGGTATTGCCGGTGAACAGGCTAAAGCTACCGTCTGGGGGCTCCTAGGGTCAGACCCTAACTCCTTCACCGAGTTCACAAACACCAAAAACGTTGATGACCCCACCAGTCTGTTCGATACCAGCGGTTTGGGGCTTTCACAGCCAAACCAAGCCCTTTGGAAGATGGCTAAGTACGACAAAAGTAAAGGAACTCTCCTAGGCACAGCCAGAGAGGGTATCCTTGACCCTGAAGCGTATGCCTCAGCCATCTCCAAGACAGCCTCCTTCCGAGTTCAAAGCCAGCGCGTCCGCGAGTCTGAAGAACTCCTCAACCAAGAGGGCCCTGCGTGGGATATGCTGTCGAACTCCGTCCTCGGTGTCATCAACGAAGGATCAGCCCTCCAGCTCAGAGACACCATGCGAAAGCTGAAGAACCAGTATGCCAAGGGAGGGTCGGCTCGACGGACTGCCATGTTCGAAGCTAACGAACTGATAGCAGGTGAGCGAGCCATGCGTACCCGCGTACAGGAGACATGGAAAGCCAACCTCGCACTTTATGATTCGGTCAGACAAAACGCTGACCGTGTGGCACAAGGAACTGCGACCTTCATGGCCGGGCTGCCGTTAGTAAATGACTCGTACCGTGATGCTATGCAGCGCACGGCGCAATTACAAATCATGGCTTCTGGGCAGGCCCAAGAAGCTATTTCGGAAGCATATGATATTAGGATGACACAGCAACCTGTTGACTTCCTTGGCAAATTCGTTGAAGGTTTGGTCACACTCGTCCCCTCCATCGTAGGCAGTGCTGCTGATTCTTACTTTGGTACAGGTGGTGGTGGTAGTGCTGGAAGCGGTGGTGGTGGTGTTTTCCAAGGCGCGCTGACTGGTATGTTTTCCGGCCGTGAAAATGCTGGTTATACTCCGAGAAGCGCGGCTAGTTATGGGTATAGCGGCGGTGGCGCTGGTGGAGACTTCGCAGGTTCACTTATGAACCTCGCAGGAACTTCTTTAAAGGCCGGGCTTGAGTACATGAATAATTGGGGTGATTCAAATGAACCTGATGGTTGGAATATTGATAAAGGTACCTAGCAGGGTTCAGGCTGGAGTATCGATTAAGGGTAATAAGGAGCTGTAGTGGCTGAGTACAACGAAGAAAATACTAGAGGTGGTAAGGTTGGCATAGCTATTCGTAAGGCAGTCAACAGTGATGCCTACCGAGGGCTTAGTAGCGCGCTGCTAGGGAGTTCCTATAGATCCTTCGGCAAAGCCCTCGAAGGCGGTGGGTATACCCCCCGAGGTCAACGGCCGGATACTTCCTACTTGGAGAATTGGACACAAGCAGGGAACCGAGCACAACAAGCTCTTGAAAATAGGTGGCATAAGAGTGAGTTTACCAACTTCCGGAAGAATCACCTTGACAAGTTCCAAACCGAGATGCAAGACATACAGAAGAATACGAGTTTTCTCATTCAAGAACTTCAAGAAGGACGTTGGCCGACGTCTGACGGGAGTGTGAAAGAATTGGATTACAAAATCCCAGAGCAAAGAACAGAGGCGATCCGCTTGAGGAATCATGTTCAGTCAGAAGCCGTCCGCCAGATAACAGAACTACAGATCAACTTGAACAACGTAGCAGCAGAGAAGTACTCGACCAATCCTATCATCGATAACATGATCCAACAAATGATGGAATACCAGACAAATGCTATGTCAGCACAGTTCCAGACGCCTGGACCTCAGCAGCAAGCGGAGCAACAAATGGGACTCGACACCGGGCAAGCTGACATCAAGTACAAGCAAGCACTCACCCGTCAAGCTGACGCACAGGCGGGGAGGACTGAAGGCAAGTACAAGTCCACTGACGCTGTCATACGTGACATGGGTCCAGCACAAGCTGCTAGATACTTTGCTAATAACGTAGAGGGTAAGGCGCTGTTGGAGCAGACGGAGTTCCCTGGTTTTATGTCTAAGTTGGAGCAGCAAACTGCTGACGGCTACATTAAGAGACAGAAATGGAATTCACAAGAAGCAAGGATAGAA